>Ga0310695_10013034_pt1 | contig 11518 bp, 7 predicted proteins | sample RumenRJG_04DNA_FD_203882 | JGI IMG/M metagenome (GOLD analysis project Ga0310695, IMG submission 203882) | Bovine rumen microbial communities from Lethbridge, Alberta, Canada - RJG_04 (v2) (version 2) | ecosystem: Host-associated > Mammals > Digestive system > Stomach > Rumen | place: Canada... | reverse complement strand
GGCGTTCCCTACAACAAGGGATCCAGGGTCTGAGCCGGCCTGACAGTGCCCTGAAATCGGGGTGCTTCCTTCCATGGAAAATACGGGTATAAGGCAAGACTGTAAATTATAATCGGACAGCAAGTATCCGTTCATGATCTGCATAGTGAAAACCGGAACCGCGGCGAATGCCGCGGCGCCGGTTTTTCGTGCAGTTTTGAGAAACTGTTTTAAAGCCTTTTTCATGGGGACTGTCGGCCGCCGCGGATCCCGGAAATCCGGCGGCTCCCGGAAAGGCGGACCCCGGAAACGCGGATCCCGGAAATCCGGCGGCTCCCGGAAATCCGGCGACTCCCGGAAATCCGGCTCCTGGGAACTTAGTTGTTTTTGAGCCCCGGCGGCACCGCAGGCGAGTCCTGAACGGAGAATTCGCTTTTGCGGAGAAGGTGCTTTTGTTCGTTTTTTTCCGCCAACATACACTGCAGGGTACCGGAGCAGGATTCTGTTTCAGCGCGCAGGCACGTTGACATGGAGGAGATAATGCAGGGTTTTGGAATTGTTTTTCTGACGGCGCTGATCTTCTGCGCCTGCGGCTTTTACATGTACATCTATTTTTTTTCACTGGGATACGGCTTTTCCATCGCTGCGATCGGTGCCGTTCTTCTTTTCATGTTCAGGGGGACGGTCTCGGCAGGAACCGCTGCCCAGTGTCTTCTTTTTATCATTTACGGACTGCGGCTGGGCGGCTATCTGCTCATCAGGGACCTCAGGAGTTCCTCTTATCGGAAAGTCCTGGATCCTGAGCTGAAACGGAGCAGAGCCATGGGAATTGTCCCCAAATTGTCCATATGGATCAGCTGTGCCCTGCTGTATACCCTTCAGACTTCCCCGGTTCTTTTCAGACTGCAGAACGGGGACGGCACAAATCCGGCATTAACTGCAGGAGCTGTGATCATGTTCCTGGGCGTCGTGATCGAGACGCTGGCTGACTATCAGAAGTCGCAGGCCAAAAAAATCCGGCCATACCGCTTTGTGGACACAGGCCTCTACAGGATCGTGCGCTGCCCCAATTATTTCGGCGAGATACTCCTGTGGACGGGCGTCCTGATCAGCGGGATCGGTTCTCTGCACGGTATCGTCCAGTGGACGTGCGCCGTCGCGGGATTTCTGCTCATAATCTATGTTATGTTCAGCGGCGCCAGACGGCTGGAACTGCGGCAGGACAAAAGCTACGGGAAGGATCCGGAATATCAAAAGTATATTGCGACAGTTCCCATTATCCTGCCCTTTATCCCGCTCTACAGTGTGAAAAAGTATAAGTTCCTGGTGGCATGATTTGGGTTCGGAGGGACGGCAGCCCATGTAACTTAAACTTTCCTTGCTGCCGCACAAATAAATGTTCAGGGAACATTAATATATCCGGAGAGACGGCAGCCCATGTAACTCCCGTGCCGCTGTACTGATAAATATTACGGGAACATTAACCTTTTCAGGGAGGAGAAGATGAAGGCTCTGAATCTGTATATTCTTACCAGAATCAGGGAGAGCGGTGAGTTTTCCCGTCTTGAAAATATTCTTTCGGGGAGAAACTGGCACAAGGAGTTCAGCGCCCATGAGGTGTCATCGCTCTGCGCGCTGACGGACAGGCTGGTGTCTTTTTTTGAAGACAGGGACCGGCCGGCGGGGGATCCATGCCACGGCTGGGCCTCTTATTTTGACGGCTTCTACTTCTCCTACACGATCGAGCACATCAGCAAGGAGTTCGATCTTTTGAAACTGTCGCCGGATGCCGGCTGCGTTCTCAATATTGAACTGAAGAGCGAGGCCATCGAGGAGGACCGCGTGCAGAGGCAGCTGGAGCAGAACCGCTACTATCTGTCTCATATTTCCAGGACCATTCTTTCCTACACCTATGTCATGGAAACAGACACACTGTACTGCCTCAATGACCACGGTTTTCTGAAAAAATGCCAAATGTCCGAGCTGGCATGTGCTCTGAAAAGACCGGCGCTCCAGATGTTTGTGGAAGATAATATCAATCAGTATTTCCGGGCACAGGACTATCTGATCTCTCCGGTCGGCTCACCGGAGAAGTATCTGACCGGCAGATATTTCCTGACCAATCAGCAGTCGGAATTCCGGAGGCAGATCCTGGAACTTCTGAGCGGCCGGGGCCAGGGCGGGGAAAACCATTCCCATTCTGATGCCGGGACACAGAAGGATCCGGATTCCCTTTTGCATACAGCGGAAGTACCTGTGATCTCTCTGACCGGATATGCCGGAACCGGAAAGACTCTGCTGCTGTTTGACCTTGCCAGAGAATTTTCCCGCAGGAGGAAGGTGCTTTTCCTGCACGGGGGAGAGCTCAAGGAAGGGCACCGGCTGATTGACAGGCGTCTTCACAAGGTGAGGATCCTGTCGGGGACGGATCCCCGGGTGATGGCAGGCCTGAGCGGCAGGACCATGGACCTCTCCGGATATAGGGTGATCCTGGTTGATGAAGCAAACCGGTTTTCTGCTGATGTGCTGCGGGGGCTTCTTGAGAAAGCGGCCTTTTTCCGGATTCCCTGTATTTTTTCTTATGATCCTCACAGCCTGCTGGGACCCATTCCCCCCATGCAGGAGGCGGAGACAATCATCGGGGAAAGCGAGACTCTGCGCCTGGAACTGTCAGGGAATATCCGGATCAACCGGCCGGTTTTTTCTTTTCTGCGTACTCTCTTCCACCGCAAGGACCGCCCCGGTTATGTAGACTACAGCTGCATAGATGTTCTCTACGCCGCAGACCGCAGGGAGGAAAAGGTGCTGACGGCATATTATCTGTCAAGAGGCTATGAGCTGATCAGAACCTCCCGTGAGAGCTTTGCGGCGGGGGAAATCATCAGCCGGGAATTTGACAAGGTGCTCATGGTCATGGACCGGCGTTTTTACTATGATGACGATCTGCGGCTGTGTGCCAGAGGGGAAAAGGAGGCTGCCATCACACCCCTCTATGAGGGACTCTCCCGGGCAAGAGAGAATCTATGCCTTGTGATCGTTGGAAACCGGGAACTGTATTCCCAGATTCTTTCAATCAGGATGCAATAACAATCTGTTTTACTGTGTGGTCCCGGTAAGGATGCGGTAACAATCTGTTTTACTGTGTGCTCCCGGTAAGGATGCAGGAACAATCCTCATTTATAGCAGGCAAAAACAGAAAACGGAGCAATCAGCAAAGCATACCGGGTATTGAGAAGATAAGATTCAGCAGGGCCTGCAGAGAAGCAGACCCGGAGAAAAGAGGGATTATATGGAATTCAGAAGTGCTGCCCTGGTCGGAGCAGGGGCAATCGGCGGTTTTTTTATCAAAGGACTTTCAGAGGCGCTCGGCAGCAGTTTTTGCCTTGTGGCAAGCGGGGAGAGGGCAGACCGCCTCAGAAAAAACGGTCTGGTGATCAACGGGGAGCAGGTTTATTTTAACGTGTGTTCTCCGCAGGAAGCCGCGGGAGCGGACCTGATCCTGGTCGCTACAAAATATAATTCTCTGCCCGGGATTCTGGAGGATGTCAGGTATATGACCGGTCCGGGCACAACGGTGGTCAGCACTCTCAACGGTGTTGACAGTGAGGAGATTCTCGCCGAAGTCATCGGACAGGAACACATTCTCAATGCCTTTATGATAGTGGCTTCGAGAAGAGTGGGGAACAGGGTGGACTATAACCTGGATGCGGCAGGTCTGATTTTCGGAGAAAAGGATACGCCTGAAAAAACGCCCCGCGCCCAGGCGCTGGATGACCTTCTCACAAAGGCAGGGATCTCGCATCGGTTCACGTCCAAAATCCTGACGGAACAATGGCAGAAGTATGTGACCAATATCGGCAACAACCTTCCGCAGGCGATTCTGGGTGTTGGGTATCAGGCATATCTTGACAGCGAGCATGTCCGCTTTATTCATGACAGGCTGCAGGATGAAGTCATACGCGTGGCAGCTGCCAACGGGATCGATGTTCATCGCGATGAAAACTACGCCGGCCGCGTGATCCCAGAGGCCAGATTCTCCACACTGCAGGATCTGGACGCCGGAAGACGTACGGAGATAGAGATGTTTGCCGGAATACTGATGAAAAAGGCGGCAGAGGCGGGAATCGAAGTTCCTTATGTGACATATACCTACCACGCGATCAGGGCGCTTGAAGAAAAAAATGAGGGCCTGATCCGCTGAGAAAGCGAAGATGTTTTCATTTGCCTTGAAAGCAGGGACGGTAATTCATTTTTGAGCTGCCTGGAAGAAGGGGCAGCAATTCAATTTTCATCTGCCGCGCAGCAGAGGTGACTGACTAAAGAGAAGGAACGGAAGAGCGGAGGCAGTCTGCAGGGATATGAAAGTGCTGATTTTTTTACTGATAATATTTGTGACCGCATGCATTTCGGCGGCAGTCATCTGTTTTCTGCGCACCCTGCTGATGCCCACCCGGAAATCCGATTATCGGCCCGAGTTCACGGAGAGAGGGATGGAAAAGGAAAGGGCTGAGCAATACGCCCGAAAGCTGTCAGCCATGGTCCGCTATGACACTACTTCCTATCCTTTTTCAGACCAACACCCGGAGCAGCTGCAGGTGGAGCGGTTTCTGGGTTATCACAAGGTACTGGAAGAACTCTTTCCCCAGGTGCACCGTCATCTGGAAAAAGTGGAGATCTCAGGGAGTCTTCTCTATTGCTGGAAAGGCAGGGCTTCTGATCAGCCCATTGTTCTGATGGGACATCAGGACGTTGTACCTGTCGAAGGGGCATCCTGGGGAAGCGTCCCCGGATATAAAGCATCAGAGGGGGAGACAGATCAGACTCGGGAAGATAAGACACCCCCGTATATTCCTGCGGAAACCGCCCTCCGGCCTAAGCCGGAACAGGCAGAGCCCGTTCAGGAAGACGGAGATGAAAAAACTAATGTTTCCGACAATTCTGAGCAATCAGCTCCCGAATCCGATGGTGGCTGGATCCGGCCGCCTTTTTCGGGAGAAATCGCTGACGGCAGGGTCTGGGGGAGAGGATCAGTCGACACAAAGTGCTCCTGCATGGCCTTTTTCCAGGCAGTCGAGGAACTGCTGCAGGAGGGATTTGTCCCTGCGCAGGATGTGTACCTGTCTTCCTCCTGTACCGAGGAGTGGGGAGGACCGGGATGTCAGGCCATCATCGATGAATTGGGGCGACGCGGCGTCAGACCATGGCTGGTCTGCGATGAAGGCGGCGGTATTTACACAGATCCCATGCCGGGAATCCGCGGCAATTTCGCCATGATTGGAGTCGGGGAAAAGGGCCGTGCCAATGTGAGATTTGTCGCCCGCGGCAAGGGCGGACACGCCAGTACCCCGCAGAAGAATTCACCTATCGCCAGGCTGGCCGCCTTTGTCTGCGATGTGGAGAAACACAGCCCCTTCCGGAGCAGTATGGAACCTCCGACCAGAGCCATGCTGGAGGCACTTGCTCCGTCGGCATCCTTCCCGATCCGCCTGATCCTGCAGAACCTGTGGCTCTTCAGACGGCCGATCGAGCTGTTCACGCCGCAGATCAACGGGCAGGCAGCCGCCATGCTGGGGACGACCATCACTTTTACCATGGCCTCGGGTTCCGACGCGGTCAATGTCTTTCCGCAGGAAGCGACGCTGGGTGCCAACATGCGCTTTGTCCATCACCAGGATATGAAAGAGAGTCTGGAGCTCATAAGCAGGATCGCTTCCCAACACGGTCTTGAGACGGAAGTGATCCAGGGGGCAGCATGCTCAGGAAAGGTCGACTTTAAAGGCAGGGCTTTCCGCTATATCGAAGAAACTGTCGAAAAGACTTTTCCCGGATGTGTCACCAGCCCCTATATTCTCACTGCCGCCACGGACGCCGCCTTCTACGACGCGGTCTGTGATAACTGTATTCGTTTTGCGCCCATCATCTATGGACCTGAGGAGAAGAAGGGAATCCATGGTGTAAACGAGGCTCTCCCCTATGACTGCCTCCCGGGAGCAGTGGATTTTTTCAAGAACCTGGTCACAGGACTCGAAGGATAGAAGAGGCTGTATACATCCCGGCTCCCCGGGCTGACATTTGCTGTTACCGGCACGGAAGGTCAGCTGCGGAGAAGCAGGCAGCAGCACTTCCACGGGCCTACGGCACTTGTGTAAGCCCACTGATTTTGCTATCGTAAAAGAAATGATTATTGAAGGCCGGGTAAACCCGGGGCGACGAAGCCGGCTGCAGGTATATCACGCTCAGTACCGGCGCGGGCTGCTGAACAGCCTTGACGGCAGGAACAGCGGCAGAAAGACAGTACCGGCCCGGGCTGCTGGATAAACTCTGCCTTTTCTCTGCCGGGCAGCCGGAAGAAAAGAAAATAGAAAAGAGAATTGAAAAGAAAGAAAAGAAAATAGAAAAAAGAGAGGTACAGTCCATGGAAAACAGGAACGGAAAAGCAGCAGAACAAAGTCTTCGCCGTGACCGCATCAGAGGCAGTCTGATCGGAGGGGCAGCGGGCGATGCGCTCGGCTATGCGATTGAATTTGATCGTGAAAAAAGTATTTTCAAAAAATACGGGAAAAGCGGAATCACTGAGTATGAATATGAACCTTTCTCAGGTAAGGCGATTATTTCTGACGACACTCAGATGACACTTTTCACCGCCAACGGCATTCTCACTGCCCTGACAGCGTCCCGTCTGAACGGAAGCCCGGTTCCCGCGCGCAGGGCGGTTACTGCAGCCTATCTGGACTGGCTCCGCACTCAGGACATGGCTTATTCAATGAGCGGGAAAAAGGACATATCCCATATTAAAAGCAAGGGCACCTGGCTGGCCGATGTGACTGAACTCTACAGCCAGAGGGCTCCCGGCAATACATGTCTCTCTGCTCTGTACAGCCTCAAAGACGAGGGCCAGGCGCCGCTTGATTTTATAAAGACCCGCCCTAATAACAGCAAGGGCTGCGGCGCTGTCATGCGGCTGGCACCCATGGGAATGATCGAATGCGACGGCCCCGTTGAATTGATCATGCAGGAAGGTGCGCAGCTGGGCGCGATCACACACGGGAATTCACTTGGTTTTATCCCTGGGGCAGTGCTGGCCCACATTATCCACAGGATCATTTTCCCGGAAAAGGAAATGACCCTGAAGGAAATCGTCCTCGACGCCAGGGATACCATGCAGAGAGTCTTCAAAGAGGATGAGAATCTGCCTGTTATGACGGACCTGATCGACAGGGCTGTTTCTCTCTCGGAAAATAGTGACAGTGACCTCAACAATATCCACGCTCTTGGAGAGGGCTGGGTAGGAGATGAAGCTCTGGCCATCGCCCTTTACTGTGCGCTCAGGCACTGCGATGACTTTTCGGCGGGGCTGATCGCGTCTGTAAACCATAAAGGGGACAGTGATTCCACAGGAGCTGTCACAGGGAACATTCTGGGGGCACTGTTTGGATTTGATGCCATTGAAGAGAAGTGGAAAAAGAATCTGGAACTGATCGATGTGATTTTGGAACTGGCGGATGACATCTCGAAGGGATGCCCTGCTGACAGGGAGGCAATTGAGGCCGACGCCGACTGGTACAGGAAATATGTGCGCATGCAGTGGAAGCCGGACCAGAAGACCGGTGATGCCGGCGCCACAAAGATCCTTGCGGTCATGGGCGATATCACTGCCGATCAGGGGGTTGAGGCGATCGCCAACGCGGCCAATACAAGCCTGCTCGGCGGAGGAGGCGTAGACGGAGCCATCCACCGCGCGGCAGGCCCCGACCTTTTGAAGGAATGCCGCACCCTCAACGGATGCAGGACCGGAGAGGCCAAGATCACAAAAGCTTACCGCCTTCCCTGCAAATATGTCATTCATACTCCCGGCCCCATCTGGTATGGGGGTGACAGCAATGAGCGTGAACTTCTAGCCTCCTGCTATCGCTCCTGCCTGCAGCTGGCGGTTGACAACGGGATCCGCTCGATCGCTTTCCCGTCCATTTCTACCGGTGTGTACTGCTTTCCTCTTGAAGAGGCTGCTGAGATTGCTGTCAAAACTGCCCGAAAGTTTGCCTCAGACCATCCCGGCAGACTTGATGTCATCAAATGGGTGCTTTTCGACAAGAGGACTTATGAGGCCTATAAGAGCAGAATCAAAGAATAAATGATAGAAAAAGTATTTTTATGACGGAGATGATCGGAGAAAAAAGATGTCAGTGAACAGGACAATGATCGGAGAAAAAAGATGTCAGTGAACAGGACAATGATGCAGTATTTTGAATGGTATCTGCCCAATGACGGTCTATGGTGGAAACGCTGTGCCGCAAAAGCGGAAAACCTCAAAGGAATCGGAATCACCGATGTCTGGCTTCCTCCCGCCTACAAAGGGACATCGCAGGACGATGTCGGATACGGGGTCTATGATATGTATGACCTTGGGGAGTTTGACCAGAAAGGTACAGTGCGGACCAAGTACGGCACGAAGGAGGAATACATCGACGCGATCCGGGCTTTTCATGAGGTCGGGATTCGTGTTTTCGCGGATATCGTACTCAATCACAGGATGGCGGCAGATGAGGCAGAGGATGTGCTCGCTGTCGCGGATTCTCCGGACGACCGCACGCAGCAGGTCGGCGGAGAGCGCAAAATCAGAGTCTGGTCCAAATTCACCTTTCCCGGAAGGAAGGGGAAATACAGTGATTTTATCTGGGATCACCGCCATTTTTCCGGTACCGATTACAATGAATACAAAAAAGACGAGGGCCTGATCTACAGGTTTGCCGGTAAGCAATGGGTAGAGGACGCGGATCCCGAGAGAGGCAACTTTGATTACCTGATGGGAATGAACGTCGACATGAACAATCCGGAAGTCGCCGAGGAAATCCTCAGATGGCTTCTGTGGTATATCCGGGCTACCGGCATCGACGGCCTGCGCCTCGATGCGGTCAAACATATCAGTTTCAGCTTTTTCAAGGAACTGCTCTGCAAGGCCAGAGAGAAACTGAAAAAGGATCTCCCGGCGGTCGGAGAGTACTGGAACACAGACCTGGGCCGTCTGCTCTACTACCTCGATGAAGTGGACGGGACGATGTCCCTGTTTGACGTCGCTCTGCACTACAACTTTTTTAACGCTTCCCAGGCAGGCGGCAATTATGACCTGCGACAGATTTTTGACAATACACTGATAAAAGAGAGACCGGACCACGCCGTGACATTTGTGGATAACCACGATACGCAGATCGGGCAGAGCCTGCAGTCATTTGTGGCGGACTGGTTTAAACCCATCGCCTATGCCATGATACTGCTTCGTCAGGATGGAATTCCGTGTGTGTTTTACTCGGATTACTACGGGAATCCTGTAATGGACAGGCCCCTGGTACCCAATCTGGGCAAGATGATCAAGATCCGCCGCGGCTATGCCTACGGTGAGCAGGAGGACTACTTTGACGATCCCCATATCGTCGGGTTTGTGCGCAGGGGCACTGCCGACCACCCGGATTCGGGACTGGCAGTCGTTTTCAGCAATACAGATGACGGCCAAAAACGCATGTACATGGGGAAGGAGTGCGCCGGGATCGTCTATCGCGATGCTCTCGGATGCTGCCTTGACCCTGTAGTCATCGATGAAGAAGGGTTCGGAATATTCTCGACTAAAGGGCATAATGTCTCGATCTATGTGCGTGAAGTCGGATTCGAGTACCTGGTGGTAACAGAGTAAAAAACTATTCCGATTCATTATTTTTACTCCGGACGTTTTGGCCTGGAGCCGGCACAAACATCCCGGGATCCTTCACCGTTATAGCATGAGCGAAAACGGTGAAGGGTGCCGCTCTTGCATATACAGTCTGCGGCATTCAGCCATAGGAACGAAAAATGAGAGACGAAACGAATTATCCTGATTTGGAATCATCCAATACAGACAGACAAAAGCCGGCAGGCGGAAGGCAGAGATCCGGCAGCTCGGAGAAGCCATTTCATACACAAGACGCAGGGAAAAGAAGGGGAAACGGTTCATCCAACGGAATAAAAAAACTGTTTACCAGTCCTTTTCCCTATTTTTTTATGGCTATACTGCTGACCTGTATCCTTCTTTTTTATGGAAAGCAGGATGCCGTACAGACAGCTCCGGTCCGGGATGAAAACCAGCCTTCGCAGACTCAGGACGGAAACCTGCAGGATGAATCGATGATTGAACCTCAGGAAGATATTCCTCAGGAGGACATCCCTCAGGAGGATATTTCTCAGGGCGAAAATCCGCTGAACGAAACTCCGCAAAGCGAGACTCCGCTGAACGAAATCCCCCGGATCGAAAATCCTCAGCCCGAAAATCCGCAATCCGGAGTCCCGCAGCCCGATATTCCTCAGCCCGAAAATCCGCAGTCCGGAGTCCCGCAAACAGATAATCCGCAGTCCGGAGTCCCGCAGCCCGATATTCCTCAGCCTGAAAATTCCCAGCCCGGGATTCCGGAGGGGGGCGCGCAGGCGGAAACTCCCGGCGAGAATCTCCAGGGCGGTTATCAGGCTCAAAATCCGCAGCAGGCTGTTCCGGCTGACAAGGTAAATCAAGGCGGCGTAAATAGTGATTCCAGAGGCAGAGAGGATGACATCTCCGTACCTGTCCAGTCGATCACAATCACTGCGGTCACGGATGTCATGGCACAGGGCGACACATTGCAGCTCACTGCCACCGTATCCCCTTCGAATGCTGACAATACCGCCCTGCTTTGGTTTTCAGACGATGAGACGATTGCCAGAGTGTCCCAGGACGGACTGGTCACATCGGTGAGCGCCGGATATACCGTGATCTCCGCGGTTTCCAGCAACGGAATCCAGACCGATTTTCCAATCAATGTCTCTTCCTCCCGGAAAGTGATGACTTTGACTGTCAGCACTGAGTGTACGCAGAATGATAAGGTGGGAAGCAACTGGACTTACAGATATCTGATGAACGGAACCCCGATCCATGCTGTCCAGAATATGATGGTTGAGGCGGGAAAAACGATCAGCTTGGAATCCGAGATCATAGAGCACGACGAACAGCCCGACCTGGGCTCTGCCGAGAACAATTATTATGTCAGACAGTCCGATCTTGAAGATGGATTTGAAATCCGGCAGGAAGTTTTTGTCCAGGAGAACAGACCCAAGCTGGCGGGTAATACGGCTTCCTTTGTTGTGACATATCGTTTTTCTGACGCAGTCGAGTGATCGGATCCGAACAGAGAAATCCCCGGGCAGGATCTGAACAAATCAGGAAACGGGCAGGATCTGAACAGATCAGGAAACGGGCAGGATTTGAACAGATCAGGAAACGGACAATATCTGAACACAGGGATCCGCTTTTTTTGCCCGGTCTTAACGGATGATTCTGAATGCTTTTCCGGAAGGAGATATTGTCTTTTGGATTATACGAAAATGATTGCGAATTATCATACTCATACCTGGCGGTGCAATCACGCCTACGGGATTGAAAAGCAATATATCGAGAATGCAATCAGGGCAGGAATGCGTATTCTGGGGTTTTCAGACCACACTCCATATCCTTTTCCAAAGGGTTATGTGGGACCGGATAAAA
>Ga0310695_10013033_pt1 | contig 11519 bp, 9 predicted proteins | sample RumenRJG_04DNA_FD_203882 | JGI IMG/M metagenome (GOLD analysis project Ga0310695, IMG submission 203882) | Bovine rumen microbial communities from Lethbridge, Alberta, Canada - RJG_04 (v2) (version 2) | ecosystem: Host-associated > Mammals > Digestive system > Stomach > Rumen | place: Canada... | reverse complement strand
ATTCAACTCTTTTTCTTAAAGTACGCTTATTACTATAAACAGAATAAATTTCAAAGGCCAATAACTCTTCCCACTCATAATCAAGCCTTCTACCACCAGCATAATCTCGAGTAAAAAGAAGAGGATATTTATTCTTAAAATCATTTACAGCCCATTTAATAATCTTAGACATATGATTATTATCTAAATTATCACCAATCAACTCTATTGTAAATCTAGTTTCCATATTTCTTTGTACTGAAGTAACAGAAGCCATATATTATCAAACAACCTTTTATAACTCTTTTTTAAAACCGACAAAAAACAATATAATTTAAATATAATGACTCCCCAAAAATAATAAATGGGGAGGTTTTGTTTTTGGTCGTTATTAAACATTTTCTCCCCAATATCTATATAACTCTTTTTATATACTCTACATTTGAAATACGACCTTTTAATTTTTTTAATTTTCTACATTAATATCAATAATACGCTAATAAAATAATCGTGAGAAATTAAGGATATCTAATTTAATTTAAAAGAAAAGGCATTAAATAACTATTAAATTGTAAAAACATCTTTTTAATTAATCATCAAATCAAAATAAGGCAATTATGATTGTGGGTAATGGATTTATTTGTAATAATTGGTCGTTGTGAAATTTCAATTTCATTCGGGTCTTTTGCCCACATCGAAACAGATTTATTCATTAACGGACAAACCCACTACACATATTATAATTATTATATAATTTTTATTTATCATATTTAAACTATGCGACTGCCAAGAGTTGATTTTTTGATTCAGCCATGATTTTTAAAAAAGTGAGTAACTTGATTAAAAGTTTAAAAAAAGAATAATAATTTATTTATTTAAAAAAAAAGTATTATAATTACATAAATTAATAATTAACATGAATATAAATTTTTAAAAAAATATATAACATGTCTTTTTAGCGTTATATATGTTTAATCAAATCAAAAAAAAATTATATGCTATGGATGTAAAGTAATTTTCCGGAACAGTTTACTTCAATGTTCATGTATATAGAGATGATTATTATGTAAAATTAATTTTAATCAGCTACAGGTGATATCGTGGATGAATATGTTAAACTAATAAAAATAATTATAAATTAAAATTTAAATGGAAACATAATGCTTTCCATTCAAATTTTTTTATTTTACAACTAATTTTGATTTTAAAAAATTAATTTTTAACTTTTTTTATAGGTGGCACATAACGTTTAAGCAATAATGACAATGAAATAACAGTTACAGAACTTAATGCCATAGCCAAACCCGCCAATTCAGGTTTAAACATTATACCAAAGTTAGGATATAACACACCAGCCGCCACAGGAATCAATATGGAGTTGTACGCAAATGCCCAAAAGATATTTTCCTTGATTCTTCTCATAACTTTTTTAGAAAATTGCACGGCAGCCACAACATTTTCCAAATCACCTTCCATTACTACAACATCACCACTTTCCATTGCAATATCAGTTCCATTCCCCATTGCAACCCCAATATCTGCTTGTGTTAATGCAGGCGCATCGTTAATACCATCACCAGTGAACAATACTTTTTTAGATCCATTTGACTGGATATTCTGAACAATGCTAAGTTTATTTTCAGGAAGTATTCCTGCTTCAACATTATCAATGCCAACCTCCTCGGCAACAGACATTGCTGTACTTTCATTGTCGCCTGTTAACATGAAGGTTTCAATGTCCATCTTGTGTAATTCTTCAATTGTTCTTTTAGAATTTGACTTGACCTTATCAGATAAACTTAAAATTCCGCAGATAGATGCATCAACTGCCAAAAGAATTATTGTTTTGCTTTGACTTTCCAAATCCCCATAATTTCTTAACACAACTTCAGATATTTCTACACCATTACTTTCCATCAAAGATTTATTTCCCGCCAAAACAACTTTACCATCAATTTCGGCCTTAATACCCTTACCAGTTACATTTTCAAAATCAACAGTATTTAATAACTCCAAACCTTCCGCTTTTCTAACAATAGCTTTAGCAATAGGGTGATTGGAATTTTGTTCAACAGATGCTGCAAGAGTTATTAATTCCTCATCAGAAATGCCGTAAGTTATTATATCATCAACTTCAGGTTTTCCTTCAGTAATAGTTCCTGTTTTATCGAATGCCGCCACATCAATTTGTCCGGCATTTTCTAAAGTGTCACCATTTTTAATCAAAATACCGAACTCGGCGGCCCTTCCAACACCAACAGTAACAGCAGTTGGAGTAGCCAGACCCAAAGCACAAGGACATGCAACAACCAATATGGATATTAAGCAGGTAAGTGAGAATAACAATGTTGCTCCTAAAATAAAATACCATATACAAAAAACTACAATAGCTATTGTTAAAATAACAGGAATAAAGTACGAAACGATAGTATTCGCGAATTTTTGAACAGGAGGTCTTGATGACTGTGCCTTTTCAACCAAACGGATAATATTAGATAAAACCGTTTGTGAACCTATTTTTAAAGCACTGATAATTAAAACACCATCCTGATTGATAGTACCGGCAAAAACTTCTTCACCATCTTTTTTAACTTTAGGAATAGGTTCACCATTAATCATAGATTCATCCACATAAGATTCACCGCCGATAACCTTACCATCAACAGGTATTTTATCACCAGGCCTTACCAATAACTTATCCCCAATAGAGATTTCAGCAATCTGAACCTCTTTTTGTGATATTACCTCATTATTATCATCAACTTCAACCGATATAGCGACAGTTGGCTGAAGACCAATCAATTCACGAATTGAATCAGAAGTTTTCTTTTTAGCTTTTGCTTCCAAATATCTTCCAATCATTAAAAAAGAAGGAAGCATGACCGCAGACTCATAAAACATGAATGAATGATCCAATATAATACCGAATGTTCCTAAAATACTTGATCCATAGGCCACAATAATTCCCATGGAATACATTACATCCATATTTAAGTTTTTATGCATCAAACCATTAATTCCTGCTTTTAAAATAGGGAGTGAAACATATAAAAATGGTAAAATACTTACAAGCAATGATAATAACCCCATTGAAGAAATATCAATACCCGTAGAATTATATATTTGATGTGTTAAACCCATTAAAGGATCCCACATACTATACATTAAAATCATTAGAATAGCTGAAAATATTAAACCAACAATAATACGATTTCTTTTACCTTCCAAATCTTTCCTATAAAGTTCTTCTTCATCAATTTCTGTTTGCCCATCAATTCCCAACAGTTCAAATCCCAAATTATTGATAACAACTTCCATATCATCAATTGTGACTTTACTTTTATCATAACGAACAAAAGCAGTTCCAGAAGTTAAGTCCGCCTTAACATCAAAAATTCCATCTAAGCGAATTAAAAAGTTTTCAACATTCATTGTGCATGAAGCACAATGCATTCCATCTATTCTTAAAGTAACTTCATCAGAATGCAGTTCAAATCCTAAATTTTTAACGATGGAATCCATTTCATCATAATTTATTTTTTTAGGATTGACAGTAATATGTAATTTATTTGAAGATAAATCCGCATCGACTGCTTCAACCCCCTCTTCACGTTCAAATGTTTTATTAACACTTAAAACACATGAAGCGCAGTGCATTCCTTCAATTGGTACATCCATCTCTTTAAGTTTTGCCATCTTAACACAACCATTCACTAATAGGATATATGTATACTGAATATTAATAAAGTTTAGGCATGCTAAAATTTACATATATGATACATTTATTTCCTCATGAGGAACGGTTCTTCTAAAACGCTTTTTAGGATATCCGATAATGAAAGAAGAATACAAATGTTTTGATTTATCAATATTTGGGAAAAATTCCATTAATTTATCGTGATTAATTTCATCGGATTTTAAAATGAATAATGAATAAAAGCCACCCAAACCTAAAGAATAGGCCAACAATTCTAAACGAGTATTAGCTATAACAGCACTAGTTTTATCAGATGAAAATGTTAAAATAAGTTGTTTACCTTCCCAAAGCAACGGATGATATTTTTTAGAAGATTTATCCTTTAAGTAATCACCAAATTCTTTAATCCTGAAAAATTCATTTTCTTCAGCCTTAATTATATCATAGACCAAATCCATGAATTCATCTAATTTTTCATCCAAAACAACAAATTCGACATCCTGATTATTTTGTGCAGATGGTGAATAATACGCACCTTCAAAGAGTTTATTGAAAGTTTTTTCATCAATTTTTTTCTTTTTAAACCAACGAACAGACCTTCGTTGTTTTAGAAATTGGAGTAAATCATCATAATCAATAGGGATTTGGCGAGAATCGTATTCTTCAACCCTATCTAATTGATTTTCATATTTCAAAAGAGTAATTGCGCCCTGTGGACAAACTGCCATACAATGGCCACAGTCAAAGCAGTTACTTTCCAATTCATAAGCAAATTCATCAATTTCAATATTATCTCTAATACATACGGATTTACAGAGTTTACATGCACTACATAAGTTCATATCGATTTTTAACTTCCGCGCCATCTTGAAAAACCCTCATAATATTATTTGGTTTTGTTAATATTGCCATATCATCCAAAGGATTATCTTCAATGAAAATAATGTCTGCACATTTTTCAATGCCGATAGAGCCCACATCATCTTTTCCAATGAATTCAGCTGCTTTAATTGTAGCTGATTCAATAGCTTCCATAGGAGTCATTCCAATATCAATTAAATACAATAACTCATTTAAATTATGGCCATGAGGTATAACTCCACTATCCGTTCCCATTACTATATTAACGCCTTCATCATATGCAACTTTAATATTTTCTTTATGGACTTTAACGACTTCTTTTAATTTATCGAATTTCTCATCAGCATAGATATCCCATACAGGAAAGCCATGTTCATATAAAAATTGATGAACCAGCAAGGTTGGAACTAAAGTAACATTGTTTTCAACCATTCTTTTGGAAGTTTTTTCATCAATGAATGTTCCATGCTCAATTGAAGAAAATCCTGCATCAATACATTTATTAATTCCTTCCAAACTGTGACAATGAGCGGAAACATTTGAATTAGTAGTTTTGGCTTCACCGACAATAGTTTTAAGTTCTTCCAAATTAAATTGAGAAAATTCATGTGAGGTATTTGTAGTTAAAACACCACCACTACACATCACTTTAATAAAATCAGCACCCGCCCTTTTAACTTCACGGGTTTTCTTTAAAACTTCAGAAACACCATCACATCTTCCCTTAGGAAACCCAGGATACATAATTTCCATATTAAAACCTGAAGGCAACATTAAATCAAAATGTCCTCCAGTCATGACCAAAGGAGTAATACAAATCTCCAATTTTGGTGCTGTGAAAAGTCCTCTCTTTTGAGCTAATTTAACGCCCAAATCTGCAGATCCGCAGTCCCTAATTGTCGTTACTCCAGCATCAATTGTTTGGCGAGAATGAGGAACAGCATTATAAAAATGAATAGATAGGGGATTTGCCATGTTTTCTTCTTTGTGAAAACCTTTAGCTAAAATATGCGTATGACAGTCAATGAATCCCGGCAAAACATAATTATTATCCCCATCAATGACCTTTACATTTTCTTTAGTATGGATTTTAGATGAAGAAATTTCTTTAATATACTTTCCTTCTATTAAAATATTTTGATTATCTTTAAGCTCATCATTAGGATTGATAATAGTTACATTTTTAATTAAAGTCTGCATTAAACCACTCCCAAAATAGTAATGATCCCATTATCTCCATCAACTTCAACCAAAGCACCATCAACCAAATCATTAGTATCCTCAGGTGAATCAACCATTGGAATATCTGACATTATAGCACCAGTAGCTATGATAGGTTCTGCATTAAGACAGATTATGGCCTTTGGAGCAGTATTATTCTTCATCATCTGAAAAATAACATAAGACCCAACAGTAGAGCCTTTTCCACCAGGAATAAATAAAACCTTATCTTTAATTATTTGGCCTTTTAATTCATGGTTTGGATCAATAATCTCACCATTTTCGGGATTTACACCACCAAGAAAACTAATCGGTTCAGAACTTACAATTAATTCTCCTTTTCCTTTTCCTTTTGCAATATTTCTACATTCAATCATTATAAAATAATCTGTTAAAAGTAGTATTTAAAAAATTACACTATCAATTAAATTAATTGAATCCAAAAAAATTATGGAAGATGAATAACCCTAAACAACATCCTTTTTCATTACTTCACGCAACACAGCTGTTGCATAAGACCCTTTATTAATTGAAAATTCTGCCAAAACACCCTCATCCGTTGCTTTTGCAGAAGCATCCCACACTTGAAAACGTAAAGATCTTCTAAGACCATAACTTCCCAAACGTGGCATTTTAGGAACTTCAAAATTAGTTTTATCAATATTGTAACTTTCTAAAACAGCTTTTTCCATCTCACCAACTTCACCTCCGGCAAAAGGAACTTTTGTACCATATAACGGAACAGTTGGATTAACTTCAAAGTTGTCAATCAACTCCTGATACTCTTCAGGAGTCTTATCCCGAACAATATTCTCTTCATTATCAATTATAATATCGCCTTCAATGAATTTATTAATTCCCATATCAACCCGACGACTTACAACATCATTGAATAAATAAGACTGATAAGCATGAACAAACATCCTTTGTAATGGTTTTGGAAGAGCATGAAGAGCATTCATATAAGCTCTATCATTCAATTCTCCTTTTTTAGAGTCTTTAATTAATTGACGAACCATCATTTTTTCATAACGCATTCCTTTACCCATTAATTCCAATGATGTTTCCAAATCCCCATCATCATAAGCTTGTCGTGCTTTTTGATTTTCCAAACTTTCTTTCTCTGACGGGTTTCCAATATATCTTCTAACAGCTTCTTTTAAATCATTGTGAATTAAAGCCTCACCAACAAGATGAGTATTAGTTCGAGGCCTGCCAAAACGTTGCCAACCATAATAATTAGGAACACCAGTAACTTCCAATTCCTTTAAAACTTCATTTGCAATATCTGCACTTTTTTCAATATCATCCAAATCACGAATTAGAATTCTGAATTTATTTCCTTTAAGTTGACCCATTCTAAGCTTTTTACGTCCGCGAGTAATTTCTAAAAAATCAGTTTTATAAATATCCAATTCTTCAACTTGCCTGAATTGATCTTCTGAATCCATATTTGCAATACAAATCCATTGACGAGTTAATGCTTTTTTATCTTTCATTCCAGCAAAACCCATCCTTTTACGGTCAACATGTAAATCCCTAGCAATATCTAAAACAACATCAAGAGTTGTTCTTCCTACTTTTTCAATCCAAATCCAAACATTTGGTCCTTCACCGGCAGGAATAATTTCGGGAATCTCTTCAACATAAAAATCTTCATATTGCTTTCTAATAGATCCACCAATTCCTTTTTGACTCGTAACATAAGTATTAGCATTTAACATAGTATCACAAAAACAAAAATGCCCCGACCGGGATTTGAACCCGGGGAATGGGATCCGCAGTCCCATGTGTTATCCAAACTACACCATCGGGGCAATAGAAAATAAGATATCATACTACTATAAGATTTTCATAGTATTTAATATTTTTTTAAAATATGGGAACTATTATATATTTGAAAATAACATAATCTTTAATGTGCATTATTACTAGTGGAGAATCACCACCACAAACCCAATTCTCTGCTAGGGTGATGCATATTTTGGTATGTAAATGCCGATATATCACCACCAAACACGTATAATATCGGTATATTACATACAATTAAGCAATTACCAAATATAAAGAGTATAAGAATAACCATCATAATTTCTAGTAGCAACTGAATAGTTACCTGCTTTTGAAGAATCACCAGAACTAGATAAAACCGTTGAATCCAACTGATTAGTCTCTATAAACATATAATTTGTTAATTTGAATTCCCCAAATTTATCATCACAAATTTGAGATACCTCACTTATAGATTTTTTAGAATTTTTATTTTCTTTTAAAATACTTGAAATAACACTTAAAAACGTTTCATCCTCAAAATCTACTTTTCCAGATAATAGTTCCATAATATCCTGAGCATTTTTAGAATTATGAGAAGCATCTGAATAATTTGGATTTGGAAGTGAGATTAACATATTTAACATTAACATTACAATAAATAGGATACTTATTGCAATAATTGCATCTGCAAAATATAAACTTCCTTTATTATCATTCATAAAAAGAAGTTAACTTCCATAATATTTAAAAAATATGGAAGTGTGAAAAAATTAATTTTCATTTATATACTTTATAACCTTATCCTTTTTAGCAATTGCATCTTCACAAGCTTTTTGCACTTTTTCTTGCATTATTTCAAAGTCTTCAGGTGTTGTATCGCCGACTAACTTTTTGATTTTTGTGTATGCAGCTTCCCTAAATAGTGGAACAAGTTTTTCAGTTGAAGAATCTTCCTTAATCAAGATTGGTTCACCACTATCAGTAACCTGACCAATCTCTGATATGTCAACACCCGCATTAGAAACTGTTTTAATAACATCATTTGCAATATCTTCAGGTACGACAAGCATTAACGAATCGGTAGAAACTCCCAACGGATCTATGTTTAATGTTTCAAGCATGTTCAATACATTTGGAGCAACCATATTCCTAATATCTTTTTCATAAAACTCCAAACCGACACCTGTAGTATTGGATATTTCATGAGCATCTCCACGAAGCCCTCCATTAGTTACATCAGTCATTGCATGAATATCTTTAACCAAATCCGCTTCGAATAATGATTGTGAAGCCTGGACAAAATTAACATTCATTGTGTCCCATACAACATCGAAAAATCCATTATAAATAGCTGTTGTAGTAATTGTTCCTCCGCCGGAACCTTCTGTTAAAAGAATTACGTCTCCTTTTGTTGCTCCTTTACGTGCAGTTGGAGGATAATCTGATACACCAACACTACCTACAGCGGAAACAAACCTGTCTCCCAAAACCATATCTCCGCCAACTCTTAATGTACTTCCGGCTACAATCGGGACATTTACAAGTTCGGATACAGCGGCCACACCTGCTGTAAAATCAAATATCTTACCTACATCCCCATCATCTGCCAAATGAACATCACTTAAAATAGCTACCGGATCTGCCCCCATAACACAAACATCCCTTAAAGTTGCCCTAGTTACATGAAAACCACCTAAAAATGGATATTCGCTTAATCTGGAGTGTATTCCATCGACTGCAGTTGTAATATAAACATCATCATTTTTAGCTTTTGAACGAACAACACCACCGTCATCCTGTTCAGTTGGATTTACAAGGGATGCTGTATTGGTTGATGCTACAATATCAGCAATTCTTCTGTGAACAAAAAAGTCGCCGGCCCCCCTGGAACCAACACCCATTTCACCCATTCCAACACCGGATTTCGTAATTTCAGTGATTTCTTTTAAGAATTCATCATCACTTTCTTTTAGTTTTAAAGTTGTTGAAACTTCATCAATGACTGCTTCAGCCATTTTAATTGAATTTTCATCTGAAATATCTTTATATTCACGAATTCTTTCAGCCAAAAGGATTGATAAATCATCATATGAATAATCATCAATTCTTGCACGGACAAAACCTTCAATATCCATAATTAACTACTCCTTAATATTTACAAAATTTTTTAAAATCTTTAAACCAGCTTTTCCACTTTTTTCCGGATGAAATTGAGTTGAAAATAAGTTATTTTGACTTAAAGAAGCTACAACATCAATCCCATAATCACAAACCCCTGCAATAATTTCTGAATCATCCGGAATTACATGATAAGAATGAACAAAATAAAAATACTCCTTATCGACACCCTCCAAAATAGGAGAATTATTTAAAACATTCAACTGATTCCAACCCATATGAGGAATTTTAACACCTTCAGGCAAGTATTCACAATGTCCTTTAAATAAATTTAGACCTTCCACATTTGGACTTTCTTCACTTTCACCCATGAGTACTTGCTGACCCAAACAAACTCCTAAAAAAGGTTTATCATCATTTACATGCTCTTCTATAACTTCTCTGAAAGGTTCCAAATTCTCCATTGCTGAGCCAAAAGCTCCAACACCAGGCAATACCAAATGTTTGGCATCGGAAATTAACTCAACATCATCTGTTATTTGAAAATCTTCGCCGATTTTTTTAAAACCATTTGAAATGCTTTTTAAATTTCCACTTTTATAATCAATAATCGTAATCATTCGTTCAACCACCCAATAGCTGATCTAATCATTCCACCAAAGTCTGAAAATACAATTTCATCAGTACCTAAAGTTTTTGAGTGTGCATCAAGTTCAGCAACAACATGAGTATATCCTAAATCCTTTAAAGGTTCCACTAAACGAGGCCCATCAGTTACAGCAATCGATTCTACATCAAATTCCTCTATTGGAAATGCATGTGGAACTCCAAACACAACAATTAAATCCAAATCCTTATCTTTCAGGTATTCAGCTGCCCTATTAGCAGTTATAGGATATTCATCAAGTCCTCCACTAATAAAATCCGGTTCCAAATCAAGTTGATTTTTAATATTTACTGCATGTTGTCTGATTCTTGGAAGACCAATATTTTCATCCAAATTAGCTACAAAAATTGGTTTATTATCAGGATTAATTTCTTTGTAGTTAAAATTAATAATATCTGAAAATAGATATGATGTTTCTTTTTTAACATTTAGGACAAAAGCAACTTTTTTATTATCCTTTAGAGATTTGACAACTATCTTTGCAACACTTTCTTTTGAATCGCCGAAATTAGGTTTAATATATTTACCCTGTGCCATTCCACGAGTTTTCTCTACTTCTGTTGCTTTTTCAAGCATTTCAATTTGTCTATCGGCCTCTTTCCTAGGTATTACACCACATTCAACTGCAGCATCTAAAACCATTATTGCTCCAACAGTATTGTCACCTTCACCAGATCCCCCATGAGATTCAACAGGAATAACCGTACAGGGCAAATCCGCAGTTGCAATTGCTTCTTTTAAATCTTCGCCAATAATCATACTCGCACAGGTGCCTGCAATACCCATTAATTTAGGATGAAACATTTCATAAGCTTCAATTAATGTATCAACCAGTTTATCTCCAGCACCTAAAATAAAATCATTTTCAGACATTCCTGTAGTGACAACACGTACACCATCGCTTTCTAAAAGCCTAGCTGTTCTAAAACAACAACCGGTAGGCCCATGCATAACAATGACATCAACATTCATATCTCTTAATGTGTACAGAGTAGCGGCAATCGGACTTGGTCTTGGATGCATAACTTATTCACCTAATAATATTTTAACAAATAAATATTTTAAATTCTTAATTAATATAATTAATTAACAAAATTCAATGCTGTCAAGCTAAGAATTTTTATTCTTTAAAAACTATCTTGGATGTTTGATTTACATTTTTTATGATAATATTTCTTTTTGTCTCTTTCTTCATTTGTTGGA
>Ga0310695_10013032_pt1 | contig 11520 bp, 8 predicted proteins | sample RumenRJG_04DNA_FD_203882 | JGI IMG/M metagenome (GOLD analysis project Ga0310695, IMG submission 203882) | Bovine rumen microbial communities from Lethbridge, Alberta, Canada - RJG_04 (v2) (version 2) | ecosystem: Host-associated > Mammals > Digestive system > Stomach > Rumen | place: Canada... | reverse complement strand
GCGATGATTTCAGACGGTATTTTGAAGAAATAAGGCAGCTGACAGAAAAACATTTCGAAATCATTTCTGAAAGCGAGTCCCCCAAGGGGATATATACGGCTAAATTCATCAAAGCAGTCAAGTACTCTCACAATCAGTGGGAAAAATTCACCAGAATCCTGGAGGACGGCGCTATTCCTCTGGATAACTCGGCCGCCGAGAGGGCCATCCGTGACTTTGCCGTGCTGAGACATTCAATGCCCAGCGGATTTGGCTCTGTTGAGGGAGCTAAGTCCACAGCTGTGTTCTCATCGTTTCATGAAACCTGCAAAACTCATGGAGTTGACCTGGAAGATTATCTTGAATTTCTGTTCAGGTATATGGGTGTTCACAGAAACGAGCTGAACGATGAATCGCTGTCTGACGAAAGAAGAAATGCTATTCTTGAGCAGGCAATGCCATGGGAATTTAAGAAGGCCTAAAGCGCTGACTTTAGACCTAATACGAAAAAGAAATCATTTTCTATCTCCTAAATTTGCCACCCTCCCGTAAGATAAAAAGGGGAAAGCAGCGAAAAAGAAAAACCCCAGACAGCAGGAAGACTGCCGGGAACTATGGATTACCTCACCCGGTAAAGTGGGCCATTTTATCCTTTTGGGAATTAGGCCGGAAAATGGATACCGGCTATTCAGCTCCATACGGAAGCAGAATACGCAAAACCGCTTCTGAAACGGGCTTGCGTATTCCTTCCAGGGGGATGAAAACGAAGATCCGGGAAAACAGGGTTCACGCGGGAAAGGGACGATCAGGGACGGGACGCCGGAAAGCGTCTTCTGAATAGGCTCACGGGGAGCGGAGCTGGGCTCAACTAATAAAAGGCGGGGTTTTTAGGGATGTTACCTTCACATCCGGTTCCATTTTACCACGTCCGGGGAAATAAAAAAGCCCCGAAATCTTGCGAAATCGGGGGCTTTTGGTGAGACTAGGGAATGGATATGCAATCCGGAAAAAGTCAGGCTGAAGAAACTAACGAAGCCGGGAGTTCAAAGCCTTTTTCACGGCAAAAAGCTACAATCCTGGCACGGGCCTCAGCTTCAGCTTCAGCTTTTGCTTCGTTTTCCGCCTTCAGTTCACTAATTTCAGCTTCCTTTATCTCTAACTCTTTGCACTGTTTCATATACTTCCTTCAATCGCCATATAAGCCTCATTATTTGCATCGTCCTTAAAGATTTTACTCCTTAATGCCCGTCTCCAAAACGTTTGCGGTGGAAATAAAAAAGCCCCGAAATCTTGCGATTCGGGGGCTTTTGAAAGTGGACTAGAGGATAGCAAGGAACAGGAATATTAGAAAAGATCGGTGTTTAAGCGACCTTGACAATATTTCCTGTTAATAGCCTCCCAGGTGGAGGAGTAATCCTGGGAGTAGGTATCTATTTGATAATGCCTCTCCCTGATTACAGCCCCTCCATACCACCCAGTGAGGCATGGAATTTTCTTTCGGAAAACCAGATAAATATTGTAAATAAATTCCGGGTTCCCCTCTTCGTCATCTACGGTATAAGCACAGACGTCAACTTCAACCCCAGCAGGAGTTAAAGCTGAAAACATCAACCCGTCTCCGTGATCGTCAAGTAAGACGGTCTTGCACTGTGGAGCGCACTCTGACTCCGCAGGAACGGTGATCCTTACGAATTTCCAGGGAAATTCATCGGTCACTTCGATTTTTTCGATCTCAATGTGTCCTAAAACACTAACAAGATCTTCCAAATCGTTAGAAATTTCCGGCCGCTGCCATAAATTGCGACCGCCAACGGTGATCACATTTAAGGCATAGTCAGGGTATTTTTTAATGAGATCTTCGATCTCGTTCTTTATTGTTGCCATAACAGCATCTCCTAAAAGTGCTGCCCTCCCCATAAGAAAAAGTAAGGAAGAGAAGCGAATAAAAAATCCGGACAGCTAAAACTGCCGGGGTTGGGATTACCGCCCTCGTGAAAGGACAGTCCATTTAGTGTTTGGAAACACCTAGACCGGAATGGGCCGGTTATTTGCCCTTGCGGAGCAAATACAAAAACTTGCTTATGAAGCAGGCTTTCGTATTAGTTCTTCAGGAAAACAAACGCAGAGCGTTAAAAAAGCCCCAAAAACAAAGCAAAATGCAATGTAGTTAGGGCTTTTGGTGAGACTAGAGGTAATGTTAGGCAGCAATCCAGTTATTCAATCTTTTAAAGTCTGGATCGGACTTTCTATAATAAGAAAGTTCCCCATTTTTAAAAGATAACTCAATAGCTTTCTTTACCGCATCTTGCACCCTGCTTAGAGGTTCATAGACACAAGTGGCTATTCCCCTGCTGGAAAGATTCCAGCTTTCGCAGGTAGAGTTGTCAAAGTAGACTTCTCCATATTCATCCCAGCCGGATTCCTCTGGGAAGTCAATCGAAAGCCGGTAATGAGATTTGTAAGTAACATTCCTGTTAAACTCCCTCAGGAACACGTTGAGGGTTAACTCAACATAAATGTCCCGAAGGTAGAATCTAACAACGCTACCCTCTATGGTAGAGATTTTCTCAATACATTCGTTCATAAGAACTCCTATATAATTTTGCCTCCCCCGAAGGGTCAGCGGTTGATGATTGCCGCCTTTGCGAAAAGACAGCCCTTAATCGAGTTCCGCTGTTGCGGTCCTCGCAGGGAAGAGCCCCTGCATTCAACTCCTTATCGGAGAGAACACGAAAACCGGCTTGCCAGTGGGCTTTCGTGTTACCTCTTCGGGGGTGAGACTAGAATTTTCCTTTAAGAACCCCGGAAACAGGCAAGTCAGAGACAAGCGAGTACCGGGGCTGGAAAAAGATCAGCAAAAGTGAGATTACTTGGGAGGAGCGCACCTCCAGTCGTAATCCACACAAACCGCAAGGTGTCCCTTGCGGTTGAAGGCTTTGCAAACCTTCAAAAAGTCATTTTCCGAATAAAAACCATGAGTGTGAACTTCATAGCTTTTGTCGTCATACGTCCAGACCTTTTGCCTAAAACAGACAATAGGCCCCCAAACGGGGTGGAGGTAATAACGAGGTTTTTCAAAAAAGACTGCAAAAAACGCCAAAACGCGTTTGAACATATTGGTCATAGGAGACCTCCTATTGCAAGTACCACCTCCGAAAAGGAGGGGCAAGGAAATGTCGCCAGAGCTTTGTTAAAACTCTTTTGACGCCGCACCGACAAAAATTGCCAGTGTATTCAGCTCCTAAAAAGGAAGCAGAATACAAAAACCGGCTCAGAGAACGGGCTTTTGTATTCCTTTCCTTCAGGGAGTGGAACAATAGAAAATACCGGGGAGAACGGTTAGGTTCAGACGGAAATTCAGGGACGAACAGAACGGGACGCGGAAAAAGCGTCTTCTGAGACTATATGACTCTCACAAGGAGAAAAGATCTCTGGGATCTTGAAAAACTAATAGAAGGCGGAGTTTTTAACGATGTTACCTACACATCAGGTAACATTATATCATATTTGCCCTCTGCCGGGAGAATAAGAGCATTTTTCCTGCCAGGGAGAGGGGTATCCGGAAATTAAAAACCCCCGAAATCTTGCGATAACGAGGGCGTGAAAAAAGAGAAGGCAGGGCTTACAGAATGGAAGAGAACAACCCGAACATCCCTAGGTGTATCATATTCCCGGGTGTTTTCAGAAAAAGTGTATATTTTTTGACCAGCGGGGTTTTCGTGCTATATTGTAACCATAATTTGGTTACGGAAGTCATTTATTTAAGTACGAAAGCGAAAGACGAGGTAAGTATGAACGCAATAATGAGCGCATCTGAATACAATTTTATTTTCTTATTTGTAATCATTGCAGTTATAGCAACAGTGTGCGAGATTTTATTTGGTGAATTTCATAGAAATAAAACTCCTTTTTGGTCTGAAGAATCCCCTCTCAAAAAGGATGACGATTCACACTCCTTAATTAAAAAGAATGAGTCCGCCGCACATCTTTCCCGGCAGGAACATCCCAAAAAAGATCTGAAATATAAAAGTTTTTTGGCTAAAGATTTTCTTGCGCGACTCTATAAAGAAGGATACGCTACTGACTTTAACCGAGAATTAATTAACAAAATTCAAATAAATGCCTCTGATGAAAAAAACTAATGGCTATTATCCAGGATGCTTATAACACCGGATACAAAAAAAGGTTATAATAAAGATTATCAAAAAGGAACCACATATATTATAAGGAACAAATAAAGAATATTGCATGAGTTATATCAAAAACTCATGCAATTTTATTTAATTATTTTCAGGTTATTTGCCATTTTTCTCATAATGTTTAGACACTTCCGGAAGGCTCACTACCGCTCCCATATCATGCGTCAATGAGCGTAACGTGTGTATAGCTCTTATGCTGCTGTCAAGCCCTTTATCCGAGTTTGCGTCTGCGTTTACCATTTCTTGTGCTGAATGACCGCCATTTCCTCTGCCGCCGGCATCTTGTCTTCCAGCCGCGTCTGGCCCATTTGCTGCAATATATGAATATTCCTGCGCTGCCGCAATAGAAAGCGCGGGCAAAGTATGTCTTACAAAATTTTCTGCATCTTCTCTGCTAACTCCATATTCCATAACTTCTGCAATTGCCTTTGCGGCAAGTTCGGAATGTTTATCAAAAAAGTCATCATTTATTTTTTTGAGTACCGGAGCATTTTGCTGCTTCTGCACTTTACCTGATACGGTTTCTACTATAAAGCCATTACGGGCATCTCTTCTTTCTGCTGCAAAGTTTGTTTTGCCTGACGGGACTTGCGAATACCATTCTGTAAATTCATCATCGTAGGCTTTACCATAAGCCATTACAGCACTGAAACGAGTTCCTTGTAATTTGGTTTTCCAAAAATTGTCAAATCCTGCCATTCCTTCCTTGTCAAGCCCAGAAGTATAAACAGAGGGTGATGAAATCGGAGCTATAAAATCACCGTCAATAGATCTTCCTGCTGCAGCCTCTTTTCCTCTGTGATCCGTCATAACATTCACGGAATCTGATACCAGTTTTGCTACCCTATCTTTTTCCTGTTTTTGCTTTTGTTGTTCTTTTTCTGCTTGCTTTTGTTTTTCATCTTTGATTATTTTAGCATTTGCATCTTGGGCGGCTATTACCTTTTTAGGAACTGTTTCTCTGCCAGCAGCAACAGCATTTCCATAAACGGTACTATTCTTATTATATTTGTCAACAGCCGGCCCCGGAGCAAAATCATGAGGATTAGTGCCTGAAAGTTTTTTCTCATTATCCACAATGGGGTCTAATCCATAAGATCCCGGCAGCATCATGCCGCCCAAAGCAGCAATAGCTTTTTTACGAAGCCCTTCGTCTAAATTGTTAAGATTTTCAACAAATCTCGCTTTCTGATTTTCAATGTCCGAGCCGCCCTTTCCGTCATTTTCCAGTATTCTTGACTGCTGATAAAAAGCCTCCCTTTCGCCAGATTGATTATCAAGGCTTTGAATAAAGTTTTTGAATTTCTGAGAATCAATCATCCGGCCTAAAATGCCTGAATCAACTGATTGCTGCACGCCGAATGATTTAGTTACCTGACTTGTCTGAGTAAATTGATCCTGAGCTGTTTTAAGGTTTTTATAGGCGGTCTGAACAGAATCAGAATCACCCTTGCTTACCTCATTCCCAACGGAATGGCCTGCTGCATAATTAAAGGCGCTGGCAAGATTTGAAGCAAGCGATTTTGAGTCTGTCAAACTTCCCATTGCGGAATCTACATTGCCAACCGCCGCTTGGTAGGCTTTGCTTAACGACTCAGACTCTCCTTTGTTCAAGGTTCTGTTCAATGCTTTTTGAATAGATCCCTTTAACATATTAAAGCCTACATCTATTTGACCTGATACCCCGTAAGATATAGCTGTCGATGCTGCATTTACCATTGAACTGTTATTTCCTAACTGGAAAGTATCGGCTACGCTTCTGCCCTGTGATGTTAAAAACGCATACTGTTCACTGTTAATAGCCTGCAGCTGATCCATGAATGTATTTCCAAAAGATTCTGTCTTTCCTGCCTTATCAACAGCGTTAAACATCTGTCCGACTGCATGATTAAATTCATTGCTTGCCGAAGCAACCTTCTGGGTGGCGCTGGTCTCCATATTCTGACGCATTTCGCCCCAGTTAACTTGCTTATATAAACTATCCGTACCGGTCTGTCTGTATCCTTTGGCATTATCCGCGCCGCCGGATCCCACGCTGTTCAGAAGCATCGGCGCATGCTGCATCACATCCGGAGAAACGGCCTTCTCATTCACATGATCCCCGCCGGACATTCTGGATGCCAGGGTGGTGAATGTGTAAACAGAGCCTTTCAGGATGAACAGTGCCAGGAGAGGAGTGGTAGCGGCCATAAGCCCGCCTACGGCGATCCAGTGCTGCACCACTTCATCCACGGAATCCATAACGTACATATCGGTAATGGGGGAGCTGGCAATGGCATCCCTGACCTTCTGAGAAGCCACGGTCTGAATGTAGAGATTGCAGATCGCCATAACCGGGTTCCAGAGCTGCACCCACATCAGAACCTTTAAATATTCGATCATTATGTTCAGGCCGCCCATGAACATGACGAAGGGGATCAGCACCACCAGAGCCACCACAAAACCCTCAAAAAAGGTAGCCATGGCCTTTGCGGTGGAGATCCACATATTTTCTTCCGCGGCCCACTGAATGTTTCTCTGATCCCGGGCGGACTTGATCATGAGAGCGGCCCGGGCATCTCCGACATCGGAATACCCGGCCATAAGTCCGTCCTCAATCGGCCCCCGGAGCATGACGTTTTTGATATAGGTATATACATCGGGAGTCGTGTCGCTGGCCCCTGACATCTGGGAAAGGATCTCGGCAATCTGGTTATGATTCACCCCGGCCCCGGTCACCATTTGGGCGGTTTCGTCCCCGCCGCCGGTGGTGTCGTGAGACAGGCCGGAAAGCCATTGCGGCTTCACGCTCAGATCCTCGATGACAGACTGATACTTGGTGAGAGCGGTGTCTATGTCAATGAAGGCTTCATAGCAGTTGCGAGTCCGGGGCTTGTCAGGCCAGAGGTAAAGATCAGTGTTGTAGGAAAAATTGTTGTACCGGAAATCGTTAAAGTTCCGGACGCTTTTGAGAAGCTGGGGGTTCTGGATGAACCTGTTCACCCCGCAATGCCGGACGTAATTGGAAATGCTCTTCTGAATGCTGCACTTCACCTGAGGAGCCGAAGGCAGCGGCGGTGTCTTGTAGTCCTCTCCGCAAATAGCCCGGTCAAGAGCCAGAAAAGCGGGCTGAGAAGCCAGGTTTTCCCGGATCTGAACGATCTTGCTGAGAGAGCCCAGGTAGCCTGCGCAGGTGGTTTTGGTGGGAGAACATCCGGAACCGGCCCCGCCTACGGGAGTGAAGTAATCCTCAAAAACATGGGTAAGCCCGGCCCCGACTTTGGAGACCAGAGAAGATCCCACCGCCAGCCCCAGGGGGATGTTGTCCATGGTGTAGAATTTCTTTGTCTGGGAATCTTCCAGATGCACCGTAGCCCGGGGAACAAAAAGGGCCGAGTAGATAATGAAGGCCACCAGGAACCGCCCCAGGGCAATGGGCTTCTGCTGGATCATGGACTCAATGAAGATCCAGATGAACCCCAGGAGCATCCCTATCATGTAAACCTGCAGGAAAACATTGTGCCCCGTGCCGTAGAAAATGTGCGAAACACCCAGAAATACTTCGTGAATAAAGCTCACATCACCTACGGTATATACATCCCAAACGTTAGCCATGTTTAATTCTCTTGCTGCTCAAGACCTTTTTATCCGGCCGCTTTCCGGAAACGGCCGTTTCATTGTTCAAAAACCGGGGTTTTCCGCATTGACCGGGCATTAATGCCCCGCGGAGACCCGGACTATTATTCCCCGGAGGCGGGATCGGTCAGGCTTTGCTTGCCTCCGGCCTTGTCAATGCAGGAGCCGCCGGGAACCCCGTATTTGTCTCTGAAATCCCGGATCTCCCATTCGATCTGCTGCCTTGTGGTACTGAGGAATCTTCTTGTATTGATGCTCAGATCTTCGTTGTCTCCGATGCTGTCAGAGATCAGGCGGTTTACGTTAAGAAGCTCGGCGCCGTAAATTTCGGCAATTTTTGCGACAAGGCACGTCCGGGCAATATTGGAGGCCACCGTGTACTTGCCCATTTTGGCATGGGTTACTACCGCATGGAACACGTTATCCCCCAGAATGTTTCTCATTTCATCGTAGTGAACAACATTGGTTCCGCTGGAATCATTGGGGTTGAGGGCGATCTGTGCAATGGTGGTCTTTTCGGATGCGAGATCGGTGATAGCCGTCTTTTCCTTGCAGTTGTCGCAGTAATTGCCCCACTGCTTCATAATTTCGAGTATCGGCCCTTTTTCCGGAACCGGAGTCTGCGGCGCATACTTAACACGGTGATACCTCGGGACAGTGCCGGTGCCTGGGCAGGCGTGATCTTCCGCCCTTATCGGCTGGTACTCGCCGCCGTTTATCAGAATTTCAAGAGTGAGGTTTCTGTCATAGCGCACCCGTCTGGATCCTTCGCCGCTGGTTACGCAGCTAGGGGTGTACTGGCTGTAAAAGCCCTGGGTCGCATATATAAAGCTGACGAGATCCTGCTGTTTGCCGTTAAACGACTTGAAAATTGAAAACACATCCGGATCGTCATTGGCATTGGCAAACGCCATAACGGATTTAATCCAGCGATCCTCATAACGCCAGAAATCGTTGCCCTCTTTGCCCTGCTGCTCCCGGCATAAGATGGTTTCCTGATTAAGGTACTTAACTTCAGGATTAGTGTCGGCAGCCAGCTTGTCGGTTTCGCCTGCCGCCTTGCCGCAGACATCGCTGGCATTGATAAGTTTCTTCAGATCCTCATCCATTTCATAGTCGATCTTAATGTTCTTGGTAACCACTTCGCCGTTATTCTTGACTACATCCACTGAGGCATTATTTCCGGCGCTGGCATCAATCTTAGCCGATTCCCTGTAAGCTCCCGCAGAAGCAAACAGAGATTCAACAAACGCCACGGTGCCGTCCTGCCTGTTGATCGGCAGCTTCTTGGGATTGTCGGAGAAGCCGGAGCTTATCGCCTCAAAGGTGTTGGCAATAGTCATGGGACGCTCCGTATCCCCCTTGACGGCGGCATCTATGGAATTAACCATGTATTCCGCCGTGGAACACGCGTCAAGCTGGGTGCTGGAAAGGAGCTGGGCCATGCTCTGCAGTTCCGCCAGAGTGGCGTTGATCTTCGGCATATAGGAGTCCAGGGCGATCTTGAAGGCGAAATACGGGGCGTTGGCCATGACCTGACGGGCGAACCGTTCCAGTTCTTCCTTTTTAAGATACGAAAACGAACCGAAATACAGATCCACTCCGCCGCAGCCCCGCCGACTCAGATCCGGAGCGGAAATGGTAATCGGGGTTATGTAATAGTTCGGCGTTCTGATGGAAAGACTGCCCCCGGTGTAGATGCCCCGCCCGGCGGTGTTGTAGTGCTGGGCGTCCGTTTCCGTCACGGACTGACCGTGCGCTCTTATCCAGTCCCGGACATCCTTGGCTATTTCCGTGCTGCTGTCTGCCAGAACCTCCGTAACGCACGACATGGCCAGAGCCGCAAGCACGGCCAGAGCGGTTTTTCTGATCCTGATTGCTGTTTTCTTCTTCATTTCTTATTGATTCCTGTAAAAAATCAGTTCCCGGCCGGAAAAGCCCCGTCCGGGATTAATTGTTTCTGCCGCCCTGTCCGGCATCATTCCAGAGGGAGAAAGACTGGCTATTTCTCCAGATACAGATCACGGAAGCGCTTGTTAAACTCCTCCGCGGAAACAAGCCCGTCTCCTCCGGATCCGTCATCACCGCCTTCCTCCGCCTGGATATCCTCAAGCACCCTTTTGAGATCCACCTTCGTTGCCAGAGAATGCTCCGCCACTTTCGAGGTGCGGAGAGAGCGGTATTCGGCTTCCGTGATAAGCCCTTCCCGGTAGGCCACGTTTATCACCCGGTAATCCAGGTCGGATTCCGCGGTAACACCCTGCAGCACACTGACGGGCTTTTTGTTTCCTCCCACAAGAAACACGGCAGGCAGAGTGGCCACATTAACAAGCTTTCTGATTCCGGCATCCGTTTCATAGTTAGGAAATAGCCCGTTGGCGAGCGGCTTTCCGGTCATAGACACCGGGATCACCTGGAATCCGGTATGGTCATGGTAGTTATTCACCACTCCGGACATGGCCAGACTCATATCCTGATCATCAAACACAAAGAGAAGCACTGTCCTTTTCATGAGCTTTTTCCGGACAGCTTCCAGATTATTCCGGGCAATGGACTTCGCCACCGCATTAGCTCCCTGGGCGCTGGGGCCGTTTACCGTTTCGTCCAGATACGGGTTTCCCATTGTAACGAGCTGCACCTTTTCGGCATAGGCGGATGACTTGTCAGCGGAGTATTTCTGAAGAAGCAGGTACGCCATGACGTTTTCATCCGTGGGATTGTCTATGGCCCTGTCCAGGAATTTGGGAAGATTCTCCCGCACCCATGCCACCGACCCCGGGATCATCATGTCCGTTTCCGGGGCGGTTTTCTCCTCCGGGGCCGTTTCCGGGGGCGGGGTCTGGGCCGTCACCGTTTCCGGGATCTTTTCGGGCTCCTCAACGGGCTTTTCCTCCGGGGGGTCTTTGTACCAGAACCACCCTTCGGCCTTCCGGTCAATAAACCGGCCCTGCCCTGTTTCGTCCCCGTCCGGAGCCGCATGGGCGGTCAGGCCGGACAGCAGGATCGCCAGAGCCCCGGCCAGACCGGGGAGCAGCTTTCCGGCAGCGTGTTTTCCAGACATAGATCCTCTCCGCTAACAGCAATCGCATGATACCCGGTATTGTAGCCGTCAAAAATAAGATGACATTCCGGGATCGGTACACAAAACGCACCGAATGAGGTTATTTTTGCATAAAACACGGCATAGCATTTTAAGAAGAAAGATCCCCGGAACGCCGCCGGATTCCTGCCAGGGAGAGAGACATGACAGATATTGCAGCAGAGGATTTCTGGTTTTTCGACACTGAGACCACCGGGCTTCACCCGGAGACGGACGAAGTGCTGGAATTAGCCGTGATTGACGGCGAATACAACGAACTGGTGAACGAAAGATTCCGCCCGGCCCGGCTGACCTCATGGGACGAAGCCTCCCGCATTAACGGGATCTGGCCCCGGGACGTGGCAGACCGGGAACCCCTGATCCGGGCGAGGAACCGGCTTAAAGACCTTTTTGACGGAAGGAACCTGGTGGCCTACAACGCCGCCTTTGACGCCGCCTTTCTGAAAGCCTGCCTCGGGGGAGCGAGCCTTTTCTGCTGCATGAACGCCTGGACGCGCTATTACGGCGAAAGGCAGCGGCTTACGGCGGCCGTTAAATTCATAGATCCCTGTTTCTATGACGAATACGCCCTCGCCGCTCACACGGCCATTGCTGACGCGAAAGCCTGCGGCATGGTGTGGAAGTGGC
>Ga0310695_10013029_pt1 | contig 11522 bp, 21 predicted proteins | sample RumenRJG_04DNA_FD_203882 | JGI IMG/M metagenome (GOLD analysis project Ga0310695, IMG submission 203882) | Bovine rumen microbial communities from Lethbridge, Alberta, Canada - RJG_04 (v2) (version 2) | ecosystem: Host-associated > Mammals > Digestive system > Stomach > Rumen | place: Canada... | reverse complement strand
GAAAATCGAAGACTAATTAACAAGATTGCTAGGAAGCGTAAAAAGGAATCTTGGGTATTTGAGCATTATCGATTACCAAAAGTTGATGATATATATATTGAAGCGATTCCATTAAATAATGGTAACTTTATATTTAATGTATATCCATATTATATTAAATATATTAATGAACTTATCCCTACTTGGCTTTATAAGAAGTTTATCGCGCAGTATTGCTCAGAAAATAAAACTCCTAGTAATTGGGAACTGCCAAAAGATATGGATATAAACACCTATATTGGAGGCTATGGTTTTACAACAACTGATGAAAATTCAATCTCTTATGAAGATATAGAAAAAATTGTGCATAAATATACAGAATCTAAGCATTGGCACTTAGGATAGTTATGACGCAAGAAGATAAGAAAAGTTTTTCAGAAATATCAGATAAATTCTTTGCCACTAATAATTGCGATAAACTTATTAGTCAGTTGAAGGCAATTGAGAGGTATGGCATTACAAAACCAGGTGATTATTATGCTTTTGGTTGTGAGATTATTCTAAATGGAATGAATGTTGGCTCAGATGATTATAATCTTTCAGAACTTATTGAAAGCCGTTATGATTACTATACAAAAGACCATTATCTTCCATTGGTAAAACATTGGGATACTTATTTGTTCTTTTCACCGAATGATTTTCGTGGTTTACTTTTTGATTTTGGTTATCTTTATTCAGACGGTAAGGTGATTTGCTATAATGGTCTTTGCGGAATTAAGAACCTTGAAAAAGTTACGGAATATACAATTGATGAATTTCTTAATGAATATGGACTTTCACAGTTGTTTTCAATTTCTCATTGGAATGTTAATTGGAAGAAACTTGGAATAAAATGGAATAGTAATGTTTAAGTAAGAAATAATTATGAACACATTTAATAGAATTATTATTTTTGCCTGGTATTTTATATTTGCAATGCTTGGATATTTTAGCGCGAGAAATCTTGATAAATGTTTTAATACTGACTATATTGGCGATATTACAATTATTTTTTTATTAACTTGCGTTTTAGTGAGAGTTATCGTGTTGGAAGAACAGAATGAAAAAAAAGATAAAAAATGAAAAAGATTTTATTGTTATTTGCAATCTGTACTATATGTAGTTGTGCAAGAACCGATACCGAGAAGAAAACATTTCATGAATATCTTGACAGTATTGAAGAAAATCGTAGAATCATCAATCACATTAAAGAAGTGAATATACAAGGGCATATTTATCTTATCTTTGATGGCTTTCATGAAGGGCATATAATCCATGCAGAACACTGCCCTTGCAAAAATCATTAAAAAAATCTAAATTCACCCATAAGTTTCGTGGGTGTTTTTTTATTTTTTTTTGCTTTATTTTCTTTGATATTAAAAAAATTAATGTAACTTTGCAGCAGAAATAAAAATTTTAAATTAATATTTAATGCATTTAATTATGGATAAGATAACTATTTCTTTACAAGACAAAGAGACAATTAAGGAATTGGCAAAAGACCCTGATGTGCAAATTAAAATAAAGGATGCTATTCTAGACGGCATTGGTAAACGCGCTTTGAAAATTGGTAATTTATCAAATGAAATAATTTCGGTAATGGAAGATGATATCCGTAATTATTTTACTGAAAAGGAAACTCATAGTATGTTTGGTCCCACTACTGTATTGAAGCCAAAATTTAGAGAACTTATACATGAAGAGGCAAATAAGGCGTTTTTATCAATTGCCGATAAAGAACTCATTGATATGCAAAAAATAATCAAGAGCCGCGTCGATGAGATTAAAGTAATAATAATGGAAACGATAACGAATAATCTTAATCTTGAAAAAATCGTTAGTGATGCTGCGGAGAAAGTAATTAGAGAAAAATTTAAATAAATTAGCGTAAATATGGATAATAAGAAAGATTATACAGAAATTCTTGAAGGACTATTGGATATTATTAAAACCGTAGAAAAAAATGAAAACGGTTTTAAGAATATTTACTCTTATATTAATGAAAAATGCCCCGAACTCGAAAAAAATCTATTTAAGGAAGTTTACTTTGGTAAACCTTATAAGACAAGAGACGGTAGGAAGGCTTTGTATTGTCATAGGCTTACTTCTAATATACATGCCCTTATTGTTGAAGGCGATGACGAAATTTGCTATTTTAGAAATGATGGACTTCCTGATGATTGGGACGATACTTATATGAATTCAGACTATTATTCCGATAAAGACATCGTTTCTGAATGGTAAAAAATAATTATTCAAAAAGTATTATAAAGTTATGAAGGATTATAAATATAAAGAAGCACTTAAAGATATAGTAAATATCATCGATGCCACAGAAAATTATAAAAGTGGTATTGGTTTTGTTAATATCTGTTCTTATATTAATGAAAACTGTCCCGAACTTATGAAAAGTAAGGATGACAGAATAAAGGAGAAAATTATCGCCACTATCCATTTGTATTATGGAGAACCCCTTGAAGATGAAGCAAAAGAAATGATTGCTTGGCTTGAAAAACAAGGTGATAAAGATAAACTAATACAAGAACTTAGTGAATATAAAGTAAAATATACACAAGAAGTTTTAGAAAAGCATCTAAATGATATTAGTCATAAAGATGATGAAAGTCTTGAAAAGCAAGGTGAAAAGAAGCCACAGCGTATGATAAGCGCAGAAGCGAAGGAAGCACTTTTTGACTTTAAGGACAACATTCAGCAGGAGGATTCTTCGCCAAAGACCGAATCAGACTTTCTTTTTAAGGTTAAGTATGAAGGTAAAGAATACAATGTAAAAGATATTGAAGGTGATGCGGTATATGATGTTGAAGACCAAAATAATATTCCTGTTTATCTTGATGCAGAGTATTGCGAAATAATTAGAGGTGGTTATGACATAAAAAAAAGTGGTTCTTCATATCCTACTAAGTCGGCTACGTTTTCTGAACAAGAGTCTGATGGCAAAGTTGAGCCAAAGTTTAAGGTTGGCGATTGGGTGGTGAGAAAGGATGGGAGAAATTTCGGTAACGGTTGCAAATTTGCTCAAATTACTTATATTGATAAAGAACAATATTGGTTTGACAGTGGAACATGGCTTGAAAATAAAGAAATAAGATTTTGGACTATCCAAGATGCAAAGGATGGTGATATAGTTGTAGATGGATATGGAAATATTGGTATATTTGAAAAAAGATGGGGAATAAATTGGCATACATATTGCTATCTTGAAAATGAAAGTCGTTTTATTTCTATAGGTGGCTCTCATGGTTCATTTTGTTCTTTAGCCACCAAAGAGCAGCGTAACCTTTTCTTTCAAAAGATGGCAGAAGCAGGATATGAGTGGGATGCTGAAAATAAAAAATTAAATGAACTACCCTATTGCCAAGTATAGAGAAAATTGACGATATATAAATAAAAAAATGGGAAAATATTTTTATTTCTCATTTTTTATTTATATATTTGCAGTGTAAATAACAATAAACTTATGGATAGAACAACGGCAATACTTGTTTCAAATTTACTGTCTGAAATTCAAGATTATGAAACAGATATATCATTAATTGAAAAATTAATTAGTGAAAAAATTTTTAAAGAAAAGACTAAAGAATCGTTATATAAAGCGATTTCATCAGTCAAAGAGATTAAACAAAAATTACTTAATGATTTAGAAAAGATATAATTTATGCTTAAAGGTATTAGGGAAATCGTAATTGATAAGCCATTGCTTAAAGAATTGCGTTTAAAACTTAATTTTCCGAATTCAACATTACGTTTATTATATGATGATGAATTAGGTGTTACTTACACAAGAGAGACCCCATATGACGCAATTTTGCCATCATATCAAATGGTGGTTGACTGGCTAAGACAAGAATTTAAGATACATCTTAAAATAGTTCATAGTAATGGAGAATATTTGTGCGATATTGAATATCTTGATTCTTATGATTGCGGTGAATGGAAGAATGATTACTATAAAGCCCTTGATTGCGGTATAAAAAAAGTGATTAAGAAACTTTCGGATAAAGAAGAAATGAATAAATATTCAAAATAACGTATAAATATACAAAATGAGTAGTGTAAGTTTACTTGAAAAGATAAAGAATTATAAGGAAAATCATTGTTATCAATATCAAAAAAGAATAGATACTTTGCAAGAAGATATGGAAAAATATCATTGGACTAAAGATGATATTGAAAACATTTCTCTTGATGATTTTGAATTTTCTTATATTGACAGTAAAGAAGACAAGAAAGAAGCAACTGAATTTATAAAGAGATATGAATGGCTTGGTACAATCGGTTCTTATCCAACTCATTGGTTTACTGCAAGGTATAAAGGTATTTTAGGTGGCGTTGTCATTATGGGAATGCCAAACGCTTTCAGTAAATTATTGGGCGAAGAAACCAAGACTCTTGAAAGACTTATTTGCCGAGGTGCTTCAGCTTCTTGGTGCCCTTTCAATTTGGGTAGTAAATTTCTAATGTGGGCAATGAAATGGATGGTAAATAACACTCAATATAGGTTGTTTACTTGCTATAGTGACCCACAGGCAAAAGAAATCGGAAGTATATATCAAGGTTTGAATTTCTTTTATTTAGGGCAAAAAAGTGGAACAACAGTACGGTGCATTAATCCATATAATCCTAACGTAATTATTACGGATAGAGCCTTTCGAGCAAGAAGCATGTATAAAAAATATGCTAAAGACTTAGGAATTGAATGGCAAAAGAATTGGAACAATGACCAAACAATGCTATGGGAAAATGTACCAAATGACATTGAACAACGTTTAAGAGATTATTCTAAGGAAATGTATCGGAAGGCAGAAAAAATTACTTTCCCAAATAAGCATAAGTATGCTTTTGTTTTAGGTAAAGATAAAAACGAGACAAGGCATCTTAGAAATAAATTTCTTTCGCTTAATAAAACATACGATTATCCAAAAGAACGAGGCAAGTAATAAAAATATAAATTAATTAACGTAATTTTAAAAACATTTATAAAAGAATAAATATATGAATAAAGAAATAAAAGGAAAAATGGATGAAATCATTCAAAAGCATCAAAGAAAGGTAGCAAAAGAACTTGATTTAGATGATGCAATTCTTGTTCAACTTGAATTTAATGATATAAAAAACGATTTTGTAAAACTTATTGAAGAGAATGAAAAGAAGACAATTACTGAATCAACAACTCTTCCTAAGAATTTAAGGAACAAAACAGAAGCATTCGCAATTAAGTCCAATCGTTTTCCGACAAAAACGTTTACGTTTAAGTCTCTTGTTAGCCTTCTTCAGATGATTTCTAAGGAAGACCATAACAAGGCAAAAGAATATTGCAAGAAATTGGCGAATGAATTGCGTAATGAAAAATATAATGACGATGCTGAAATCTTAACAGAATTCATTGACTCTTGGTAATAAAAAATAAATTTAAATTCAACAAATATGTTAAATGATTGTTTAAGACACAAAATAGAATATCCTGGTTTTATTAATAAATCAGATGTTTTAAAGAAATTGGAATCACGTACTTCTTTAGAAGATAACAATGACAATAAGCAATCTTCTGATTCATTAAAAGATGCTTGCAAAATAATTGAGTTATTATTCCGCAGTAATTTTTCATTTAAAGAGTATTTAAAAAGCATGGACTCATATATGTCTTATTTGCAGAATGTTTTCAATTATTCTTTAAAAGAAAGAGAAATAATAAATCATGGATTTAAAATTTTTGACGATAATACTAAATTGTTGACCGATATTTTTCTTTATTTAGACCAATTAAAAAATCAATACCAAGGACTTTATAAAGGTAAATTTAATGTTAGACTTTTTGAAGGGGATTCTTTATATTTTGCTGATTTTACGCATTTAGGCGGTTGGATGAGAGATAACGATAATGGTATGTATCGCAGTTATATCATAAATAAATCAGAAGTTGTCGGACTTATGCTATATAATCCAACAAAACAACGTAATTTACCAGAAAATTTATATTGTTTCCCTAACTTATCTGTCAAAACTTTTGACCATTCAAATTTAAATGATACCTTATTTTTTGAAGATTTTAATGAAGCACTTGAATTTGTTAGAAAAAATAGAAAAGACTTGGCTGAATGTTTCGATGATTATGCTAACCAACATTTCTTGAATTTTTTTGAAGGTTATAAAAAATAAATTTGCTATAATGAAAATATTCACAGAAAATTTAAATTACGAATATAAGAATTATAAGTTGCATTTTTCTTTTCCTTTTAAATACTTTGATTCAAGTGATTTTAAGATAGGGTATGGCGAATATACGCATAATAATAAACGTGCATATTTTATTGCAATTGATTCTTATAATATTGAACATCCTAATCTTAATGAAGGAGTAAAAGTAATTCTTAAATGCTTCCTCATTAATAATACAAGTAAAGTTTTTTATGGCGAATTAGCAAAAAAATGGAATGAAAATGGTAACGCAATAACAGAATTCATTTTTCTTATAGGTGAAGATTTTTCTGTCTTTGATGACTGTTCAATTGAATCTTATGAACTAATAATACCTGATATCTATTATGAAGAGAATAGATTAAAAGAAAATCTTGAAATGGACGAATGGCTTATGAAAAGAGCTATTAGACAGATTAAGGATTTTTCAGAAGAAAATCAAACCATTAGAAATGATTTATGGACTTTTGGGCTATAAAAAAATAAAACTATGAATAAAGAAGACGCATTAAAAATTTTAGAAAAATTCATTAATGATGAAGGTTGCTATCCGTCTAAGATATCTAAATGTTTAGTAGATATATTTCCTGAATTAAGAAAAGAAAATCAAGAAGATATAAGAAAGAAGGCGATTGACAATCTTATCAGCGAAATCGATGATAAAAGTGATAGTTTAAATGTTGACGTGAAAAACGCTTTGAATTTTCTTTTGCCACAAATAAAGAATGAACAAAAACTTAGAATGATAAATGATATTATTCTTGATTTGGAAAGAGTATGGCGTTGTGGCAAATTAGACTCGAATGAAAAAATCAATTACGATAGAATTGAAAAGGAAATTGATTGGCTCAAAGAAATAGGAAATAGTCTTATCAAAAAAATTTTAAATGAGATTTAAATATTTAAAATATAAAAAAGATGAAAGATTTGAATATTCATACAAAACTTGATTGTGAAAGTGATAAATCAGAATATCAATGCCATATGGAGTGGTTGCGTGGTTTGCTAATTAAAATGCAAGAAGTTGGAATCGATGATAAATATGGAGACCATACAAGCGCTGACCTAGCAAGGGAGATTAACTGGCTCACTGATAGAATTGAAGTCGCTAAAAGGGAAACTGAATTTTTCAGAACAACTAATACTGAGGATTATAGAGAAAAAAACATTTATGATAAAAAAGAACGACGTGTTGCTGATTTGATTAACGATTTAATTGCTTGCATATGTTATCCTAATGATTCATTATATCCAAACATTAAAACAATCACATCAGAATTTGAAAAGATTTTCAATGAAGACTTTGAAATCGCTTCTTTAGAAGACGGAAAAACCGTAATACCTTCTAAAGAAAAACTTAAAGAAAATATAAAAGTTGGTTAACTATTATTTAAAAAATTAATTTAGTTGTGAGATTATCGTTTTAGATAATAAAGAAGATGTTTCTGATACCGAGGAATCGTTAAGAGGTCTTATGACATCACTTGCAAGTTTCAGTGGCAAGTACTATGATAGAAGAAGTTTAGAAAGGAGAAGAAATAAATGTTAAGAGCCGTAAAAATAAGATTATATCCAAACAAGGAACAAGCAACAATGATAAACAAGTTGCTTGGTTGCTGCCGTGTTGTGTATAATCAATGCCTTAACCGAAAAATCGAATCATATAAAAATGGAGGCAAAACAGAAAATCTTTCTACCCTTAGTAAATTCATTCATCACGAACTTTTGAAAGATGACAATTTTATTTATCTAAAAGAACATAATACAAAGGTTTTCAATCAAACTCTGAGAGATATGCTATCCGCATATAAGAATTTCTTTGAACGGCATAGTGGATATCCTAAGTTTAAGTCAAAACATGATAACAAGCAATCTTGTAGGTTTGCGTTTGACGCAATCTCAAGAAGAAATGATTATACAACATATCATCTTTCGCTTGCAAATATAAAAAATATTAAGTTCAGATGCAATGAGAAATATACCCAATATCTACAGAAGCATCACGACAATATTAGACATGCAACGTTAACGAAACTGCCTTGTGGTGAATATTACTTGTCAATATTGGTTGACGGTGATTTGACGCGCAAAGTAAAAGAAACGGATGCTGCCGTAGGTATAGACCTTGGCATAAAGGACTTTGTAATAACAAGTGACGGAGAGGTTTTTGAGAATCTTCATTTCAAGAAATCTCAATCGAATAAGATTAATAGGCTACAACGTCAGTTGTCTAAGAAACAAAAAGGAAGTAACAACAGAAACAAGGTAAGAGTTAGACTTGCTAAGTTATACAAAAAGATAAACGATAAAAAGCAATACTATCTTCACGCAATAAGTAATTCACTCATTGACGAAAACCAAGTTATATGTATGGAGGACTTGAACGTGAAAGGAATGGTTAAGAATCATAACCTTGCTGAAAGCATATCTGAAATGAACTTTGGCGAGTTTCGTAGGATGCTTGAATACAAGGCGAAATGGTACAACCGAAAGATAGTATTTGTTAGCAGATTTTATCCATCAAGTAAGACGTGCCATAATTGTGGTTACATTAATAAGGCGTTGAAATTGAGCGACAGACAATGGGTTTGTCCTCAATGTGGTGAACTGATTGAACGTGATTACAACGCAGCATTAAACATACTTGATGAAGGTTTAAGAATAATAGGGTGCAGTACACCCGAATTTACGCTTGTGGACTATCCAACTGTGGATGACAGGCTCAGTAATGAGATACTAAAAAGCAGTGGTAGACTGAAACAAGAAGCTAAAAATGGGCAAGTTTAAATTTGTTCAAGTTTTAGCATACTGCCCAATGGATGAAAAGACAAAAAATATTGTGATTCCATTAATGACTGTTTTCACATTATTGTTGTTTAAAGGTAAACAAGGTGTTGATAATATCAAAGATGCTTACCTTGAATTTATGAAAACTGAATATAATTGCGACGTTAAACAATTTATTTAATCGGTAAATTGCTTGAAAGAAATAAAAAACACTCCATATCGGGGTGTTTTTTTTTATTAATTTTTTGGTTGTATCATTTTTTTATATTATTTTTGCCGCATAAATAAAAAAAATAAAGCATTATGGAATTTTTCATTAAAGAATTTAAAGAACCAAAAAGATGGAATGCTTTAGGTGAAGCCATTGAATATAAATCAACATATGCTATTTGCAGAACATCTATATGGCTTTGGTTTGCAAAATTATTCCCTGCATACAATATTGAGTTTTTATATATAGACGGTAATGGGAATGACGGAAAAACATTGGTGGAGTGGTGGCGATATGAACCCCATATGCATACGCCAAAAACTCTTTTTAAAGATAAAGAAGCCGTTGAAATTATATTGGAAGATATGCAAGTAAACCCAGACAAATATATTAGTAAAAGTAAATATAAAGAGCGATAGAATGAAAGCAAGGCACATAAAAAAACTGAGAAAAGAGATAAAACATTATTACATTGTGAATTATAATAGTTTTATGTTCGGTTTTAACCATCCATGTTCTCCTTCATATATAAAGGAAAATGGTCACTTGGTTTATGGACGTAATGAAGCAGATGCAATCAAACGTTATACTCATGTTTCTAACGGTTTTTATTATACAGAAAGTGATTGGATGTTTGCTACTTGGGCAGCAATTCCTGTTGACGCGATTAACCCAAAATTTATCACTTATTGGAGATAAAATTATGTATAAATATACAGAAAAGTTTAAGACAAAATATGAAGAAAATAATGTTCAACGATAAATATGGCTTAACACAAGACGTATTGAGTGGTCAGAAGACTATGACGAGAAGGACGATTAAATGCCCATCTAATGCATTCGGATTTAGAGTAATGCGCAACGATGTTGGTGATTGGTTCGTTGAGGCATACGACGATGAAGAACGTCCCATTGGATATATTGAGCCAACATACAAAGTTGGCGAAGTCGTAGCCATCGCGCAGAATTACAAGGATGCTGGATGGGATGCTAACACACTGCAAGAGGCATATGTTAAAACTCCAACAATATTTCCCGACCTTGACGAATATGAAAAAATGAGCGGTATCATAGACTTGCCATTTAAGTATCATAAAGGTTGGAGCAATAAGATGTTTGTTAAGGCTGATTTGATGCCTCATGCAATCGAAATAACTAACATCAAGGTCGAGCGATTACAAGATATATCTGAGGATAATTGCCTGAAAGAAGGAATCTACCATTGTGAGGTTTGTTATGAGGCTATAAAAAACCGTATAGAAGGAAAATACTGTTTCAAAGATTGTAGTTATTGTTTCAAAACTCCACGCAAAGCCTTTGCGTCCCTCATTGATAAGGTTTCGGGCAAGGGAACTTGGGAGTCTAATCCGTGGTGTTTCTGTTACACATTTAAATTGGTTAAGTAATGAGATATGAAAATTGAATGCATCGATAGAAATACGCCATTTGATGTTCTGTCTTCGTTTTTCAATCGTATTAGAGTTTTTCTTGCAGACCTTGAAAATTATTATCCATTTTTCACAAACTGGCTAAATAAAGTTTTTACAGAATTAAAAGAATCGGATAATAGAAAGATACTTTTGTGTCTTGATGAAAACGTTAATATTTTAGGTATTGCTATTTTGAAAAATGATACAAAAGAGAAAAAAATATGTACGTTGAGAGTTCATAAGGAATACCAAAGAAAAGGTATCGGAACTGCTTTATTAAAACGTTCTATAGAAGAACTAAATGACCAATACCCTTTGATTACGGTCTCAGAACGTCAAATAGATGATTTTAGTATTTTTCTATCAAAAAACGGCTTTAAATTGAAAGATAAAGTGAAATCTATCTATCGGAAAGGAGAGTATGAGTATTTCTACAATAAAGAGTATAAGCATACTGCTGTTATATAAACAACGTCAAATTTTTAAATTGATTAAGTAATATGACAAAAATAGATGGACGTTATGAGCAACCATATACGGAAAAATTGCTTGCTCAAATAAATATGGAGGATAGTATTACCAAAAGGCATCATCTTATTAGGAGGTATCTACACCAAAGAGTTAAACAGACCGAAAAAATACTTGCTAATATCGAAAATGATGATATAGACCTTACTCTGGTTATTGAACAGTTGTGGGAGGATTTACAACTTGCATATAATCAAATTGGAGATACAACGAATAGAAGTGATGAATATGCTGAGTTTCACCATTTAAACTGATTAAGTAATGAGAGTTAATCAACCAATCTATGATAACTGCTTTCATTGCAGTTATCGCCAAGATAAAACTTGTACTTA
>Ga0310695_10013025_pt1 | contig 11525 bp, 7 predicted proteins | sample RumenRJG_04DNA_FD_203882 | JGI IMG/M metagenome (GOLD analysis project Ga0310695, IMG submission 203882) | Bovine rumen microbial communities from Lethbridge, Alberta, Canada - RJG_04 (v2) (version 2) | ecosystem: Host-associated > Mammals > Digestive system > Stomach > Rumen | place: Canada... | reverse complement strand
TCTCTTTGCGCCGAATTTCACCGTCAGCGCGGACGGGAAGACGCTCGCCGTTATCAATGCTTCCTTTTCGTCAAGACCGGTGAATGCCCCTGCGTCTTCGGAAGGGGAGTGGATCGAACTCACCGACGTTGAATCGGGAGAAAAGACGAGGCTCGATCCTCCCGCCGCGGACGAAACCCCGGTATTTATCGATACGTGGCGGGGAGAATTCTGGCTGCGGACGGAGAAGGACAGAACGCTCTCCTTCACCCGGGATTCCGGCGAAGCCGTCGAGAAGAGGCGGAGTGATTGGATCCTCTACCGTCTGCCCGCGGGGGAAAGCGAATTCGTCCGGGCCGCCGAGGCTGACAGCGGCTTCGTCTTCGGAGGGGACGCCGTATATTACACGCGGACGGAATCGGAATACCTCGGCACCAAACCCATGCCCACCGGACGCCCCGGGGAGATGGTCGACGCCGATTTCTTCGAGACCAAAACCGTCGCCGTCTGTTTCTGGAAGGACGGGACGATCACGGAAATCACCCCGGACTTCCCGGAGGGATTTGAAAATCTGTCCCTTACGGCGGGAGCGGACGGGATCCTGTACGGGAGCATGAACGACGGCGGGCGGAATTATTATGAGACGGGAGAGATCAGCTTCGTCTCCTGCGCCTTCGATCCGGAGACCGTTACCGTGATACGGACCTTCGATCCGGTCCGGCTTGACTGAAAACAAAGAAAGGAACCGAACATGAAACGAATCGCTCTGCTGATCCTCTCGATCGTGTTGTGCGCTTTCCTCGCCGCCTCCTGCGAAAAGGGCGGCGCCTCCGATCCGGGGACAAAACCCGGCGGGGATACCCGGCCTCCCGTGCCCACAGCGACGGAACCGGCCGTCGACGATCTTTCGGACTGGGATGGGGCCGTGGTGACGGTGGCCTTTCCCTGGGACGGGGGAGATCTGAAGGATAAGATCCGGGAATTCGAGGAGAGCGGGAAAGTCCGGGTGAAGCGGATGGACTACTCCGTCCTCAACTCCGATTTCGATCCCTCAGCCGGGGAAGAGCGGCTCGCCCTCGATCTGGTGACGGGGAAGATCGCCCCGGACCTCGTCCTCATTCCCTCCGCGGCGGGCAGACTGGCGGACGCCGTGCGGGAAAAGAATCTCTGGGCCGACCTCGCCCCGCGGATCGAAAACGACGGTTTTCTGAACCGGGAGGACCTCTTCGCCTCCGTCCTCGCCTCCTTCTCGACGGCGGACGGGAAGATCTGGGCTCTTTCGAACGGCTTCACGGCGAACACCCTGATCGGGAATGACGCGCTCCTCGGAGACTATGCCGGGCGGGAGGGCTGGACTCTCGAAGAACTGCTGGATTTCGCCGATTCCATCCCGCCGGACGTCGTTCTCGTCAGCCATCTCTGCCATGAACAGGCGGCGGACATCCTCCTCGGCTCCGACGGGTATGCGCAGTTCATCGACCGGGAGGCCGGGACCTGTTCCTTCGACAGCCCGCTCTTCCTGCGCTGGCTCAAATTCCTCGCCCCCCTTCCGAAGGACTGGAACGAACTGACGGTGAAATCCCCCCTCGAATCGAAGCCCCAGGAGGAACGGTACGAACTGTACTACACGGGGAAGGTCGCCCTCGAAAACCGGATCTATTTCAAAGTGAATCAGATGGTGGAGGACGCCGCCGTGTTCGGAACGGACGCCTTCACCCGCATCGGATACCCGGACGCCGCGCAAAGCCGCATGAAGCTCGATTTCGATTGGACCTACGCGATCCTCAATACCGCCGAGAATCCGGACGGGGCGTGGGACTTCATGAAGACCTTCTTCGAACCCGACCGGATGGGGGAGCCGCCGCGGCTGATGGTCCACGAGATCCCGGTTTTGAAATCCATCTTCGAAGAAATGACCGCGCAATACAAAGATACGATATTCATTCAATATTTCTCCGGCGGGGGCGGGGCTGTGGCGAAAGGTCACCCGGACAACCCGCAGTCGGACGCGGAGCTCGATCAGCCGGGACACATGTACGAATTCACCGAGGAGGACGGCGAGCGGATCTTCGCGCTTCTCGATTCCGAGCAGGTGACGCGCATCGCGGACCGGACGCCCTCGGAAGTGCGGGCCATCGTGGACGAGGAGATCTCAGCGTTCCTCGGAGGCGCTTCGACGGCGGAAGGCTGCGCCGCGGCGATCCAGTCGAGGGTGACGATCTGGCTCGCGGAGCATAAATGAAGGAGGATAAGATGAAAAAACGCAGAATCGCGGCGGTTCTATTTGCCCTCGCCCTGCTCCTCCCTTCCTGCGGGAGACAGCCGGAGAGCGAACGTCTCTTCTTCCGCAATTCAAAAGACGGATGCGCGCTGGGAGACCGGTTTTACAGCTGCCTCTTCATGAATCAGGTCACGGTCTATACCCCGGACGGGATGCGGAAAGGGCTTTGCGCCGATCCCCTCTGCCTTCACGACGGCACGGACGGGACCTGCCCCGACGACATGAGAGCCATGGTCCGCTTTGTTGTGACCGACGGGGAAAAACTCTATCTTTCGATCCTCGTCGATCCGGAAACGGCCGGGAAGAAGCCGGAGGACGGGGCGGTGAAGCAGATCTGGTCCCTGAACCGGGACGGGAGCGATTTCCGGCTGCTGAACTCCCGCCCGTCGGACAGCAGGTACTTCTCCGTACTGGAAGCCGCAGGAGGGTATCTCTGGTTCCCGGAAAGGCGGATCGACGAAGACGCGCCGGAAGGGGAGAACGAATACACGGTCCTCATGCGCATGTCCACGGAAGGCGGGGAACCGGAGGAGGCGCTCGACGAGAGGTTTATCCGTGGTCTGAGCTATGCGGTGAATCCGGACGCCTCGCATGTCGCCGTGATTTCGTATTCAAAGGCCGCCGACCTTGACAACCTCTATACCAGCGCGGGGCAGCAGGTCGAGATCACGGAACTCAAAACCGGGGAGAAGACCGTCATCCCCCCGCCCGCCGAGGATGTTTTCCTGTTCCGGGTACACTGGGCCTTCGGGGAGCTGTGGCTGGAGGCGGAGCGGGGTGGAGAACGGACCTATGTGCGGGAATCGGGGGAGGAAGTCTCCCGGCCAGAGGTCACGATGGTCCTCTACCGGCTGGACCGGGAGACGGAGCGGTTTGAGGAAGTTGCGGACGTCGCGGCGGGATCGTATTGTTTCGGCCCGGACGCCGTATGGTACGTGAATACGGAATCCGAATACCTCGGCACGAAGCCCATGCCCACCGGAGCTCCGGGAGGAAAGCAGGACTACGATTTCTTCGTCTCGAAAAATCTCGCGGTCGGCTGCATCCGGGACGGGAAAATCACCGAACGCGCGCCTGGAGAGGGGATCGAGCCCGGACAGGTCCTGACCCTGCTCGCGGCAGCGGACGGCATGCTCTACGGGACGGTCTACGACGAAGGGAAGCTCTGGGAGACCGGCGAATACTTCAACCATGTCGTCGCCCTGGACCCGGAGACCCTCGGCGTGATCCGGGATTACGGCGATCTCAACTGAGAACGGATTCGGAAAAACGAAGATCGGCCGGAATTCACGGAAAATTCGCGGAATGTTTCGACAGGATTCAAAAAATCATGCCCATCCGACTGTATGATAAATATAAAAGAAACGACACGCGACGTATAAAAACGACAGACGCAAACGGAGGAAACCATGAAACTTACACTTGACCGGGTGACGAAATCCTACGGCTCCAATCTCGCCCTGAACGCCTTTTCCGCGATCCTCGAACCGGGGATCTACGCCCTTCTCGGCCCGAACGGGAGCGGAAAATCGACCCTCATGAACATCCTGACGGACAACCTCAAGGCGGATTCCGGCTCGATCTTTTACACCTCGGACGGCGGCGTGACCGAAGACGTCCTGAGAATGGGCGTCCGTTTCCGGGAAAAGCTCGGCTTCATGCCCCAGTACCCGGGACTCTACCCGAACTTCACGGTGGAGCGGTTCATGTGGTATATGGCCGCGCTCAAGGGCATGACGAAGGCGGAGGCGAAGGAGCAGATCCCCGGGATCCTCGCCGCCGTGGAACTGGACGACGTGCCGGGGCGCAGGATCGGAGCCCTGTCCGGGGGCATGAAGCAGCGGCTGGCTCTCGCCCAGGCGGTCCTCGGAGATCCCGAAATCCTGATCCTCGACGAGCCCACCGCCGGACTGGACCCGAAGCAGCGCATTTCGATCCGCAACTATATCGCGAAGATCGCCTTCGACAAGATCGTCCTCATCGCCACCCACGTGGTGCCGGACATCGAGTTCATCGCCCGGGACGTGATCATGCTGAAAAAGGGCGTGATCGTGGACAACGCTCCCCCCCACGTCCTGACGGAAAAGATCGCGGGATCCGTGTGGATCGTCCCCTGCGCGGAGAGCGAGGTGCAGGCCTTCCAGAACCGCTTCCGCGTGACGAACATCTCCCGGGACGAGCAGAGCGGGGAGATCCTGCTCCGGGTGCTGTCGGAGGCCATGCCGGACGGGAACGCGAGACACGCCGCCCCGACGCTGGAGGACTATTACCTCTGGGTGTTCGGGGAGAGCGGGGGAGGAGAGACGCAATGAAGAACGGAAAAGCAGCCGTGAAAAACACCCTCTGCGGCATCCTCGCCGGGATCCTGACCCTCCTCGGCGCGGTCTCCTGCGGCTCCGGACAGACCCATCCGGAGGGCGGCGCGGGAGCTTCCGGAGGGGAAAACCGGCCTCAATAAAATCTTTCCGACGCCGGGGGGACGCAGTCCGGGCGTTCGGAGAGGAGCGGGAAGAAAGGAGCCCTGATATGAAGTTGTCCGCCGTCTGCGCGTCCGTCCTCTGCCTCGCCGCGATCCTCTCCTCCTGTACCGGACCGGGGCCGAAGCCGATCCATCTGGACGAATACTTTACCTCCATGCCTCCCGCGGACACCTCCCTCGGGATCGAACCGGTCTATACGGACGAGCTTGTCCCGGAGGGATACGAGCCGATGCGGGACGATCTGGTCCTGAGGTTCAGCGTCGGAGACACGGAAAGGCATTATCTCGTCAACCCGTATTCGACCCGGACGGTCCCGCTCTGCCACGATCCCTTCTGCACCCATGAGCTCGACGCCGAATGCTGCCCGGAGGTGATGCTGTCCTCCTTCTCGCCGATCCTCTGGTGGAACGGCAAATTCATCCTCTGCGGAGCGGACACCGCCGAGATCGACTGGAACGAACCCGACGGAAACGGCGGCTGGATCGTTACAAAGAAAACCGTTCCCTGGGGCGGGATCGGCATCATCCGCTACGACCCCCTCGCCCTCGGGAGGAAAGCGATCCTCAGGGCCGAAGACCGTCCCGACTCCCGATCGCCCTTCATCGACATGACCTTATACGGGGACGATCTGTATTATTACGACCGTGTCTTTCTCGAAGACAACAGCCTCCGAGAACATCTTTACCGGCTGAATCTCAAAACCGGGAAGATCGCCGATCTCGGGGAGTATCTCGGATACCAGCATGTCATCGTGAAGGCGGGGTATATCTGGAATTATTACGGCTTTCTGAATCCGAACGGCTCCGATCTGTGGGAAACGAACGCGGATTACTGGATCCGGTGCGATCTCGACAACCGGAACCCCGAAAGGATCCCCGTCCGTCACGAACCCTGCGCCGATCTCGACGGATATATCATGCCCCGCGCCGATCCGCTGGAGGGTCCCCTGCGGTATCTCCTCTATGTCGGGGACCTTGAAGAACCCCATGTGTACGAGGCGCAGAGGGGGATCCTCAGCTGGGAGAACGGGGCCGCCGTCGAAGAGGAGCTGACCGACGACAACGAGGCGATCCTGTTTTATCACGACTACCGGACGGGGGAGGACGGAAGGATCCTCGAAGACTGGAACACGGAATACACGGACTGGATCCCGTATCTGACCTGCGTTTACGCGGACCGGTACGCGGTCTTTGCCATGCGCGAGCCTCCGAAGGGCAGGAATACCCAGGGACGGCTCCGGTTCTACGTGCGGGCGGACATCTTCACGGGGGAGTGCGCCCCGATCCTGGCGGAGAACTGAAACATCTACATTTGGACATGTTTTTTTGCGGATCCGACTTGACAGCGGTGCGATTCCATGATACAATATAGTACAACCGTAAATTAAAGGGGCCCGCGGAGACGGGGAAGAGCCGGGAGTCAGACTTTTACACGGAATGATCGAAAATCCTGTAACGCTTCCGGTCCCCCGGAGGTTATACCTGTTGAAGTCGCCGCATGTCTTCCGAAAAAGCGGCGCGGAAACGGAGAAAAAAGATGAAACCTGTCCGACGCATCCTGAGAAAACGGAAGTCCGCCGCCTGCATAAGAAGTCTCCTCCTCATTCTGGCCTTCCTCCTCGTTCTTTCCGCCCCCTCCTGCCGCCGGGATCCGTCCGTGGACGCCGCGCTGCTCGACAAGGCGGAACAGGCGGCAAATAACCCCGCGTTCCCGCCCGAAGCAGAGGAGTACACGGGCGACTGGGCCCCGGAGACGGTCTACTCCCCCGGGGATCTCTCCGACGTCGAGGGGATTCGCTACATTCACGCGCCGCTCGCGAATTCTGCCGGGGACGGGATGTGGTACTGCCGGGTCTGCACCTTCCAGCAATACCGCCGGGAGGACAGCGAAGGGACCTCCTGGGGCACGGCATGGCTCCATAAGGTCGTCAATCTGGAGACAGGCGAAGACCGCGCGATCTGCCCCGACCCCCTGTGCAAACACATTCGGGAAGAGTGCCCCTATGTCGATCTGAATTCCCTTGCTTATGCGGACGGTGCGCTGTACGTTCTGCGGGACGAATTCACGCATACCGGCGAAGGGGAGTCGATCAAACTCTATTGGATCTCGACAATCGAACGCCTCGATCCGTCCACGGGTGAATTCACGGAACTGGTACGAATCGGCGACAAAGCGACGCTGGACGAAGAGAACCATATCCTGACGAACGTGTCGGTCGAAAACGGAAAGCTCCGTTACAAGCTCCTGACGCAGACGACCGACCGGGAAAACAAAACCACCGGGACGACCGGCGTTTTCGTGCTGGCCGACGCCGAAACAGGCAGGACGATAAAGGAAATCCCCATCCCGCAGGACCTGATCGACGCGGATATCTCCATCCTTCGGGAGAACGGGGACGGCTTCCTGTGCAGTGACACCGTGAACGGTCTTTACAGGACGGACGGCGCATTTCAGAACCGGGAAAAGATCGGGTCTGACATCGACTGCGAGCGCATCGGCCTGAACGCCGTCGATACGGTCACGGGAGAGATCTTCCTTGACCTCTATACCCCCTTAACCGCCGAACAGAGGGCCGCGTACCGTCAGGGAACCAGGCGGCTCGGACGGCTCGTTGGGGACGAAGTTGAGGAGATCCCCCTGCCGCGGAACGATCTCATCGAGGTCTACGTCACGCGGAACTGGATCTATTACACCGCCGCGGATTTTGTCTCCATCGGTCCGGGTCGGCATGGGGAAGCCGGGTTCGAAGACGGCGGCGTCATTTACCGCGTGCCCCGGGACGATCCCTCCGCCGAGCCGGAGACCGTTTTCACGGACGGCGTGAATTTCGACATGAGGGAATGGTTCGTTCTCGGCGACTGCCTGTATCTCGGAAGCTGGGAACGCTTTGAAGAGGACGGGGCGATCTCTTTCGGGCGGACGGTCAAGGGGGTCCGCCTCAACCTGAAAGATCACACCGTCCGGTATATCCGTTACGAATGAGGATACAACGATGCTGAAATGGGAAATCAAGAAGCTGTGTACGCGCTTCACCCTCCTCGCCCTTTTGATCCTCTTCGTTCTGAACGCGGCGTCGGTCCTTCTTGTGTACGGAGGAGACGGCGGCGAGCGGGGACGGACGATCCGGGCGGCGCGGGACGAACTGCTTGGAGAATACATAAACGACCAACCGGCCTACGAAGCGGACCTCGCCGCGTACCGGGAAAAAGAAGCCGCCTACGAGGACTGGGTGTGGAACGGGGACGGGGCGTTCGTCTGGGGCAACGACAAGATCGACCTCGGGGACTACGGCGACCGTTCTCTCTGGCGGGACGTGAACGCGGAGATCGAGCGGGCAGAGAGCTATAACGCCGACCTCGCCCGTGCCCTGCGGGAAGCCTACGCCCGTCTGCGGGATCTCGGGGACCGGCGCGGGGAGTATGCCTACGAATATCAGGTAAACGTCATCCTCCGCTACGAAGCCCTCGCGGACATGATGATCGAGCCGCAGAATATCTATGGCTGGAATGAATTCTTTTCCCTCACAGCCCCCGCCGTCTTTCTCACCCTCGCCATGATCCTGCTCGGCGCGCAGATTTTTCTGAACGAGAAGCAGGCGCGGTTCACGGGGATTCTGCACGTCGCGCGGTACGGGGAGGTCCGCACAAGGCTGGCAAAGATCGGCGCGCTCTTTCTGTGCTCCGCCGTCCTGACCGCTGTTTTCAGCTTGACGCCGCTTCTGCTCCTGTACTTCACGACCGGGCTTTCGGATCCCTCCCAGGTCATGCAGGCGTTGAAAGATTTTGAATTCTGTCCGGCGAAGCTCACGATCCGGGACGCGCTTTTCATCACCCTCGGCGTGCGGACAGCAGTGGTTTTTGCTCTGTCCCTTGCCGCAGCCTGCGTCGGGTCCCTCACCGGGAGCGCGGTTTTGACGGGCGGAGTGATGCTCGTCTTCCTCGGGATCAGCGCGGTCTCGAAACAGGGGTATTTCACCGCCGCTCTCGTCCGCTTCTTCTTCGAGCGGTACCGGGCCGTCAATCTCTTCGGGATCCTCGTCGATTCGGAACTCTTCTGCGGCATCCTTGTCGGTCTGGTCCTCGTCCTCGGGATCGCGGGGTCGATGTGCCTTAAAATGAACCCCCGGGAATTCCGCTTCCCGGAGAAGATCAGAAACGCCGCGCGGGAGTTTGCCGGAAAGATCCGCCTTCCCGAGCGGGAAAAGCCTTTCACGAGTCACAGCCGATCCCTCCTCCGCTGGGAGCTGTACAAGATGCTCGGCAGACCGGGAGTCCTTTGGATGCTCGTTTTGCTCTTTCTGCTCCGGCTTGCGATGCAGAACAGCTTTTTCACCCCCTCCGTCAGCCGGGACGAGGCGGCATACCGGGCCTATATCGCCGATCTGACCGAGCTCGGGGGCCGCGCGGACACGGTGACCGACGACTATATCGCCGAAGAATCCGCCTGGCTCGCCCGGGCGGAGGAGGAATACCGGATCGGGACGGAAGACTTCCGCACCGGGGCCATCACCTCCGGGGAATTCTCCGGGATCAGCGGGCGGAAAAACTACGCGTCGAGCGTGCAGGGCGGATTTGCGAAGGTGCTCGAGCGGCAGGCATATCTGAAAGGGACATCCATGCGGTATGAGAATCTCGGATACGCGGACGACGACGGAATGAAGAAACTCCTCCGGCCGGGCTTCGATCTTGTGTTCGCCGCGGCGATCCTGCTTCTGTTCTCCGACCTCTTCGCCGGGGAGAGGCAGTCCGGGTTCGCTTCGATCCAGAGAACCGCGAAACGGGGCAGGGCTCCCACTTTTCGGGCAAAGCTCCTGGCCGCGCTTTCCGTCACCGCCGTACTCTGGCTCGTTTTCACGGTCTCGGATTTATGGATGCTGACGTCCCGGTTTCCGCTGTACGGTCTCGGCTTCGGGCTGAAAAGCATCCCGGATTTCGTGGGCGGTGACTGGAATCCTCCCCTGTGGGTCTCGGCAGTCCTCACCAAACTCGCGGGGCTCTCGGGGGCTTTGCTTCTCTCCTGTTTCGCAGCCGGATGCTCCGCCCTCTCTCCCCATACCGCCGTCGCCGCGTCCGTTCTGTTCGCCGTCCTGATCGGGCCCTACCTGACCTCCGCCCTCGGACTCGGCGTGTTCGACCCGGTCAGCGCGAAACCGCTGTTTGCCCCGGCTCTCCCCGAAGATCTCGCGCGGATATCCGCATGGATCCTCCCCACGGCGGCGCTTCTCCTCTTCGGCGGATCCCGCTGGATGGGACCGGGCGCAGGCAGAGTGAAAAAACGCGGCGAAGGTACAGCCTGACCTTTTTCCCGATCCCTCCCCCGGCTTGACATCCCGACCCCGAAATGGTATAATACCGGAAAAGACCCATTGGACGGGCGTGCCGACATTGCGGAGCCGGAAGGAGACCTACATGAAAAAAGCGTTGCTGTCCAAGCTCTGGGAGGCGTTCATATCGGTCGTGCCGGTGGCGGGGATCGTCCTCTTCGTCTCGTTCACCCCCCTCGCGCCGCTGACATGGCTGGAGCGGACCGTCTTTCTGGTCTGCGCCCTTCTGTTGGCGGCGGGGATCGGGCTCTTCAATCTCGGGGCGGATCTGGCGATGAGCCCGATGGGACGCCACGTGGGGGAAGGGCTGACCAAATCCCGGCGGATCGGCGTGCTGGTCTGCGCCTGCTTCTTCCTCGGCGTGCTCATCACGGTGGCGGAGCCGGATCTCTCCGTGCTGGCCGGACAGGTGAAGGCCGTCATCAATCCCTGGCTTCTGATCTTCACGGTGGGCGTCGGCGTCGGGCTGTTTCTGGTCCTCGCCATCGTGCGCATGGTGACCAAGACCGATCTCACCGCCCTGCTGCTTTTCTTTTACATGCTTCTCTTCGCGTTCTCGTCCCTGCTGATCTCCGGCGGAGCGCAGTCCTTCCTGCCCCTATCCTTCGACTCGGGCGGCGTGACGACCGGACCCATCACCGTCCCCTTCATCATGGCTTTGGGACTGGGCATCGCGCAGACCCTCGGCGGACGGGACGCGGGGGAGAACAGCTTCGGCCTGATCGCGCTCTGCTCCATCGGACCGGTGCTCGCCGTGCTGATCCTCTCCATCCTGTCGGGCGGCGGGGATATCAGCTGGCCCCTCCCGGACTATTCGATCGGGTCCGGTTTCAGCCCGGCGTTCTGGGGCCTGCTCGGAGATACCGCGTGGGACGTGGCGAAATCCCTGTTCCTCATGGCGGGATTCTTCCTGTTTCTGCAGTTTACGGTCCTGCGCCTGCCCGGAAGGAAGCTTTTGCAGATCGGATCGGGGCTTGTCTTCGCGTTCGCGGGGCTTGTGATCTTCCTCGTCGCGGTCTCCGTCGGATTCATGCCCATCGGATTCCACCTCGGCAGATCCATCACGGCGGTCAGCGGCGAACTGATGCTCGGATTCGCCTTTGTCCTCGGCATGGTCGTGGTCCTCGCGGAGCCGGCCGTCCACGTGCTGAATCAGCAGGTCGAGGAGGTCACGGGCGGGACGGTGACGAAGCGTCAGATGATCGTGGCCCTGTCCCTCGGCGTCGGCGCGTCCATCGGGCTGTCGATTTTAAGGCTGATTATCGGCTTTTCGCTGCTCTATTATCTGATCCCCGGGTATCTTTTGAGCCTCGGGCTGTCGTTTTTCGTCCCGAAGATCTACACGGCCATCGCTTTCGACTCGGGCGGCGTCGCGAGCGGGCCACTGACGAGCTCGTTCATCCTCCCGATGGCCATCGGCGCTTGCGTCACCCTGCGGGGGGAATCGGCGGTCCTCGATTTC
>Ga0310695_10013020_pt1 | contig 11527 bp, 4 predicted proteins | sample RumenRJG_04DNA_FD_203882 | JGI IMG/M metagenome (GOLD analysis project Ga0310695, IMG submission 203882) | Bovine rumen microbial communities from Lethbridge, Alberta, Canada - RJG_04 (v2) (version 2) | ecosystem: Host-associated > Mammals > Digestive system > Stomach > Rumen | place: Canada... | reverse complement strand
ACCAATTTCGCCACTTCCGCAAAAAAAAAAGTGGGGTGAGAGATGGGACTCGAACCCACGACAACCGGAATCACAATCCGGGGCTCTACCAACTGAACTACTCTCACCACCTTGTGATGGCGTGCCCTAAAGGATTCGAACCTTTGACCTACGGCTTAGAAGGCCGTTGCTCTATCCAGCTGAGCTAAGGGCACGCGCTGAAAAACAATCACTTGTTTCAGTTGCGTATGATACGGATTTCAGTTATGGTCGTCAAGATATTTTATCAGATTTTCCGTTTTTGCCGGTTGATAGCCGATATTTTAATCTATTTCCATCAGTGGCAATAAAAAATCCGCGAATTGCATTTTATTCGCGGATTATATTGCGATGCAGACGTTTATACCGGTTCTGCTACAGGAACAGATATAAAGCCAGAATATTGATACTCAGACACATTACGCTGACAATACCGCCTCCGAGCATCATGTCGCGGTTCTTGATCAGACCGGTTGCATAAGCCAGAGAGTTAGGCGGTGTACTGATCGGCAGAGTCATACCGAAGGACATTGCCAGAGCAGCCGCCATCACGATTGAAGAGATGGTGAAGTTGCCCATTGTTGTCTTGTCGATGGTACTCAATACTGCAAAGATAATCGGAATCATCAGATTTGCGGTTGCGGTATTGGAGATGAAGTTTGAAATCAGCCATCCGATGGTGCATACCGAAACGATGATCATGAATATATTCAGCTGACTGTAATCAATTACATGAGCCAGAACGCTTGCAAGTCCGGTTTTGCTCAGTGCGTCGCCGAGCGCGATACCTCCGGCGATCAGCCAGATAACATCCCAGTTCATGGTTTTAATATCGGCTGCTTTCATAACACCGGTTGTTGTGAAGGCGATAATCGGGATCAGTGCAACGACATAACTGTTTACACCGTGCCATTTTTCTGTCATCCACAGCAGGATGGTAACAATGAAGGTCGCATATACGGTAAGTGTTCTCCAGTCCTTATTGAATTCGGATTTGATGGTCACCTCGATTTTCTTTTCCTTGAAAGGGAAAACCAGATTCAGCACAATCCATGTTGCCACGATACAGATCAGGGCAATAGGAAGCGCATGCATCACCCACTGACCGAAACTGATGGTGTTTTCACCGGTAAGATAGGCAAGTGCAATCGCGTTAGGCGGTGTACCGATCGGTGTTGCAATGCCTCCGATATTGGCTGCAAACGGAATGGCAAGAACCATGGCCTTGATGCCGCGGTCGTTCTTGTCAATTGAACTGAGTACCGGGGTCATCATTGCCAGCATCATAACAGCAGTTGCGGTGTTGCTCATGAACATTGCGAAACATCCGGTAATGGTCATTACACCGAGCATTACACGGCGCGGACCTGAACCGAAAGGCTTAAGCAGAATCTTGGCAAGTGTCACGTCCAGCTTGTATTTGCTTGAACCGATCGCCAGAGCGAAACCGCCCAGAAACAGTATGATGATCGGTGAACTGAAACTGTTCAGAATGCCTTTGTACGAAAGCAGTTCGCCTCCGTTGGTCTCAATGATGTGATTGCGGATCGGCGTGATGGATGAATCTGAAATAATCAGTGTAAGAGCTCCCATTATCACAAGGGATGTTGCATACACCGGAATCGGTTCACACAGCCATGAGGCCGCTGCCATGGCAAAAATCACTAACAGAATATGCTGCACTGTATTAAGAGGAAGCTGATGCGGAAATATCAGCGGCAGCAGGCCGAAAACAATTCCTATTACAAACACTGCAAAAATTTTATATATATTTGCTTTCATTTATTTTATACAGATCGCATCCTGCGATCTCTCCCTGTCTTTTCTGATTTGTTCAATATTAATAATAATTTAAAGTCCGAATGGAAGTGTTTGTGTAAACACCCGGTCCGGATTTGCAGATCTTATCACTTGATTTGAAAATGTTGTGAAAAGTGGCTGCATGAGTTTTTATAAATGTGAACTGATCTGTAAATTCAGCTGTACATATTCGGATGACCAGCATTCCTGGCGGAAACGTTTGCTTTTATACAGCAGGTTCAGTTGGTATAATAACCTGATAAATCAGAGAGAAAAAATGGCGGAAAATTTAAAAAAACGGTTGAGGGAGTACTTTAACCATGACTGGGAAAAATTCAGGGAAGAGCAGAGCGGACTGGCTCCGGATCGTTTTGAACCGGCAGCCTTTGAACTGCTGAAAAACTGGTTTCACGAACGTTTCCCGGATATGCTTCCTCCAAATGACGAACAGGCAAGGATTATTCTGGATGACGGACTCAGTACGCTGGTTACAGCGCGTGCCGGTTCCGGAAAAACAACGCTTCTTGTCTACAAGGTGCTGTTTCTGATTTTTCATCTTCATGTGGAACCTCGGAAAATTCTGCTGCTTGCTTTTAATAAAAGTGCGGCGGTGCTGATCAGGGAACGGATTTTCAGAGCGATTGCCGGTGAAGCCGCCTATCGTGATTTTCTGGATTTTGCCGCGCGTCAGCAGAACAGTTCATATTTTCAGAGAGAGAGAGTTTTAAAGCAGATGATTTCATCCGCCGGAATTGTTCTGCCGCAGATCATGACCTTTCATGCTCTTGCCTATCAGATTGTGAGACCTTCACCGGATCAGTTCTCCATGACCGATGACACCAATTCTCTCGATCTGCAGAGTTTTTATCATGTGCTTAACAGTCAGATCAGGGATGAAAAGATCCTTGGCAGGTACGTTGAACTTATTTTATCCTCTTTTAAGAACACCGCCGGCGGCGGCTCCGGAATTCTGTATACCGCCGACGGTAAAATGGTGTACAGTGTACATGATCAGGCTATAGGAAATTTTCTGTTTTCCTATAAACTGCCGTACACATACAGAAAATCACGTTTTGAAGATCGCGGTTATTTTCAGATTGCGGCCGGAGAACAGGTGCTGGTGAATCTGAAAAGCTGGAGCGATCAGCTTTCCCCTTATGAAAGTTCGGGCAGAAATGTCATTACTTTCTCCGATTCCGATTATAATGCCCTCGGTGCGGTAAAGCAGAAGGCCGAAAAGGAAATTGTCAGAGATCTGGAGGAAATCACCGGAACTGTACTGGAAAAATCAGCAGATCAGGAAATATTCTCCGGAGCAAACTACGGCAGAGACCGCATGATGAAGGTTTTTCAGAATCTGATACTGGTGTGCAAGCAGAGAAAGATCACTCCCGGTGATTTTGCCGGACTGATTGATAATTATCAGCCCAGACTTCAGCAGGAAAAAGTGTTTGACGAACTGTTTCTGCATTTTTATGAAGAGTATGAAAATGCTCTGACCTCCTGCGGCCGTTATGATTTCATGAAAATGTTCGACTGCGCCGCGGAAAAGCTGGCATCCGATTTCGGCAGAAGTTTTTTTACCCGTAATCTTTCCTATGTGTTTGTGGATGAATTTCAGGATTTTTCCCGCTCCTACTATGAGGTTGTTGAACAGCTGGTAAAACAGGCTGAAGAAGATATTCATCTTGTCGCAGTCGGTGACAACTGGCAGTCAATCAACGGCTATGCCGGTGCGGAGCTGGATTTTTTCAACAATTTCGAAAAGTATTTCAAAGACGGGAAACGGCTCAATCTGCTGTCAAACTACCGTTCGGCCGGAGATATTATCGATGTAAGCAACGAACTTATGGCGGGACTCGGTCCGGCCGCCAGAGCGGTGATAAAGGAACCGGGTATGGTAAATCTCATTACCTCCACCAGATTCAGCTCCACTGTTGACGTATCGCTTAAAATCGCCGAACTGGTAAATTATCTTCTTCATCAGAAAAAGGAACAGGAAAGCGTTATTGTGCTGGTAAGAACTCAGAGTGAAATCATGAAGCTGAGGCAGCTTGTCAGCAGTCGCGATGTCAGAATTCAGACGGTTCATTCCTTCAAGGGCGGTGAGGCCGATTATGTGATTATAGACGTGAGCCAGTGGTATTTTCCGCTGATTCATCCTGATTCCGTCTATTCGCGGATTGTGGGCATAACAGCGGATGATCTTGTTTCAGAGGAACGCAGACTTCTTTATGTTGCCATGACCAGAGCAAGATCACAGCTCTATCTTGTGGCGCAGTCACAGGAAAATCTTTCGCCTTTCATCAGCAGACTCAAATTTGATTTCAAAACGGTGGATGAACACCGGATCCTCAAATCGGCAGGAAACAGCGATGAATCTCGCAGAAACAGCGTAACTGCGGTGATTTCCGGTAAAACCTATCAGATAAAGGAAAAACTCAAGCAGATGGGCTACCGTTACAACGGTGACGACAAGTCCTGGAACAAGAGATTCCCGGATCGGGGACAGTTTGACCGGGAAATGATTACCTCCAGCTTTAACCGTGATCAGATAGTGGTTCGTCTTTTCAACTACTGCAATCAGCCGATTAAACTCAAGATCTGACCTGCACCTGCTGCATGATCGGAAAACACTGACGGGCGGAACAGCCGCGGAGAAAAACCGGAAAACAGGAAAAAAGATCAGAAAAATAAAAAACCGGCTGCAGGAGCCGGTTCTTTCAATGAATAAATTACTGGTTTATCCTAGTCCAGGTAAAGATCTGAATCGTTGTACGATGAATTGCTGTTGTAATTGTTATCATTAGCATTGTAATTACTGTCATTGTACTGGATTGCTTTGTTTATGTTGCGGCTCTGTTTGGAAACCAGATCGTATGCTTCCTTGGTAATAGGAGTAATCTGGGTGTAGCCGTTGCCGGTAACATTGATCTGTACATAGGCGCCGGAAACCAGACTGGAGTTTTTAGGAGCGTCAATGGTGAAATTCTGATTATCGAAAGTCACGATGTTGAGACGCAGACCGTCAACGGTGTTGGCACTGTTGGAAATCGCATTGCCGATTAAAAGACCTGCGCCAAGACCGATAAGACCGCCGATGAGTCCGCCGGCACCGGTTCCGGTATGACCGCCGTGATAATGCTTGTAGTGGTGACTGTGATTGTGATTGCTGTTGTAACCGATTATTCCGCCTACTACCGCACCGCCGATGGCACCAATGGTGTTCACAGTATCGCGATCAAGATTCTCTTCCTTGATTTTAACCGGAGTTGCACTGATTATGATACCGTAGGTGGTTTCATAGGTTGTGCCCTCATCGGCAATTCTGCGGTTCTGTGAATCATAGTTGTTGGTGCATCCGCTCAGACCGACAGTGGTAGATGTGGCAAGGGCAACCATCAGAGCTATATTAAGAATTTTGTTCATCAGTCGTTTTTCCTTAAACTTTGTTAACAGTCATTGTTTATGTAATTCTAATACAAATCAGAACATTAGAGATTAAAAAAATCCTAAAGTTCTGATTCATTCTGTCAATATTGATTTAATTGGTTAAAATTTAATCATTATTGAGTGTGCAGCTTCCGTTGGAACCGACAATAATTTTCTTCTGGGCAATGAGTTTATCCAGAATCATCTGGAAGTACTCGTTCGAGTTCTTGCTGGAACGTTTGATTCCCAGAATCTTGGAAGTCTCCTTGATCAGTTCCTCGGAATTAATGCCGATCATGTTTCTCACTACGGTGTAAATTGCGGCAATCACCTCCTGGGAGGCTATGTCGGTGCCGTTGCGGCTGAGACCGTAATAGCTGCTGCGGTATACGTTGTAGCTGGTCGGATCCTGGCTCCGTTTCCAGTAGTAGAGCTGCCCGTTGTAAATATCGCGAACCTTCACCGCATTGATTCTGATGGCAATATCCCCTCCCAGTTTGCTTTCCAGCTTCTTGTTGGTTCTGCTGATGCCGTAGCATTCGAGCAGCACCTTGTGAAGGAAGGTCTGGGACATAGGTGCCGCAACCTCGATCAGACGGTTGGCCTTGGCTACAAGCTGATCGTCAAAGCGGTTTGTCAGCAGTGAATCACTCTGAATTTCACGGCTGTGTTTCAGTTCACTGATTAAATCGACATTCCGGTACGGATCGTTGACAACCGCATTGGTTCGCTGCGCTCCGGCAGAGCTGTCAGGAACGGCTCTGGAGTTTATCATGTTCTGTCCGGCTGCAGCGCCTCCGGAGGTGCGGTTATCGCCGCCGATTGCAGCCGAGCCTGCAGGAGAGCCGGATGTGATTACCGGAGGAGGCACCTCTACCGGTTTCGGTTTGGCGTCGGCAATCAGTTTCGCCTTTTTATCAGGATCGGACAGATCCTTCAGAAGTGCAAGCAGACGGTTGATTTCCTTCTGGCGGTTGTTCTTCCAGTCAAGAGCCCATACTCTGGTCACGTACCATCCCAGTCCCTCGAGCACCGATACCTGGGTTATTTCCCGATCATACACGCTGTGCGCCTGCTGATAGGAACAGCCGTCAAGCATGATGCCGAGAATATATCTGTTTTCGTTGTCCGGATCCACCACCGCGAGATCGATGTTGAATTTGGATTTGCCGATGCCGCGATCCACCTTGTAGCCGAGATCGGTCAGCAGATGTTCGATGGATGAGGCAATGTAATCCTTTCGGTTTGCGGATCTGGAGGCTGCTGATGCATCCATGGTCAGGCGACCGTGTTCGGCGTATTCCAGGAAATTGCGCAGCGCTCTTACGCCTTCGGCGGCGGTGCGGTTCAGATCTATATCCTCGTAGCCGATGGAACTGAACACCTTCATTTCCTGACGGGCGCGGGTTACCGCCACGTTGAGACGGCGCCATCCTCCGTCACGGTTAAGCGGACCGAAGTTCATGGTCATCTTTCCGTCACGATCCTTGCCGTAGGCGATGGAGAACAGGATGACGTCTCTTTCGTCACCCTGAACATTTTCCAGATTCTTGATGAACAGCGGCTCGTCGGAACTGTTGATCCATTCATCGAGTTCCGCATCCTTTCTGCAGGCTTCAAACAGAAGATCGTCAATCAGGTTCTGCTGGCTGATGTTGAATGTTACTACTCCGAGAGACTGTCTGCTTTTAACCGGATCCTTGCTTCTGCTGATAATCTCCTTCACGATGGCCTCGGCCTCTCCCTTGTTGGTTCGTTTGCCGCCGCGTTCAAAGTAGCCGGAGACGCGCTCCAGAGTTACCAGTGATTCACGATCGTTGGTTGAAGGGAAAGTGTACAGATCGTTGCCGTAGAACTGCTGGTTGCTGAAGGCAATCAGACTTTCGTGACGGCTGCGGTAATGCCACAGCAGATGACTCTGCGGCAGATTGAGCGCCAGAGCGTCATCCAGAATGCTTTCCAGATCCTCCATTTCGAGATTGTCCTCATCCTCGTTGGCAGACATGAAGAAACTTGTAGGAGGCATCTGTTTAGGATCTCCGACGATTACCGCATTGGCGCCGCGGGCAATGGCACCTACCGCCTTGCGGGTAGGAAGCTGCGACGCCTCATCGAATACCACCAGATCAAACGGTTCCCGGTTCGGATCCAGATACTGGGCCACGGAAATCGGACTCATCAGCATGCACGGACACAGTCTCGGAAGCAGATTAGGGATCTGTTCGAACAGTTTGCGGATGGTAAGTCCTCTTCCTTTGTTTCGGATGGCCCGCTGAAGAATTCCCAGCTCTGAGCTTTTGGCTCCCTCGATTGCAGGATCCGGCAGTTTCGCCAGCAGTCTGTAGTATATTTCCTGCTGGGCAAGCTTCTGCACCTGCGCGGAAAGTTCCCGGAACATTCTGATTCGTTCGTTGAATTTCGCACTGGAGAAGTTCTTCAGTTCCTCGCTGCTGTCGATTGCCTGCGTCACCAGCGCCTGGTAGACGGCATGGTTGTAATGATCCATAACCTCGTCATTTTCGAGTTCGGTCATGTACAGATCCACAACCGGCTTCAGTCCCAGCTCGACAGCCTGGTGCTTGTTTCTGTTAAAGAGCATCCATTCGCGGAGAACCTCGATATGATCATTGAGGTATGAAATCATTTCACGGTTTGCATCAAACCAGTCGCCGATTACGCTGTCACGGCTGAAGTGCAGTTTTTCATCCAGCAGGTTCAGCTGCACAAGATATTTGTCCCATGCCTTTTCCGTGTCTCTGCAGTCACGGACCAGATCTCCGTCGGAAAGAACATTCAGATCGAGTCCGATGTCCGAAAGATGCTTTAAAATTTCCTGCGCGTGCTGAACTGATTCTGCAATTCTGTTCCAGTCTGTACGCTGGCCCTGATACAGTTCTCCCAGATTATCAGCCTGGGATTTAAGCATGGCCTGAGCCTCGGAAATTGCTGCCGACCGTTTCTGCAGTCTGCCGATAACCTGTGCCGGATCCACGGAGGAAAAATCATTCTTTTTGTAGTAGCCCATATATTTGCCGACAAGTTTGCGGTTGGCAAAGAATCTCGGCAGGAACCACTTGTTCATTACAGCTGTGTATTCGCTTTGAAGCTGATCCGCATCAAGTTCGAAGAGTTCATCCTTCCATTCCTGGCTCATTTCCTGGCGGATTTTCACGGCTGATTCGTATCTGTCCGTCATATCGGTTATTTCGTTCAGTACGCGGTTATGACTTTCCGAACTGTACCATGCTTTCGGCAGAGAGGTCAGAGTGTTGATCTCCCTGATGAGACGGGTAAATTCCGCAACGTCGCCGTAGTTTTTCAGGGACTGTTTCAGCAGCCGGTTTGTCTTTTTACAGCATTCGCTGAATTTTTCAAATACCTGACTGTAGCTGTCAAGCTGTGAAGGAAGTTCCTGACGCAGCTGTTCGCTGTAATCACCGCCGTCAATCAGACTGAGAGGATGACCGGATATTTCTCCGAGTTCCCTTCCCATTGCCACAAGCTCCTGAAGTACCTTTTCTAGTTCCGCGAGCTTCTCCTTGTCAAGGGTTCTGACGTAATCGGCAGAGAAGGTCAGAGGTGTTTCCAGATCTATGTTGTGCTCGTAGAGATTAAGCAGTTCATAGGTATTGTATCCGCATGGCTGTACCGCCTTCAGTGCCCGTACGTATTTTGCAAGTTCGCCGCGCAGTCGGCTCAGCTGGTTTGCTTTTTCGCTGTATATCGAGTGACCGTTTTCACGGGCCAGTTCGAGAGTCTTCTGCAGCTGTTCCAGAATGGCTGATTTCTTTGCCTTGTTTGAATGAATTTCAAGACAGAAATCGCCCAGACCGATTTTGGTCAGTCGTTTTTCAACCACCGCAAGAGCCGCCATTTTTTCTGCAACAAACAGCACTGATTTCCCCTTGCCCAGAGCGTTGCCGATAAGGCCGGTAATTGTCTGGGATTTTCCTGTTCCCGGAGGTCCGTGCAGGACAAAGCTTTCACCGTTGGCCGCCGCATTGATTGCATACAGCTGTGATGCATCGGCAGCAATCGGCAGAATGGCGTCATCCTCGTCAACCTCTTCAGGAATGGTTGTGAAGTTTGAATTCCAGCTTAATTTGCCGTCAATCAGACTTTTTACAATCTTATTTTTGCTAAGATCGTCACTGCGGTTTCTGATATCATTCCACATGACGAACTGGGTAAATGAGAATATTCCGATGTAGCCTGATTCAAGAACATCCCAGCGAGGCTGATCTACAATGGCCTTTCTCACTGTATTCATCACGAGACGAATGTCAATGCCGTGCTCATCTGCAGGAAGCGGATCAAGACCGTTGATTTCGATTTTAAAATCCTGCTTGATTTTTTCCAGAATGGTAAAGTTCATCATCGGATCGTCGTCGCGTAAACGCAGACTGAATCCAGAAAGCGCGCTTCTGCGGGTGATTTCAATCGGCAGAAGCACTATAGGAGCATAGCGCGCTTTGGTGCTGCGCTCGTTTTCATACCATTTCAGCAGACCGAGAGCAAGATAAAGGGTATTGGTACCGTTTTCCTCCAGGGATACCTTGGCGGCACGGAACAGTTCCTTCAGTTTTTCCTTCAGCACTGCATCGGTAAGAATGGATCGGAGTCTCCTGTTTTTGAAATCCTGATCCACAATGTCTTTGAACTCGGGAAGATTGTGAATGGTATCGAAACTGATATCTTCGTTTCTGAAATTTACCTCCTCCGGACGCGGAAGAATTACAAAATTTTCACCGTCGGCCAGATAATCCTCGAACTGATCCAGTGAATTGCACAGAACCGGGATCAGAACCTTGTTGAGACGCATGCTGATCAGTGTATTGCGCAGACCGAGATCAAGCAGTTTTCTTTCCCAGACCTGTTTTTTGGTAAGTTCGGCTGTGCTGCCGCTCAGCACCACCGTATCCGACAGGCGATCGGGAGAATAGGATTTGAGATTGTCAAGCTGCGGACGTTCAATTGTCCAGCCGCTGTCGCTTTTAATTCTCATCGGCAGAGGAGAGTAGCCGTAAACACGGGCGCATTTTACATCGATGATGTATTCCACCGCATCAAGATTCTTGAGATTCTGCAGAGCCATCTGCTGCGCTTTTTTGAAATCCGAATGACTGAGAAGAGCAGTGGCTTCCACTATGGCTATTTCGTTGATTCCGTCGGCAATTCGTTTGGTTATGTTCGAAGCGTCATCCTGAACAACATTCGGAAAGTTTTTCTGCTCAAGCCAGAAACCTACAAAGGCATGATCTCCGGTTAGAATGAGCAGCGGGTTGATTCCAACCGCTTCGAGCAGTCCGGCATACAGCAGGGATAGATCAAGGCAGTTTCCCTGTTTCTGGTTTAAAACCTGATCGCAGAGTTTGATTCGCTGACCTACGGTTGCATATCCGCCCTTGCTGACCACATAAAGCATGTTTCTTTTTCGCAGCGCCTCGTAGAGAGCAGCTCCCATCTGCAGCGTACGGTTCGGATCCTCCGAAAGGTATCCGTCGAACTGGTTGTCCAGTCCCCAGCTCTGCATAATGTCGGCAGCTTCCGAAATCACATCGCCGTATACCGGATGATTAGGCATTACGTAGGTTGCCAGCAGTTCCGGATACAAAGATGTTCCTAGCCATTCATCATATGCCAGAACATTTATTTCTGCGGTTACGGTTTGAATCAGATTCTGGTTTTCGTCAATCAGTTCGAATGCAAGACTTCCGGTCAGCTTTTCATTGATATTGACAAGATAATCGGCATTAAGAATCACACTGGCGTCACTTATGGTGATGCGCTCGATGGCCGGCAGAGCGTCCAGCCGGATGTATGCGGTTTCGGCAAAGGAAGGTGTTGAACGGATTCTGAGAGTGATGTTCTTCAGATCCTCAGCCGATTTATTGAAAATCGTAATTGATTTTACAATCGGTATTCTGTTCTGCTGCAGAGCAAAGTTGATATGACCGGCAACGGAAACCTCGATGTTCAGATCTCTGTTGATTTTTCGTTCCAGTTCATTTCTCTGAATATTGCTTTCATTTGCAGTTTCAGTAATATTTTCATTGGTATCCATATAGAGAAAATTACCTTAAAAATCAGTTGGTTAAAAATAACAAAATTTAAGCTCCGTCTTTTACTGCCCAGTATGACAGCGTAAAGACAGGCTTAAATCAACGAATAATATAATCCTTAACTTTTAGGAGTTTTTTACCCCGTAACTAACTTGATATTAGACTTTGTCTATTATTTCGTCAATGTCATTTTCGTTAATTTTAAATTCAGCCAA
>Ga0310695_10013019_pt1 | contig 11527 bp, 6 predicted proteins | sample RumenRJG_04DNA_FD_203882 | JGI IMG/M metagenome (GOLD analysis project Ga0310695, IMG submission 203882) | Bovine rumen microbial communities from Lethbridge, Alberta, Canada - RJG_04 (v2) (version 2) | ecosystem: Host-associated > Mammals > Digestive system > Stomach > Rumen | place: Canada... | reverse complement strand
CCAAGGACAAATTGGTTACTGCCAATCTGCGTTTCGTAGTATCTGTTGCCAAGCAGTATCAGCATCAGGGACTGACGCTTACTGACTTGATTGACGAGGGTAACATTGGCCTAATTAAGGCTGCACAAAAGTTTGACGAGACCCGTGGCTTCAAATTCATTTCATATGCCGTATGGTGGATTCGTCAGTCTATTCTTCAAGCAATCGCAGAGCAAAGCCGTATCGTACGCCTGCCTCTAAATCAGGTAGGTAGTTTAAATAAAATTAGTCACGAGATTAATCGTTTCGAACAGGAGTTCCAGCGTCACCCCTCTGTTTCTGAGTTGAGCGACGCCACTAACATGGATGAGGATAAGATTGCCCAGTCAATGCAGGCAGACAGTCATCACGTCTCTATTGATGCCCCTTTCCAGGATGGCGAAGACAACTGTATGCTTGATGTGATGGCTTCTGGTGACGATTCTCGTACCGACCGTCAGGTTGACCATGAGTCTATGGCACAAGAATTGAATACAGTTCTTCAGAAAGTGCTTAAAGAGCGTGAGATAACCATCATCCGCGAGTGTTTCGGAATTGGCTGTCACGAAAAAGGTCTAGAGGAGATTGGCGATCAATTAGGTTTGACACGTGAGCGTGTTCGCCAGATTCGTGAAAAGAGCATTGCAAAATTACGCGATTCTGGTAATGCACGTATTCTGATGAAATATTTGGGCTAAAGTTTTGTGGCTCCAAAAATTATTTGTAATTTTGGGGTCGTGAATCGAAAGCTACACATCATATTACTGATACTGGGCATGACGATCTTCATGCCCAGCATTTGTTTTGCACGTGACCGTTCTGTCGACTCGCTGGTACTATTCAAGGTATGGAACTATGCCCAAAACCACCAACAGACTAGCAAAGGCGTTGAACGAAACGTGTATCTGTCATATACCTACAAGACAGTACGTCGCAACCCCACCCTTTTTTTGGTTCCTACTATGTATTCTATCGCTAAAGGAGCTCGTGAATTCTTTGGTGAGGCCTATTATAAGATGAAATTCCGCGATGCATTCCACTACGATTTTCATCGCCAAGTAATTTGCAGTACTATTCCGCACAATAGGACCGTTATGCCCAATATGCTGCAGTATCTCACACCCAATCTTTATAATGAGACGCTCTATGACGATAAGATGTTGTCGCCTTTTTATTATTCCAACCGTTTCTTTTATAAATATCTAGTTATTCCAGTTACTGACAAACTGGCCATTGTACGTTTCCGTCCAAGGACCAACAACACACAACTAATCAAGGGGCGCGCCTTTGTAAATATAGAAACCGGGCGTATAAATTCTATCGGCTTTGAAGGCGAATTCGATATGATTAAATTCAATGTCACAGCCGCCATGAATATGTCCAATGAAGAGGACATTGTGCTACCTGACCGCTGCATGACAGAGAGTACATTCAATTTTTTAGGCAACAAAATTGTCGCATCCTGTCGTGCCAACTATAATTGTCCTACATCCCTCCCCGACTCCATTGATAATGTAGAGGACATAAAACTGATGGAAACCCTTCGTCCAACCTCCTTGACCACTAACGAACAAGAAATCTACGACAGACATCAAGAGGCAAGTGAGACAAAGAATCAACCAGAAGATACAATACCTGAGAAAAAAAGCACCCGATTTACCGATTTCCTTTGGGAGAATATCGGCTACAACCTCATCAATAGCACCCACGCTAATTCCGGACCTGCCTCCATGCGTATCTCACCCCTTTTCAATCCCCTCTATTTCAGTTATAGTCAGAGTCGCGGATTCTCTTATAAATTGAATATCGGTCTGCAATATACATTCAATACCCACCGTTATCTGACACTGAATCCTCAGATGGGTTACAACTTCAAACAACAGCAGTTTTATTATACCGCTCCTTTACGCATGACCTACAACCCCAAACGTAATGGATATGCCGAGTTTACATGGGCCAATGGTAATCGCACCAACCATGCTTCTTTGGTAGATGATATCAAAGAAAAAGAAGGAGAGGATTTCGAGGTTCCTGAATTTAAAGATGAAATCTTCCAACTGGTTAATAATGTGGAAGCCTTTGACTGGGTGGAAGTTATGACAGGTTTGGTATATCACCGTCGTCGCTCTACCAACCGCGAACTGATGAAAAGCATCGGTTTCCCTGATGAGTTTCGTAGTTTTGCCCCCTTACTAACACTTCATTTTAAGCCCTGGCAACAAAAAGGTCCAACCATGACAGCCAACTATGAACGAGCCATCAAGGGTATCTTTAAATCCGATCTTGATTATGAACGATGGGAGTTCGACCTTTCCTATAAGCATGATATGAAGAGCATGCGTCAGATTAATCTGCGAGCAGGTACAGGATTCTATACCCAGCGCAGTTCTGACTATTTTGTCGACTATGCCAATTTCCGCGACAACAACCTGGCTACGGGTTGGGATGATGACTGGACCGGTCAGTTCCAATTGCTTGATAGTCGCTGGTATAACGAATCTAACTACTACATTCGTGGTCATATCTCCTTTGAATCCCCCATTCTAGCACTCACATGGGTACCTCTCGTAGGTCATTTTGTCGAGATGGAGCGTCTCTATTTCAGCGCACTTAATATCGAACGCAGAAAACCATATTTCGAATTAGGCTACGGGTTTACCACTCGTTACCTATCCACCGGATTCTTTACGAGTTTCGTTGGAGCAAATTTCGAGAGCTTTGGCTGTAAATTTACGATAGAACTATTCAGAAGATGGTAAAACCACTCACTGTATACAAAGCCAGTGCGGGTAGCGGAAAGACATTCACGCTAGCTACAGAGTATATCAAGTTGCTTGTGAAAAATCCCACGAGCTATCGTAATATTCTTGCTGTCACCTTTACTAACAAGGCCACGGAAGAAATGAAGATGCGCATTCTCTCTCAGCTCTATGGCATTTGGAAGCATCTTCCCGACTCAGAATACTATCTGAAACGTATCCAAGAAGAAACGGGCTATTCTGATGAAATTATTAGCCAACGTGCAGGTGAATCCCTCCACCTATTGTTGCATAACTACAACAACTTCCGCGTTGAAACCATCGACTCTTTCTTCCAAAGCGTATTGCGAAATCTAGCCCGCGAACTCGATTTAACAGCCAATCTCCGCATCGGACTCAACGACACACAGGTAGAAGAACAGGCTATCGATCAACTTATTGACTCACTGACACATACGGACGTTATGCTCCAATGGCTTCTGAGCTATATCATGGAAAAAATCAGCGATGACCGCTCTTGGAACATCATTGGACAAGTGAAGCAATTTGGCAAGACCATTTTCCGTGACTATTACAAAGAGCATAGTAAGGCCCTAAAGCAGAAACTAGAGGAGAAAGGGTTCATCGAAGCCTACACAAAACAGCTACGTGACATTCGTAAGAACGCCCAGATACAGATGAAGGAATACGCTGATACATTCTTTGACATCCTAAATGCAGAGGGATTAACCATCGACGATTTCCTTTTTGGAAAATCGGGCGTTGCAGGTTATTTCCTCAAACTTCAAAACGGACAGATGGACGAAAGCATTGTGGGCAAACGTGTACTGGATGCCATGGGCGACCCCACAAAATGGTATGCCAAGGCAAATTCAAAAGCAGAAACCATCTATATGGTAGCAGAATCATCCCTGATACCATTGCTTAGAAGATCTATAGAAGAACGCCCTAGACAGTATCGTCTCTACCAATCTGCCGACCTTACTCTCCGTCATCTTAGTCAGTTACGCCTATTGGGTAGCATCGAACAGAAGGTGCGCGAACTAAATGAAGAATCCAACCGCTTCCTACTTAGCGACACCCAGCAACTGCTTCATGCACTCATCAGCAATAGCGATTCTCCATTTATCTTTGAGAAGATTGGTACGCAACTGGAACATGTCATGATTGACGAGTTTCAAGACACCAGTACAGTACAATGGGAGAATTTCAAGATACTTTTGCAGGAATGTATGAGTCACCAGTATGCCGAAAACCTTATTGTGGGCGATGTCAAACAAAGTATATATCGCTGGCGCTCAGGCGATTGGCGACTGCTGAATGCCATCGATCAAGAGTTCTCTTATGCAGACAAGATGGTAGACATCCGTCCTTTGGAAATCAACTATCGCTCTGAACGCAATATTGTCGATTTCAACAATGCCTTCTTTATCTTGGCTGCCCAACAGGAGTTTGCCCGAATGGAAGAAGAGAACCCGATGGGAGCTCTCCAATTGCAACACGCTTATGCGGATGTCCAACAACAGGTACCTGCCTATCGAGATACTACAGGATTGGTTAATATTCGCCTATTGCCTGATGATGACTATCAGGAAGAGACATTGCGCCAAATCGTTGACACTATCCAGTTGCTGCGCCAACAAGGAGCATCGTTAAGCGATATCGCTATCCTTGTTCGCACCAACAAGCATATCCCACTCATTGCCGACTATCTGGGTGTTCATCTGCCCGATATACGTATTGTCAGCGACGAAGCTTTCCGCCTTGATGCCTCTGTCTCAGTATGCCTTTTGATACAAGCCCTCCATCTGCTCACCCACCCCGATGACCTTTTAGCGAAAGCTACAATAGTCAAGCTCTACCATCGCGCCATACTCAGCGATTCCGCCGCCGAGCAAGATCTTCTCATAAAGGACCAACCCTTGGACGATTTATTGCCCGAGGCTTTTACCCAGCATACCACTGAACTGTTGCAATTACCACTCTACGAACTCGTAGAACGTCTTTATGCCATTTTCGACCTCCAACGTTTAGACGAGCAAAGCGCATATATCTGCGCTTTTTACGACCAACTGAACCGATTTACGCAAGACAATTCTACGGATATTGACGCTTTTATACACGAATGGGATGAAACCATCTACCGTAAAACTATCCAAAGCGATGTGAACAACGGCATACGCATCCTGTCCATTCACAAGAGTAAAGGATTGGAATTCCAACATGTAATCATTCCTTTCTGCGACTGGAGACTAGAAATGCCTGATATCCTGTGGTGTGAACCTGATGTCGCTCCCTTTGATGCATTACCCATTGTACCTATCGATTATAGTGAGAAACAAATGCGTGGAACCATCTTTGAGTCAGCCTATCTGGATGAACATCTACAGAACACGGTCGATAACCTCAACCTGCTCTATGTCGCTTTCACACGCGCCATCCGCCACTTGTTTGTCATAGGTCAACGAGGCAGTAAGAGCAATCGCTCGACACTTATCGAGCAAATCCTGTCTGAAATTCAACTGGAGGGAGCCGAACTCCAAGGACAGGAAGACGAGCGTAGTCCCCTCGAATTTAACTATGGAACCTTTACCTCTCTTCCCTTTTCCATCAAACATCTTACCTCTCCAAATCCCTTTCTACAACCTGTTACTCCAGAGCACATTTCAATGGAGAGTTTCGAGGTTAAAACAGAATTCCGACAGAGTAATCGCAGTCGTGATTTCATAGCGGGCGAGGACGAACAAGAAACACTTAGCTATATCAAAATGGGCTCCGTACTCCATGAAATATTCTCTACAATCAGAACAACAGAAGACATTCCTCAAGCCTTATTACAGATGCAAAGTGAGGGTATTCTTTATGATGATGAGGTAACGCGTGAGAAGCTAGCAAAAACTATCAAACAAAGACTTGAATATAAACGTGTAAAAAACTGGTTCTCTGACTATTGGCAACTATTTAACGAATGCAGCATCCTGCGTTTGAACGAACATAATCAATTGATAGAACGTCGTCCTGACCGTGTCATTACTGATGGCACAGAGACCCATGTCATCGATTTCAAATTCGGTCGTCAACATGATGAATATCACGAACAAGTCAGAGAGTATATTCATCTGCTCCGCGAGATGCAAATGCCCAATGTCAGAGGTTGGCTTTGGTACGTTTATTCTAATAAAATTGAAGAAGTTAGAGGATAGAAAAAGGTAAAAGTAGACAGAAGAAAACATGAAAGAATTCTTAAGATACGTTGCTGAAGATATCATCCGAAAATATGGCACCAATCTCTCCCGAACGGCTGTCGTATTTCCCAATAAGCGAGCATCCTTATTTCTCAATGAACAACTGGCACACATCGCCCAGCGTCCTATTTGGAGTCCTGCCTATATCACCATCAGCGAACTCTTTCGTCAGCAAAGCAACCTGCAAGTAGCCGATCCCATCAAACTGGTATGCGACCTACATAAGTCCTTTTGTCAAGAGACGGGCTCTAACGAGACTCTCGACAAATTCTATGGCTGGGGCCAGCTTCTCATCAGTGATTTTGATGATCTCGACAAAAATATGGCTGATGCCAATCGTGTCTTTGCCAATCTGCGTGATATCCACGAATTAGACGATCTGAGTTTCCTTACAGAAGAACAGCGCCAACTGTTGCGTCACTTCTTCAGTCATTTCACAGAGGAACACGAAACAGAACTGAAACAACGCTTCCTTAACCTTTGGAGCCATTTTGCCGACATCTACCACGATTTCAACCAGCGATTAGCGCAACAAGGCATTGCCTATGAGGGAGCCCTCTATCGTTCTGTTTGTGATTCCGTTTGTGGCTGTTTCACAGCAACAAACATTACACAAGCTTTCCCTTACGATCGTTATCTCTTTGTAGGCTTTAACCTACTACAAAAGGTTGAGCAACAGCTCTTTACGGCCTTACAGAAAGAAGGCAAGGCAAAGTTCTATTGGGATTTCGACCAATACTACATGCAGCATCACGAGGCAGGTCGCTATATCGTCCAATACCTGCAGCATTTCCCCAACGAGCTGGACAATACGAATGAGGAAATCTATCAGAATTTTCATCGTCCAAAAGACATTCGCTATATCGCAGCCCCCACCGAACATATCCAGGCCCGTTACGTCAGCAGCTGGTTACGCCAACAGGAACGATATCAGGATGGACGTCAAACAGCCATTGTCCTATGTGATGAAAGTCTGTTGCCTACGGTTATCCATTGTCTACCTAACGAGGCGGAGAAGGTCAACATCACGACAGGTTATCCTCTAGCCCAGACACCTATCGCCTCATTTATCCAACTCTATTACAACCTGCAGTTAGGAGGGCACTCCCCACGTTTGTTGCGTGCTTTCAAACGCCATCCCTATGCCCGTTTTATTGATTTAGAACAACCCTTATCCTCTTCCACCTCACTCACTTCCAACCTCTCGAGCATGCTTCGTTCCATTGCTCAAAATGCCAAGGAAGAAATCCAAGACCCACTCTTCCAAGAGTCACTATTTCGTGCCTATACGTTGGTTAATCGTTTGAACGGACTGATAGAGAGTGGTGATCTTCAGGTCACAGACCAGACCCTACAACGACTTACCGCCCAGATTATCCAGCAAGCCAGCATTCCTTTTCATGGTGAACCCGCAGAGGGAATTCAGGTGATGGGCGTGCTGGAGACCCGCAACCTAGATTTCGACCATGTCCTGTTGCTTAGCTGCAACGAAGGCAATATGCCCAAGGGTGTCAACGACAGCTCTTTCATTCCTCATAGCATTCGTCAGGCTTACGAACTGACTACTGTGGAAAACAAGGTTAGCATTTACGCTTACTATTTCCATCGCCTGCTTCAGCGCGCCTCCGATGTCACCATCCTCTACAACAATTCCACAGAAGACGGGCAACGAGGTGAGATGAGTCGTTTCATGTTACAGATGCTTGTGGAGAGCGGACAATCTATCACGCAACACACTTTGCAAGCTGGCAAACAAGCAGAGCGTTGGACTCCTAAGCCCATTGAGAAGACTGAACACGTCATGAACATCCTTACATCTCAAAGTTCAAAGTTCAAATCTCAAAGCATAACACTTTCCCCTACCGCTATCAGTAAATACATGCGCTGTCCCCTGCAGTTCTACTATCGCTATGTGGCAGGACTCCAGGAGCCCAATGTTCCTGACGACGAACAAGAGTTGGATAACCGAATGTTTGGTGACATCTTCCACGATGCTGCTAACATTATCTATCACCGATTGCCACAACACATCACCAAGGATATACTAGACCATCTGCTAAACACAAAGGCAGAGATAGAGCGTGCTGTCGATGAAGCCTTTCACAACAAGATGCCCCATAGTCCGCTGAGCGGTCTACATATCATCAATCGCGAGGTAATTATCCATTACCTGCGCCAACTCATCATGATTGATCGTCGTCTGGCTCCCTTCACCATTCTCGGACTCGAGTGTGATGTCTATCGTCAACTGTCAACTGTCCGCTCGGCTTTGCCGCTTGGCATCGCCAAGAACTGTCAATTATCAACTCCCAGAATCGGAGGTCGCATTGACCGCCTTGACCTCATTGACGAAGGAACCCCACTGGAGCGCATTCGTGTGGTAGATTACAAGACTAGCAGTCGCAACATCAAGTCGATGCCTAATGTTGATGCTATCTTTGCCCCTGAGCAGATTCACAACCACAGCGACTACTACCTACAAGCCTGCCTCTATGCCGATATTGTTCGTGAACAACGTGGTAAGGCGGTATCTCCAGCCCTACTGTTTATCCAACATGCTGGAGTCGAGAACTACGACCCCACGCTGAAGTTTGGCAAAGAGCCCATTCTGGACATTGCGGAACATTCTGTCCGCTTCAATAAGCTGTTAAACGAAAAAGTGGACGAGATATTCTCATCCACTATACCTTTCTGTCCTACTGACGACTTAAAGATTTGCCGCACCTGCCCCTACGCCCAACTATGTCGACACTGACGCCTATCGGTTCTTGTTATGTACATACCATGAGTGCGTAAAGAAGTGGTACATCAGCAGCGCCATCATGGTTAGCGACAAGGCGGTATATAACAACATTTCTGTTTGCTTATAGAACAACAGATAGCCTAATCCTACGCCCAGACTTAATCCCGTTTCCCATCCTAAGAAATAAGTGCTCTGCGACGTACCACGCTGACAATGTCTACTCAGTTTGATAAAAAACAGCAGGAAGCGCGAACCAATGATACCTGCGCTTAGTCCTATAAGAACAGGAGACACTGGGGATACGGGATAAGCTAGCATAATTATCAGAGCTGCCACCATCAGGATTAGTCCTGTCAGCACCTCACTTTTAAGCTCTGCATCGCGGAATACGAAGCGCTGAGCCAGCAAAGCCAGCAGGAATCCGCCCATCATCAGGGCATAGAACATAGGAGCATGAGACATTGACAATAGCAATCCCACCACAATACTTACCAACAACAGATTCACGAAAAGTATGAATCCGTGAGGCAGGAAGAATCTATCCAGCGACATCACGTGAACCCCCTCTTCTGGTGTTCGGAAAGGGAACTTCACTATCTTAATCAGCAACAGCGACAAAACTGCCAGTGAGATGGTAATTACCAATACCGTATGAAAACCGAAGGGATAAGTCACCAAACCTGCCAACGGACCTAACGACAAAGCAAAACGGGCAAACCACGAGGCACTAAAGTTTGCCTCTGTACGCTGAAACGACTCACACGTATCAATAATCAGTGTTGACGACAGCACCATCTGAGCCAATCCGAAAGCAGCACCCAGCACCAATCGTTGTGCTAAGATTACCCAAAACTCTACAAACTCAGAGCGGAACCCGTCAATATACCACAGTAGTCCTATAGCCAATCCTACGGTCATCACCGCATGCATGCATATCACATTCCTACGGAACCGTTGCACCAACCATGAACAAGGACCTCCAAAAAGATAGAGTCCCAACGCAAAGACACCCATCGACCAGCCCGTCTCCTCTGCTGTAAAATTCTCCGTATGTATCAACCATTGCGGCATGACGGGAATCAGCATATAGACAGACATCGTCAGCAACAGCGAGCTGATAGCCATCAGCCAAAACTCACGATGCCACAGTTTAATATGAACAGGTGTGTTCTGTGTATTCATCCATTAATACGATTCGTTCTCATTGGGGAAGTCGCAGTTCTTTACGTCTTCCACGTAGTGTCCCACAGCCTCTGTGATGACCGCATTCAGGTCAGCATAGCGACGCAGGAAGCGGGGCGAAAAGCCCTGTGTCATGCCTAGCATGTCGGCAATCACCAACACTTGTCCGTCGGTACCGTTGCCTGCTCCGATGCCTATTGTGGGGCATTTCACCGCTTTCGTCACCTCGGCAGCCAGTTTGGCAGGCACCTTTTCCAGTGTGATGCCGAAACACCCTGCAGCATCCAGTGCGATAGCGTCGCTCATCAGCTTTTCGGCCTCTGCCTGTTCCTTGGCACGTACGGCATAGGTTCCGAACTTATTGATTGACTGAGGAGTCAATCCCAAGTGAGCCATCACAGGGATACCTGCATCCAGAATGCGCTTCACAGTATCCAGAATTTCCACACCACCCTCCATTTTCAGGGCGTCGCAACCACTTTCCTTCATGATGCGAATAGCGTTGGTCACACCGTCGGCAGCGTTCACCTGGTATGAGCCGAAAGGCATGTCGCATACCACCAATGCACGCTGACAGGCACGAGCCACCGAACGAGCGTGGTAAATCATATAATCTACTGTCATAGGCAGAGTCGTAGCATTACCAGCCATCACGTTCGAGGCAGAGTCGCCTACCAGAATGGCGTCAATACCAGCCTTGTCCACAATGCCAGCCATAGTATAGTCATACGAAGTGAGCATTGAAATCTTCTCACCCTTCTGTTTCATCTCCATAAAACGGTGTGTTGTCACCTTGCGATTATCGCTTACTAAATATCCCATATTGCAAATTAGAAATTAGAAATTAGTAATTAGAACTCGAGCTTTGCTCGCTTGCCTAAGCAAGAATTATGATTACCTTATACGATTGATATAGTTACTTATCACTTCATCACAATAAGGCTTGATAGCCTCCGCAGAGTTCGTCGTTGCCAATCCGACAACGTACATCCCTGCTGCCCTACCCGATTTCAGTCCATTGAACGAATCCTCAAACACCACACAGTCTTTGGGCTCTACGCCAAAGCGCTCTGCAGCTTTCAGGTAACAGTCAGGGTCGGGTTTCGAGTGATCAAAGTCCTCTGAAGTCAGAATGGCGTCAAAAAGCGTCTTGAACTCAGGGTGACTCTTATACACAGCCTCCATCTTGGGCTGGTTCGAACTAGTCACTACAGCCGTTTTTACGCCTTGTGCGCGCAAACCTTTTAGGTATTGTTCAAAGCCAGGCAAATAGTCGTACGACATCTGCTGTTCATACTCATTCAGTCGTTCGGTTATCAGCGCCTGCTTATCAGCCAAGGGTCCTGAGAACCACGCATCATATATCTGCACCAGCGTCTGGCCCTTTATCTCGTGCTCTAGTCCCGGGTGCTCAGGATGGAACTCACGACACTGTGCGCCCCAGAATATCGAGTACTGAGGTTCTGTGTCAAACACTACACCATCGAGGTCGAACAATGCTGCTTTCATCATCTTTTTTTCCATTTGGGGTGCAAAGTTAGCAAATAATTATGAATTATGAATTAAGAATTAAGAATTAG
>Ga0310695_10013018_pt1 | contig 11528 bp, 8 predicted proteins | sample RumenRJG_04DNA_FD_203882 | JGI IMG/M metagenome (GOLD analysis project Ga0310695, IMG submission 203882) | Bovine rumen microbial communities from Lethbridge, Alberta, Canada - RJG_04 (v2) (version 2) | ecosystem: Host-associated > Mammals > Digestive system > Stomach > Rumen | place: Canada... | reverse complement strand
GGAAGAGACCCATGCCAAGAACACCCGTGTGAGCAACGTCTATATCGACCAGCAGCGCGACAGTCGGGTCAACCATAACGTCATCACCCTGCACAACGGAACGACACGCAACATGCTCAACCTCAACCTCAACGGCGAAGGGGCTTCGTGCTACTGCAGCGGCTGCGCTGTTGCCGACAAGCAGCAACATGTCGACAACAACACGCTCATCACCCACCGCGCAGCCCTCTGCCAGAGCGAGGAACTCTATAAGTATGTCTTAGACGAGCAGGCCGTCGGTGCCTTTGCCGGTAAAGTCTATGTGGCACCAGGCGCACAGAAGACCGTCTCGCAGATGACCAACCAGAATCTCTGTGCCACCCGAGAGGCCCGGATGTTCACGCAGCCGATGCTTGAAATCTATGCCGACGACGTGAAGTGTGCCCACGGTTCCACTGTAGGCCAGCTCAACGATGCCGCTATGTTCTACATGCAGCAGCGAGGCATCCCGCAGCACGAGGCACGGCTGCTCCTGCAGTTCGCCTTCATCAACGAGGTTGTCGACAAGATGAAGCTCCAGCCGCTGCGCGACCGCCTCCACTATCTCATAGAGAAGCGCTTCCGCGGCGAACTCAACAAGTGTGAAGGCTGCCAGCTCTGCAGATGATGTGACTCAACGCACAACATCAAAACCATGAGCGACAACAGAAGAAGACATATCACCCCGACACACCGCATCGGCTGCCACATCGCGGCTGTTGCCGTCACCCTCATAGCGCTGACGGCCTGCCACTATCTTCCCCCCTTCGGGGGGATGAGAGGGGGACTTTCGGGGAGGCTGGGTGGGATCGACACCCTCATCAACGCCCGCCCCGACTCTGCCCTGACGCTCCTCAACAGCATCGCCCGCGACACCGCAAAGATGTCTCGGCGCGACCTCATGCGCTACTACCTCCTGCGCACCAACGCCGAGAACAAGTGTGACACCGTCCTCACAGCACGCCACGCCGCCCTGATGCGCCGCGTCTGCGACTACTACGACCGCCAGTTCCCCTCGCCCTTTGGAGAGGGGTTAGGGGTGAGGCCGGGGGCTATGCTCGCCCACTACCTGCTGGGCCGCTGCTATTCGGATATGGGGGAAGCCCCCGCAGCCCTAAGAGAATTCGGTAATGCGATACAGCAGGCCGACACTACCCGGGCAGATTGTGACTTCATCCTACTGAGCAATATTTACTATCAGAATGCCCACCTGCTACTTTATCAGATGGTGCTGCCCGAAGCAATCAACAGTTACAAGAAAGCAGAAGCGGCTGCGTATCGTGGTGGGGACACCCTTCGTGCCCTTTCCTGCTTGGAACACACGACCAGTGCCTATTATATGATGAACGAATACGACAGTGCTATATAACAGACCCCGACAAGGCGCTCTCAATATTAGCGAAGAGAGTTGCCATACTTATCAGACTTGGTTTTATTGTTTCAGAGTGTTGCATCCTTCTGAAAAGTTCGAACCAGAGTTTGTCGAATGCCAGGGGCAGAGTCAACAGAAAGCTATTCAACGGAAAGGGAGCAACTGGTTTGGATAACAGCATTATGTCGCTGTAACCACCAAAAGGTCCAGTCAGGTGTAAAAGGTGTAAAAATCGCCAGAGGTTCCATGTACAGGGCGTTTTCGGAGCACAGGTGTAAAGAGAGGTGTAAAAAATGTACTCATTTTATTTGGTGGCTATGCTATAAAATATCTAACTTTGCGGTGATTAATGTAAATCATCAAAAGTTATGGAAAAATTTTTAGTATCAGTTTGTGCGCTTATCTTGCCGTTACGGCATACGCACAACAACCATCAGGGCAGGGAGAGGAAGTCAGTCTCCAAGTTACAATCTTTAATCCAGATGAGGTATTAGGAGGTGGGCACAAGTCACCCGTCCGTCCCCCGTACGTCACCCTCGACGACCATACCTTATATATATGGTCGCAGCACGGCGGGTACACGCTCACCCTCTTGGACAACAACGACAACGTCGTCTATCAGACCTATGTCGCCGCAGGCGTACAGTTCTGCTCCCTGCCACCGGCCCTCTCGGGCAGCTACACGCTGCAGCTATCCAATGACATGTATCTGTTCACGGGTATGGTTGATTTGGAGTAAGGGTTGATATTTAGTTAAGAATATATAAAACGTGGCCGCTTCATGCAATATTCCAGCGGCCGCCGCATTTATCCAAAAAACATCAATTATAGAGCGTATGAAAAAATATTTGTTTAAAACATGTAGCCTCGCGTTGGTGGTTTCTGCAGCGATGACGTTCATTGAGTGTAGTTCGGATGTTGACAATTCTGAAAACACAATTGTTGTCAATCCAGAAGACATTAGCAGATCTGTAAGTTTCTTTTTCGAAAAAGCACTACCAAAGGAAGCGGAGTCGGAGGTATTCTTCACTGATGTACCGAAGAATAAAGACACTTGTCTGATCATCAATAATGAAGATGAGTTGATGTCGGCTTACCATGGAGACGAGGAACTTCCTAAAATAGTTTTTACAAACTATTCTCTGGTCATCGGCAAACTATATGTTACAGCAGGACTGTATGTGAAGGAGCAGACTGTGCAATACGATGCCCCCACAACCTTGTCGCTATTCTTGGAACAGGAGGCAGATGCGGCATTGACAGTAATGGTAAACCGCTATTACTGGGGGGTGTATCCTAAACTACCAACAAAGAGCATTATAATAAAAAAATATTACAATGGAACAGAATGGAATAATTAGAAGAAATGTAATCTTATTATTATCGCTTCTTTTTTGTATGTCGGCGATTAGCGACAACACTATCAAGAGACGGATGGGAGGCTGGTGTCTACGTTGTCCGCGCCTTGGTGGGAGATGAATCGCTTGCGGGCAAGATTACGGTGAAATAATTGTAGGCTTTTTCAATTTCTGAGCATATTTTTTGAGATGTAAGTGCAGATGGCCCGCGCTGGCCCCTCGCAAGAGAGGGGCGGCGCGGGCATTTTTGCTTTTTAGGGGGGAGGGACACCCCTCCCAGCCTCCCCGAGGGGGAGGAGTTCCCACGTGCCTCGCCACCGTAGGGGCGGAACAGCGTTTCCGCCCGCAACAACACATAAGTGACATCCGTGGCAGGTGTCACGCTGGGAAGCGTGACCTCCTACGTTGGCGCATAGGTGGCAGTGTAGGAGGCGACGCTTCCTTGCGTCGCAACAGCACATAGGGAGCAAACTCCTCTTCTCCTTAACTCCGTAGAAATAATTATCTCACGCAGAGCCGCGGAGACTATAGAGCTTTGCGTAGAGAGTTTTTTTAGTTTTTATATCTACGGAGTATAGGAGAAAAGGAGACTGGGATATAGCGACTACAAGTTCTATAGAGATGGTTAATGATATCGTCAGAGATGGTCTCTGACAGGCTCGGAAGACATCTCTGACCTGCTCAGGGATGGTTGCTGACCTTGTCAGGGATGGTCTCTGACAAGCTCAGAAGGCATCTGCGACGAGCTTAGGAGACATCTGCGACACCTGTGCAGACTATCTCTGGTAGATAATCGGCGTCCACAGAAAAAGTTTTACTGAAAATGGGGCGACACCTCACCAAAATGCGCTGAATTGCCCTGTTTATCGGCCTTCCCGATGGTGAGGTGATGGAGAAACACCTCACCAGAGACCTCACCAGAGACCCCACCAGAACCCCCACCATTCATTGCTTCTTATGCGCTGTTGCGACGCAAGGAAAGGCTACGGGTCGGCGCGTTAGCGGGAATGGTGTCGCCTCCTACCCATTGCGCTAATGTAGGAGGTCACGCTTCCCAGCGTGACACCTGCCACGTGTGCCTCTTGTGTGCTGTTGCGACGCTAGGAAGCGTCGCCTCCTACGTGTGCTTCTTATGTGCTGTTGCGTACCATCCAGATGGTGAGGTGTGTGGTGAGATGTGTGGTGAGGTGTTGGGCGAACACCTCACCATCTGAAACCCGCATAAACAAAGGGATTGGGGGCGTTTTGGTGAGGTGTTGGGCTTTTTGACTCGATAAAGAGATGCAATCATTTACAGAGGGACGATTCTCATGTGTCAGGTGTCTCACTGGGGATGGCGTGACCTCCTACGTTGGAATTTACAACGGCAAAAGATAATGAATATTTGCAATATAATGTGCAATTTATTAAAAAAACAGATGCTTTGACTGCATATCTGAGGAAAATTTTATAATTTTGCATCCTCAAACAAAGCAGACAAAAGATGTACGACCTACAAAAGATACGCACCGACTTCCCTATCCTCAGCCGCGAGGTATACGGCCGCCCGCTCGTCTATCTCGACAATGCGGCCACCACGCAGAAACCGCTCTGCGTGCTTGATGCCATGCGCGACGAATACCTCAACGTCAACGCCAATGTCCACCGCGGCGTTCACTACCTCTCGCAGCAGGCTACCGACCTGCACGAAGCGGCACGCGAGACGGTGCGGCAGTTTATCAACGCCCGTAAGACGGAAGAGATTGTCTTCACCCGAGGCACCACAGAGAGCATCAACCTCGTGGCAAACTGTTTGGCACGCCTCACCCCCGACCCCTCCCCGAGGGGAGAGGGGCGTGATTACTTTCTGGGGCGTACTGCCACCAATCATATAACGCCGCTCTCCCCTCGGGTAGGGGTCGGGGGTGAGGCCATCGTCACCACGATGGAGCACCACTCCAACATTGTGCCCTGGCAGCTCAACGGCTTCCGTGTGCGCCCCATCCCCATCACCGACGACGGGCAGCTGCTCCTGGACGAATACGAGAAGCTCTTCAACGAGCAGACCCGCATTGTGGCCGTTGCCCATGTGAGCAACGTCCTCGGTGTGGTCAACCCCGTTGAAGAAATCATCCGTATCGCCCATGAGCACGGCGTTCCTGTGTTGGTCGACGGTGCGCAGAGTGCACCTCACTTTGCCGTTGACATGCAACAGCTCGACTGCGATTTCTTCGCCTTCAGTGGCCATAAGATGTATGGTCCGACGGGTGTCGGCGTGCTTTATGGCAAGGAGGAATGGCTCGACCGTCTGCCTCCCTATCAGGGTGGCGGCGAGATGATCGACAAGGTGAGCTTCGAGAAGACAACGTTCAACCAGCTGCCCTATAAGTTCGAGGCCGGCACACCCGATTATGTGGCCACTCACGGCCTGGCCACCGCCATCAACTATCTGCAGGCCATCGGCCTCGATGACATTCACGCTCACGAACAAGCTCTCGCACGCTATGCCATCGAGCAACTCTCGCAGATAGAAGGAATCAAGATATATGGCCTCACCCCCGGCCCCTCCCCAAAGGGAGAGGGGCGTAATATGATTGGTGGGGAGTCCCCGGGGAATGTAATCACGCCCCTCTCCCTTTGGGGAGGGGTAGGGGGTGAGGCCGTCGTCTCCTTCAACGTGGCTGATATCCACCACCTTGACCTCGGCACGCTGCTCGACCGGCTGGGCATCGCTGTACGCACGGGTCATCATTGTGCCCAGCCGCTGATGGACCGGCTGCAGATCCTGGGCACCGTGCGTGCATCGTTCGCCCTCTACAACACCCGCGACGAGGTGGACGCCCTCGTAGAAGGACTGCGCCGCGTGGTCAAGATGTTCTGACGTGCAGCCTCAAAGTTGTTCAGATGACGTAATCGGCTGTGGCCCTTTTTCTTTATTTAACTTAAAAAATCAAATAGAATCGCCGCTGCAAACTGATTATTTCGTAAATTTGCAGCCCTTAAAATTACTAACTGTACGAATTAAGATGAAGAAACTATTGTTCACTATGTCGTTAGCTCTCATCGCGCTGACGGCAAGTGCCATCCCCGCCAAGCGAGGAAACTGGCGCACAGTGACCCTACCCGACGGTACGGAAGTGAAGCTCACCCTTGTGGGCGACGAGCACGGACACTTCTGGCAGACCGCCGACGGCAAGGCCTACCTTTATGATGAAACTACAAAATCTTATCAGCAAGCCGACAAGCAGCAGCTCCTGCAGAAGGCACAGACACGCCGCGCACAGGCCAACCAACGCCGACAGGCACGCATGAAGGCGAAGCGGAAGGTGGGCTCCTATGGCGACTATACCGGCTCGAAGAAGGGACTCATCATCCTTGTGGAGTATCAGGATACGGTCTTCAAGAGCGGCAACACGCCCGAACTATACCACCGCATTGCCAACGAAGAGAACTTTAGCCATGAGAAGGGCTTCGTGGGCTCCGTACACGACTACTTCCACGATCAGAGCCAGGGACAGTTCGACCTCACCTTCGATGTCCTGGGACCCGTCAAGCTCAGCCAGAAACAGAGCTACTATGGCGGCAACGACAGTCGCGGCGACGACAAGCACCCGGAGGAAATGGTCGTCGAGGCCTGTAAAGCCATCAAGGACGAAGTGAACTTCAAAGACTACGACTGGGACAACGACGGCGAGGTAGACCAGGTGTTCATCCTCTATGCCGGTGCTGGCGAGGCCAACGGCGGTGCTGACGATACGGTGTGGCCCCACGAGTGGCAACTGTCGGCAGCAGGCAAGAGCCTCACGCTCGACGGCGTGAGGATAGACACTTACGGATGTAGCTGCGAGCTGCAGCCCGACGAGGTAAGCACTTACGGCACGGTCTATAGCTGGAAGATCGACGGACTGGGCACCATCTGCCACGAGTTCAGCCACTGCCTCGGCTATCCCGACATGTACGACACCGCCTATGGCGGCCACTACGGCATGTACTCGTGGGACCTCATGGACATGGGTTCGTACAACGGCTCGGGCTTCATTCCCGCTGGCTACACCAGCTACGAGAAGATGGAGGCCGGTTGGCAACAGCCCGTCGAGCTGAAAGGCACCATGCAGATTGACAATATGGAGCCGATCAGCGACGGCGGCAATACCTACATCGTATATAATAAAGCAAACCAAAACGAATATTTCCTTTTGGAAAACCGCCAGAAGCAAGGATGGGACAGCGAGCTCGAAGGCAACGGCCTGCTTATCCTGCATGTCGACTACGATGCAACGGTATGGGCCAACAATATGGTCAACACCGTATCGTCAAGCTATTATGGCAGCAACACCCATGAGCGTTGTACCATCTTCAAGGCCGACAACAGGGACAACAACTCTTCCTATTCGGGAAGAAGTTCGTCCGATATCGCTGGCGACCCCTATCCCTACGGAACCAACAACAAGCTGACCAACACTTCGGCACCTGCAGCCAAGCTCTATAACAACAACAGCGACGGCACGAAGTACATGAACGTCGACATCACCGACATCACACGCAACTCGGACGGTACCATCTCGTTCAACTTCTCTGACGGTACGGGTGAGGCTTCCGACAAGCAGGAACAGACGCTCGGCTTGACCGAACTGCCCGCCATGACCTACGGTGCCGAGCCTTACACACTGCCTGCCAAGACCAACGAGGGACTGTCGCTCACATGGAAGAGCAGCAACCAGACGGTGGCTACGATCTCTGGCAATGTGCTGACCATCAAGAAGGTTGGCACCAGCACCATCACAGCCACGCAGGCCGGCAACAGCCAGTATCAGGCTCTGTCGAAGGAATATACGCTCACCGTCAGCAAAGCTCGCCTCTCCGTGAAAGCCGACGACAAGACAATGACCGAAGGCGACGAGCTGCCTGAGCTGACCGTCAGCTATACTGGCTTCGTCAACGGCGAGGATGTCTCTGTCCTGACCAAGCAGGCAACAGCCTCAACGACGGCCACTTCGCAATCGCCCGCCGGTACTTATACCATCACCGTGAGGGGTGCCACCGCCACCAACTATGCGATGAGCTACTCCAACGGCAAGCTGACCATCAACCCAGCCGAACAGGCTGAAAAGCAGCAACAGACGCTTGATATGCCCGACGAGCTCGCGATGACTTATGGCGACGAGGCATACTCGCTTCCTACAACGACCAACGAGGGACAGCGCCTGACATGGACTGTTTCGGACAAGACCGTGGTCAACATCCGAAGCTATAAACTCTACATCAAGGGTGCCGGTACGGCAACGCTTACGGCCAAACAGGCCGGCAACGACCAATACGAGCCGTTCGAAAAGGTCATCACCGTTAACATTGCCAAGGCTCCGCTCACCATCAAGGCCGACGACTACACCATCACTGAGGGTGAGGCCATTCCTGAGCTGACCGTCAGCTACGAGGGCTTTGTCGAAGAAGAGGATTCGTCGGTTCTGCTGACGTTGCCCACCGTGACGACAACGGCCACTGCCGACAGCAAGGCAGGTCAATATCCCATCACACCGGCTGGTGCCGAGGCTGCCAACTACGACATCACCTACGTTGATGGCGTGCTGACCATCGAGGAGAAACTGAATCCACAGCCGGGCGACGACGAGGGTCTGGAGTTCGTCAAGATAGGAACAGCTAAGTATACCGAGTTCTGCATCCTTAACTTAGGCGAGAACGAGGATGGCACACCGATGAGCCCCGTCACCTACGACGTTGAGATAGAGGAGAGTACCACCACGCCTGGCATCTACCGCCTGCTCAATCCCTACGGACCGGCCTTCCCTTACTTCGATGCTGAGAGCTGGGATGAGACGCGCAGCTTCAACCTCGTCATCCATGCCGAGAATCCCGATGCCGTCTATATCAAGAAGCAGGCCATCGGTCCCGACGAAGATGGACTGGTCTATCTGGAATCGCTGGGCAGTTACTTCATGACCCACTTCAATATGGACATTGACGAACTGTTCGACATGGGTTGCTTCGGTACGCTCCGCCAAGGGGTCATTACCTTCCCTGCCTACGGTATGGTGCTGAGCTTTGGCGACGGTGAAAGCACTCTCGTCAACAGAAACGGACAGACCAGCATCGGCCTGCCAGGAGCTACGGCAACAGCCATCCGGTCGTTGGATACCACACAGCCCGATTTCGGTAAGGTGTTCACCCTCGGTGGACAGCGCATCGACAAGCGTCTGGCCAAGAAGGGCGTATTCATCAGTGGCGGAAAGAAAGCCGTTTATTAGTCTATCATAATAAAAGAGCCACGCCCACAAGGCGATGGCTCTTTTTTAATGCATAGTTCATAGTTTATAGTTCATAATTCTTCATTCTTTATTCCCAAAAATGCTGAAGAGTCATTTCTATGAGGGCCTTATAGAGGCTGGATGCGACGAAGCAGGGCGCGGTTGTCTGGCGGGTAGCGTGTATGCCGCAGCGGTCATCCTGCCTCCCGACTATCACAACGAGCAACTCAACGACTCGAAGCAGCTCACCGACCGCCAGCGAAAGCAGCTGCGCTCCATCATCGAGCGTGACGCATTGGCGTGGGCCGTGGGTATCGTCACGCCGGCAGAGATAGACAAGATCAATATCCTGCGGGCCAGCTTCCTGGCCATGCATCGGGCTCTCGATCAGCTGAAGGTGCGGCCTGAAGCACTCATCATCGACGGCAACCGCTTCACGCCCTACCATCCCTCGCTTGCTGATGGGAATGACATATCTCGTACCTCGAATCATAGTCAGGAGGCAGCTTTACCGCATACTTGCATCGTTAAGGGCGATGCCAAATATCTCTCTATTGCTGCCGCCAGCATCCTGGCAAAGACCTACCGCGACGACTATATGGACGCTTTGGCCGAGGAGTATCCGCAATACGACTGGCAGCACAACAAAGGCTATCCCACCCGCAAGCATCGCGAAGCCATCAAGCAGTATGGCACGACACCCTACCATCGCCTCTCGTACAACCTTCTCGGCGATGGTCAGCTGTCAATCCCTTTTTAAACAATCAATCTTCTAAGGGTATGTCAAAACTCTGGCAATCGTAGGGACATACTTTTATGTTTGTCCGTTGTTCTACTCCTCACTTCTAAAAGGCTTGTAGTGTTTTTCGCTGGCAATCCGGAAGATTGCTTCATCGCCGCGACTGTCGCCGTATGCGACGATGTGATATTCTTCAAGATGGGGCACTGCCTGACGCAGCCTGCGCACCTTCTCCTCGTCGTAGCAGTTGGGCGTGGCAAAACGTCCCGTCAGCCGCCCATCAACAACATCTATCTCCGTGCCGATGATATTGATAATCTCGCACCCCGAGTCGCTCTTCACGAAGAAGGGGCGTACCCAGCGGTCGATGCTGGCGCTGACGACAAAAACATCATCGCCGTCGGCAAGGGCTTTCCTGATAGTAGCTATGCCTTGCGGCCGTAAGATGGCGGAATAGCGATCGGCAAAAGCCTCACAGCAATTATTGAACGTCGATTCTTCCATACCACGGAAGAAGTGGGAGAACACGCGTTCCTTTACCCTGCCATTGTCCAGAAGGCGCAGCTTCATCAGCACCAACAGCGGAGCATAGAGCAGCATGCCAAACCATAAAGCCCATCCGCCCTTGACGAAGCGGATGAACAGCAGCAGCGTGTCGCGTGTGGTCAGCGTGCCGTCGAAGTCGAATACGTGTATCGTTTTTCCCGTCATTCCTCACTCCTCACTCACAAATAGATAATCAGTGCGAAGGCTAAGGCCCATAGCAAGACGACGGCCTGCAAGAAGCGGTCGCGCAGCAATGCCTTGGTGGGGTCGCCCGAGCGGTTATCCACTACGGAGAGCTGGATGTAGCGCATCAAGCCGAGTAGCACGAAGATGGTGGTCAGGTAGAGGTTCTCCGACTTGGCACGTGCTGTAACCTCCGGACTGACGGTGTACATGATGTAGCACACCAAGGTGACGGAAGCTGTGATGGTGATGGCCTGATTGATGAACGTCAGGTTGTAGCGGATGGTGTTCTGTCTGGGTGCCTCGCCCGTCTTTTCCATCCGCACCACGTCGTCCCTGCGTTTGGCAAAGGAGAGGAAGAGCGTCAGCAGGAAAGTCATCAGCACAATCCACTTACTCAGCACAACACCCGATGCCAGACCGCCTGCCAGCAGACGGAGCACAAAGCCGAAGGCGATGATGAACACGTCGACGATGGCATAGCGCTTGAACCACGCGCAATAGCCGAGGTTGAGCAGGTAGTAGAACAAGATGATGCCCACCACTGTCCACGGCGAATAGAGGGTGGAAAGCGTTGAACCCTCAGGAACAATCCGCTCTGTGGTGAGCAGTCCCAAGGTGAGCATCGACAAAACGAACATCAGCACCATCAGCCCGACAGCCTGACTCTTGCTGACAGCCCCCGAAGCCACCGGGCGGTGACACTTTACGGGATGGCGACGGTCGGCCTCAGCATCGATGATGTCGTTGAAACAATACACCGATGAGGCCACGAACGAGAAGGCCACGAAGGCAACCAACGAAGCATAGACACTGGGCAGACTCTTCATGGCACCGCCGAAGAAGACTGGCAGCAGAACGAAGACATTCTTCAGCCATTGTTTCGGTCGGATGAGTTGTATATAAGCACTTTTCATTTCACCTGTACAATCTTGTAGCTGTTGATGGTGCGGCGGTCCTCACTGAAGTCCTCCGTATTCACCATCTTCAATCGGTTGTTATTCGGGGCAAAGATACTATTTTTTCTGCAAACAGCCAAACCTTTCGCACGAAAATATCATTTTCGGCAA
>Ga0310695_10013016_pt1 | contig 11530 bp, 8 predicted proteins | sample RumenRJG_04DNA_FD_203882 | JGI IMG/M metagenome (GOLD analysis project Ga0310695, IMG submission 203882) | Bovine rumen microbial communities from Lethbridge, Alberta, Canada - RJG_04 (v2) (version 2) | ecosystem: Host-associated > Mammals > Digestive system > Stomach > Rumen | place: Canada... | reverse complement strand
ACGAAGTCGCCTTCCCTGACACGTATCTCCTTGATGCGTCCGGGCACCTTGCTCGACACGCGGTATTCTGACACTTCCACCTGGCCCTGAATGATTTCCGGGTCGCGGTCGAAGGTGAAATAGCCGATGATGGCTACGATGGCTACGACAATGACAAAGCCGAGAATGGCCAACAATATATTATTGTGCTGTTTCTTTGCTTGCTCTTCCATATTTCTCTTGAAAAAACGTGAATGATAATTAGTCAGATAGGATTTTACTTAAGGGTGCCTAAGGCCTTCTGCAGGTCTACCTGCGAGAGTCGGACATCGATTTGTGCGTCGATGAGCTGTGAGCGTGCCTGCAGCCAGGCTGTCTGTGCCTCCATCACGATGGTGGGCGTGATGACGCCTTCCTGGAAGCCTACATTGGCCACGCGCAGGTTCTCCTCAGCACGCTCAATGCTGGTCTGAGCCAAAGCGAGACGCTTGTTGGCCTCTTCCACATGCAGCATCGACTGGTTCACCTGCAGCTCGATGAGGTCGCGAGCCTCGTCTAACTCCAGATTGGCAATAGCGGTAGCACCTTTCGAGGCACGCACCTTATAGGCTACATCGCCCCAGTTCCAGATGGGAATGCGGACGAGGAGGCCAACGTTCCAGAATCCGCCGAACTTCTTCTCAAAGCCGTTCAGCACATTTGGGTTGCTGACAGCATAGCCGCCAGTCAAGGCAACCTGCGGAAGGTTGGCGGCACGCAGCAGATTGGTGGCCTCGCGGCTGAGGTCAACGGCGCTGCCCAGCATCTTCAGTTCGGGACGTAAGCTTCCCGCTTCGCCCCCCGAGGGAGGAGCGATAGCCTGCAGGTCTACAGATCCAAGGTTTTCGGTATTTTCATCGACGAGGACAACGGGCTCGTTCAGCGGCAGGCCGATCTTCTGACAGAGCAGCATACGCGAAAGGGCCAAGCCGTCGTTCACCTTCTGCAGAGTCATCTCGGCCTCGTTCACCTTCACGCTCACGCTGAGACCCTCGCTGCGGGTTGCTACGCCCTCGGCAATCATCTTCTGCACGTCGCTGTCGAGCTTTTTCACTACATCGAGATAGCCCTGCGCCAGTTCCTGCTTATGCTTCAGCGACACCACCTGCCAATAGGCCTGGTCGACACCGTAGAGCACTGCCTGACGGCGCACGTCGGCAGAATATTGCATCATGTCCTCATTGATGTCGGCCATCCGGTTGAGGGCGAGGATGGCTCCGCCCATGAAGACGGGCTGAGTCACGAGGATGCTGCCTGCGAAGATGTTGCGTGTATCGGTGCGGAAGGCATCGACAATCTTCTGCCCCTCGGTGTTCAGCAGACCAGCGGTATTAGTCAGCGTCTGACCCATCTGCTGCTGCATCTGTCCGGCCATCTGCTGGAAGGCCTCAAGAGGCACGCCCAGCTGTCCCAGCATCTGCCCCAGGTTGCCAAGATGCTGCTGCAAGCCACCAGCCATCCCTTGCAAACTGCCTGCCATCGTTGTGCCGATGTTGCTGAGGCTTGTCTTCTGCTGGTCGTTGAGCAGCGAGAGTTCCTCGCTGGTGTACTGATAGGTGCCGATGGCCGACACGTGCGGCAGATACTTCGTGCGTGCCGAGCGCCTCAGGTTCTTGGCCACATCCTGCTTTACCTCAGCCACACCCAGCTGCTTGCTGTTGCGCAGAGCCATAGCCCGGCAACTGTCGAGACTGAGCATTTGCTGGGCAAAGCAAATTGAAAATTGAAAATTGAAAATTGAAAATAGCAGGCATAAAGCCACCATTCGTCTTTTCCTTTTCCAATCATTCCGTTTCTGTATCATCTCTTAAGATATTTCCGTGTAAACCGTGTGAAAACGTTGCTTATTTTTCATAGCTGAAAGTTTTGTCGCCGATCATGTTGCCGTCGGCAAAGATGCTGACGTGATAGTCGCCGGCCACGAGAGCCTCCTCAACGTTCCAGTAGACCACAACGGGTGTCTCCTCGCCGGAGTATTCGATGACCTTCTTCATCGAGTATTCCAGCTGGCGGTTCTCGTAGTTGAAGAAGCCGCCGCTGCTCAGCACGCTGCCTGTAGGCGTCATAATGCGCACGTAGATGGTTCGCTCGCCGTTCTCGGCCGTAACGTTGCGGGCGATATTGAAGTTCACCTGCAATGTCTGCGTGTCGCTCATTTTCTTTGCCACCTTGCGCTTTCCCATACGCGTCATACTGATGGCAGTAGCGTTGAGCTGGGCAGCAATAGTCACGCGCTCAGTCAGTTGCTGGCGCTCCACCTGAAGGTTCTGATTCTGGCGGGTGCTCTCCTCCAGCTGGCCCGAGAGCTGTGTGTTCTCGTTACGCAGATGCTGATTGACCTGATTGAGAGAGTCGACCTGGCGAATGTAGTCGCGCAAGACGGCGCGCACGCTGTTCAGCTCTCTTTTAAGACGGGTAATCTCGGCAGCGTTGTCGGCCTTCACCTGCCTGAGTTCTTCCAGCAGCTGCTGGGCACGAAGCTGTTCGCGCGTGAGCTGAGCGATGAGTGAGTCGTTGGTAATCTGCAGCATCATCTCGCCATACTGCTGGTCAAGCTGTGCATATTCGCTCTCCATTTCCTCCTTCTCCAGCTCAGCCAGCTCCTGTACGGCAGAAACCTTTTCTTGCAGCTGCTTGTTGTCGTCTTGCTGAGGCTTGATAACCAAAAACCACAGACCAGCGGCCACAGCAAGCGCCAGAAGCACCGCTGCTGCCACTGAAATGATGACTGTCTTCTTCATTATTATTCTGACTTTTCGTTATTCTTTTCCTTAGTTCCGATTAAGAACATGCAAAATTACGCACTTTCCAGCAAAACGGCGAAAAAAAAGGAGCAAAAGCGTTTTGGCAACCTAAAAATTTAGTTTAATTAGTAAAAATACCAACAATTTTAGCCTTTCTTTTGGTGGATTTGAAAATATTACTTATCTTTGCTCGCACTAAAGACCCGATGACTATGGCCCACAACGGTTTCCTATACCGTGCCTTCCGTCTGTATTATGATGGCTTCCGCAGCATGACGCTGGGGAAGACGCTGTGGCTGATTATCATCATTAAAGTATTCATCATCTTCGTCGTTCTGAAGATTTTCTTCTTCCCGAACTTCCTCAGTACTCATGCAGAGAAAGGTGCTGAGGCTGACTTCGTGGCCAACGAACTGCTGAACAATAACCAATAAACACAATAGCTTATGCAAGATTTACTGTTAACCATTGATGCAGGTACCATCGACTGGTCGAGGGCTCAGTTTGCGCTGACGGCCATCTACCATTGGCTCTTCGTCCCGCTGACGCTGGGCTTAGCGCTCATCATGGGCATCTGCGAAACCATCTACTACAAGAAGCAGAAACGGGCCGATGCCGAGGCTTCCGCTTTCTGGAAAAAGACATCCAAGTTCTGGCAGCGCCTCTTCGGCATCAACTTCGCTATGGGTGTGGCCACAGGCATCATCCTTGAATTCGAGTTCGGCACCAACTGGAGCAACTACTCGTGGCTCGTGGGCGACATCTTCGGAGCTCCGCTGGCCATCGAGGGCATCGTGGCCTTCTTCATGGAGTCGACCTTCGTGGCCGTGATGTTCTTCGGCTGGAAGAAGGTGAGCGCCGGCTTCCATCTTGCCTCCACTTGGCTCACGGGCATCGGCGCTACGCTGTCGGCATGGTGGATTCTGGTGGCCAACTCGTGGATGCAGCACCCTGTGGGCTGTCAGTTCAATCCCGACACGATGCGCAACGAGATGACATCGTTCTGGGACGTTGCCCTCTCGCCTGTAGCCGTCGACAAATTCCTTCACACCGTCATATCGGCCTGGATCATCGGTGCCGTCTTCGTGGTGGCCGTCTCGTGCTGGTATCTGCTGAAGAAGCGCCACACGCAGCTGGCCCTGCAGAGCATCAAGATTGCAAGCGTCGTAGGACTTGTGGCTGCTCTGGGAGCCGCCTTTACAGGACATATTTCCGGACAGGACGTTGCAAAGCATCAGCCCATGAAGCTGGCCGCGATGGAAGCCCTCTACAACGGCGGCAACTCGCAGAGCCTGACCTTGGTGGCGCTGGTGAATCCGCTGAAGCAGCCCGACTTTGCCAACGAGAAGGAGCCAGCGCTGAAGATAGGAATGCCCTACGCCCTTTCGATAATGGCTACGAACACGATGGACGGCTTCGTTCCCGGCATCAACGACATTCTCAACGGCTATACGAAGCCCGACGGCACACGCGAGCTTTCGGCCGACGAGAAGATAGCCCGCGGCAAGCTGGCCATCAGCGCCCTGCAGGCCTATCGTCAGGCCCGACTCGACAAGAACGATCCCGAGGCCGTGCGCCAGCTACAGTTGTTCCGCGACAACGAGGCTTACTTCGGCTATGGCTATGTTCGCGACAAGAGCGAGCTGGTGCCGCCGGTAGGACTGAACTTCTGGGCCTTCCGCACGATGGTGGGCGTAGGCTGCCTGCTCATCCTGTTCTTCGGACTGGTGTTGGTTCTGGGTTACAACATCCCGTTCCTATCCATCTTCTCGCGCCGACTGCTGGCCGCCCTCGGTCTGCTGAACGAGACGGAGGCCGACGTTCCCGCATCAGGCTCTCAGCCGAAATGGCTCTGCTGGGCCGCCATCATCATGCTGCCCTTGTCCTACATCGCCTCAGAGAGCGGATGGATTGTGGCCGAGATGGGACGCCAGCCCTGGACTATTCAGGACATGCTGCCTACCTGGGCCGCCGCCAGCGACCTGCAGTCGGGCTCGGTAATGTTCACCTTTGCCCTCTTCCTCATCCTCTTCACCACCATGCTGGCTGTGGAGATCAGTATCATGTTGAAACAAATCAAGAAAGGACCGGAGGAATAGAAATTAAGAGTTAAGAGTTAAGAATTAAGAAGTATTCTCGCTTCGCTGCGATACATCTAAATTCTAAACTCTTAATTCAAAATTCTTACTCGCGAAGCGACACTTCTAAATTCTTAATTCTAAAATCTTAATTCACAAATGACATACGAATTTCTGCAACATTACTGGTGGTTCGTCGTATCACTGCTGGGAGCGCTGCTCGTCTTCCTGATGTTCGTGCAGGGCGCCAACTCGATGGTGCGCTCGCTGGGCTGGACACCTGAGGGACGCCGCCTCGTCGTCAACTCCACAGGCCGCAAGTGGGAGTTCACGTTCACCACGCTGGTCACCTTCGGCGGAGCGTTCTTCGCCTCCTTCCCGCTGTTCTACAGCACATCCTTCGGCGGTGCCTACTGGCTGTGGATGATCATCCTTTTCACCTTCGTGGTGCAGGCCGTGAGCTATGAGTTCCAAAACAAACTGGGCAACTTCCTCGGTGCCAACACGTTCCAATGGTGCCTCATGCTGAACGGCATCCTCGGCCCGCTGCTCTTAGGCGGCGCTGTGGCTACATTCTTCGAAGGTTCCAACTTTGTGGTGGAGAAAGCCAATCTCACGTCTCCTCTCCTTCTGGAGGGGCAGGGGGAGGCTCTATCCCATTGGGGCAATGCCTCTCACGGCCTCGACGCCCTGCTCAATCCCTGGGTGCTGGTGTTCGGTCTGGCTGTGATGTTCCTCGCACGCACTTTAGGAACGCTCTACATCATCAACAACGTGAACGACGAGGACATCCGCTCGCGGGCTTCCGTGCGTCTGGTGGGCTCAGCCATTCCCTTTGTGGTGCTCTTCGTAGCCTACGTCGTACACCTGCTGCTGAAGGACGGCTACGGATGGAGCATCGAGACGGGCGAAATACAGATGGTGCCCCACAAATATCTCCACAACCTCATCGAGATGTGGCCGCTGCTCATCCTACTCCTCGCAGGTGTAGGCCTCGTGCTGGCGGGCATAGCGATGGAAGTGTGGCGCAAGGCCGACTCGAAGGGCAAGTGCCAGGGCATCTGGCCTGCAGGCATCGGAACGGTACTCACCGTCCTCACACTGCTGCTCTGTGCCGGATGGAACTACACGGCCTACTATCCCTCGACCTACGACCTGCAGATGTCGCTCACCATCGACAACTCGTGCAGCAGCGAGTTCACCCTTCGCACCATGTTCTACGTCTCGCTGCTCGTGCCCTTCGTCCTTGCCTACATCGTCTACTGCTGGCGAAAGATTGACAGCCGCAAGATTGACAAGGAGGAAATAGCAGCCGACGAGGAGGCCTATTGAGCCGGCGCAACAGGACTATGAGCAGACTCGCTATACTACTGGCAGCGCTGGCGGCTTCGCTGTGCGGAAGGGCGCAGGAAACGGCGTTCCCCTTCCCTGCCATTCCTACGACGCTGACTGAACCGCAGGCCCGTCTGGAGTTCCTGCTGGACCACTACTGGCAGGAGTTCGACTTCAACGACACCACAGCCACAGGCCAGGCAACGGCGGAACAGGGCTTCGTCGACTATATCGACCTGCTGCAGCTTGCCGACTCAGCGCTGAAGGCAAGAAGCGTGCGCATGTTTGCCGACAGCATCGCGCGCAACGAGCACAGGCAGCAGCAGTTCGACGCGCTGATAGACCATTATTTAGGCATCCGCGAGTCGCCCGTGCGCAACGACGTCACATACGCTCATCTATTGCGCGTGCTGCCGCAGACACCGCAGCGAGCCTTCCTCCTGAGCCAGATAACGAAGAACCAGCCGGGCACCACAGCTGCCGATCTGCCCTTGGGCAAGGCGCCTAGCTCATGCGTCGTCTACACATCGGAAGAAGAGCCCGCTCCCCGGCTCTATTATGTGCAAAGCCCGTTGACGCTGCTGGTGTTCTACGACCCCGACTGCGAGCATTGTCAGGAGCTAATGCCGCAGATCAGGAGCATGATGGGCAGAGAGTATGCCTCACAGACGTGCGCCGTTTACATTAACGTGGAGGAAAATGCCGCCGCCCGCCAGGCCTATTACCTGCCCGACCTGCCGGCACTCTATCTGCTCGACAGCGAGAAGACCGTCATCATCAAGGACGGAACGATGCAGCAGGTTGCCGACTATCTGCAGCAGGCCGCCGACCATCAGTAGCTCACCCGGCATTGAACGGCTGGCGCCACGTGCAGCCGTTCTTCCATTCTGAACAGCCGTAGGCGGTCTTGCCCTTGATGATGTGGCCTTTGCCGCAGAGCGGGCAGGGCTGGCCAATGAGATTGTCCTTTGCCGCCGTTTTCTTTCTGGGTGCTTTTTTCTTCAGATCCTCATCGGTAGTGACGGCCACGCGGCGGTTGCTGCTGTCGGCCATCACCTCGCTGACAATCTGCGCCACCTGCTGCTTCAGCTCGTCGATGAACTGTCGGGCGTCGTATTTCTGATGCTCGATGTCGCGCAGCTTCTTCTCCCAGATGCCGGTCAGCTCGCAGCTCTTCAGCAGTTCCTCGTGAATGAGGTCGATGAGCTCGATGCCGGTGGGCGTAGCGACGAGACGCTTGCGGTCGCGGCGTATATAGTGGCGTTTGAACAGCGTTTCGATGATGCCTGCCCTGCTCGACGGACGCCCGATGCCGTTCTCCTTCATGGCGGCTCGCAGCTCTTCGTCGTCGACGAATTTCCCTGCTGTCTCCATAGCGCGCAGCAGCGAGGCTTCGTTGTAATAGGGCGGCGGTGTGGTCCATTTCTCCGTGAGCGTGGGCTTGTGGGGACCGCTCTCGCCCTTGACGAAGGTGGGCAGGGTGCGCTCCTCGTCTTTTTCGGAGGTGAGAGACGTGGGGTCGGAGTTGAGAGCCGAGGGGTCGTCCTTTTGCTGGTCTCTGACCACGCGCCAGCCTGGGTCGAGGATTTCCTTGCCTGTGACTTTGAACTCGATGGCCCCCCCTACTGCCCCCGAGGGGGCTTCATTAGCTTGGGCATTTGTGTCCCCCTCGGGGGACGACAGGGGGGCTTTAACCTCGCCCAATACCGTCGTCGTGGAGAAACGGCAGTCGGGCAGGAAAACGCCAATGAAACGGCGGGCCACGAGGTCGAAGACCTTCTGCTCGGCGTCGCTGAGATACTGCGGAATGATGCCTGTGGGAATGATGGCGTGATGGTCGGTCACCTTCGATGTGTCGAACACGCGCTTCGACTTCTTCAAGGGCTTGCCGCCAATGGGCTTGATGAACTCGGCATAGGGCGCTACGCCTGCAAACTTCGTCTGATAGAGGCCGTTCAGGGTTTGCGGGCACTTGGCGTAGATGTCGTCGCTGAGGTATTGCGTGTCGACACGCGGATAGGTGGTGAACTTCTTCTCGTAGAGGCTTTGGATGAGGTTGAGTGTCTGTTCGGCCGAGAATCCGAACTTGCGGTTGCAGTCGACTTGCAGCGATGTGAGGTCGTAGAGCTGCGGCGGCTGTTCCTTGCCTTCCTTCTTCTCAACCTTCGTCACCGTGAAGGGCCTTCCCTCGATGAGCGCGAAGGCCTGCTCGCCCTCTTCCTTCGACGTGAACTTACCCTTCGTCGCCGTGAAGGTTGTGTCGCGATAGATGGTAGCCAGCACCCAGTAGGGCTCGGGCTTGAAGTTGTCGATTTCCTTCTGGCGGTTGACGATGAGGGCAAGCGTAGGCGTCTGCACGCGGCCTATGCTGAGCACCTGGCGGTTCTGTCCGTACTTCAGCGTGTAGAGCCGTGTGGCGTTCATGCCGAGCAGCCAGTCGCCGATGGCGCGGCTCATGCCTGCCATATAGAGCGGCTGATAGTCGTCCTGGTCCTTCAGGTTGGCGAAGCCCTCGCGAATGGCCTCATCGGTCATCGAAGAAATCCAGAGCCTCTTGACAGGACACTTGGCCTGCGCTTTCTGCATCACCCAGCGCTGGATGAGCTCACCTTCCTGTCCGGCATCGCCGCAGTTGACGATAGCATCGGCAGCCTGCATCAGTTTCTCAATGACGGCAAACTGCTTGGTGATGTGTTCCTCGGGTATGAGCTTGATGCCGAAGCGCTGTGGAATCATGGGCAGCTGCGTCAGCGCCCAGGGCTTCCACGCCTGTGTGTAGTCGCCCGGCTCCTTCAGCGTACACAGATGTCCGTAGGTCCAAGTCACCTGATAGCCGTTGCCTTCCATATAGCCATCGTGCGACGACGTTGCCCCGATGATGCGGGCAATGTCGCGTGCTACGCTCGGTTTCTCTGCTATGCAAACAACCATTATTATTTACGATTTTCGATTTGTGAGTGCAAAGTTAGACATTTTTTTTCTTATTTTTCGCTTTTCACTTTTCACTTTTCACTTTTTTTCGTACCTTTGCCCACAACACAAAGAAAGAGAGGAAGATATATGAAAAAATTTTTCTGTTGCATTTTGATTGCGCTGGTCTCTTTACAAGTCTATGCGCAAAACGACGGTGAGTATGAAAGGCTGACGAATCTGCCTCACATCTATCTGAACACGTTCACGGGCTACGACATAACGAGCAAGACGGTGTCTGTGCTTGCCCGCATGTGGTATGTCGACGAGCAGGACAATGTGACTTTCTACGATTCTCTCGAGGTGAGGATACGCGGCAACTCGACGGCTTCGCTGGCAAAGAAGCCCTATCGCCTGAAGCTGTATGAGAAGACCCGCCTTCTGGGCAAGGATCGCGCCAAGGCCAAGAAATGGACGCTTCTGGCCAATCACGGCGACAAGACGCTTATCCGCAACGCCCTGACCAGTCTGATGGGCGAAAAGGCAGGACTGCCCTTCAATCCGGCCGCGAAGTTTGTCGACCTGACGGTGAACGGGCAATATGTGGGCAACTATCAGTTGTCTGACCAGGTGGAAGTGCGTTCCAAGCGTGTCGACATAGCCGAGCAGGACTATCCGCTGACTGACGGCAGCAACATCACGGGCGGCTACCTCCTAGAGGCCGACGGCTTCAGGGACTTCGTAGCAACCGGGCAGACACAGCCGGGACAGACGCCTACAGGCTTCTATTCGTCAAGATACAGCGTGCCCATACGCATTCACTATCCCGACGACGACGAGATTGACGGCACGCAGTATGCCTACATCCGCAATTTCGTAAACAACTTTGAACGCCAGCTCTTTGCTGCCGACTTCGACGACCCGCAGTCGGGCTACCGTTCATTAGTCGACTCCACAACGCTGGTCAACTGGTATCTCTGTACTGAGATAAGTGCCAATATCGACGGTTTCTTCAGCACCTATTTCTACAAGCAGCAGGATGACGACCGCCTGTACTGGGGGCCGCTGTGGGACTACGACATTGCCTACAACAACGACAATCGCTCCGACCGGGGAGGAACGAGCAACACCGAGCAGCAGCTGATGAGCGACGTCGGCTACGGCTTGTCAAACGGATGCCTGAAGTGGGTGCAGCGTTTCTGGGAAGATCCATGGTTTGCGCAACTCGTCAAACGCAGGTACAAGGAGCTGGTTGACGACGGGCTGGAGAGCTACCTGTATGAGAAAATTGACAGCCTGACCACACTGCTCGAAGAATCCCAGCAGCTGAACTACCAGAGGTGGGGCATCAACGTCAGGACATTGCGTGAGCGCGTGCTGCACAGCACTTACAACGAATATATCGACGACCTGCGCTCCTTCATCCACAACCACATGCTTTTCCTCACCTCAACTTTCATTGGTCCTGACACGCCCGGCCCCGACGAGCCGAAGACGCCCGACTTCATTGCCGACGCAAACTCCTTCTACGCTATTGTGAATTCCGGAACGGGCACCTGCTTCGACCTCAACGGCAATGAGGTGTGCGGCCGTCATCGGCAGGAAGACAGCGAGACACAGCAGTGGAGCATAGTCAACCTGAGCAACGGCTATCTGTTCATTACCAACCGAGCCACCGGACAGGCGCTGACCGACGGCAGCCCAGCAGGCTCTACCGCCACCACGCAGACGGGCACCGTGCTCAGCGTCGGCACTCCCGATTCTACCAGCACTTCGCAGCAGTGGGACATCGTAGCACAGACCGACGGACGCTACAACATCGTGAGCCGCTGGAGCCAGCATGCTGCCAACCTGTCTGGAGGCAACGCTGCCGACGGCACAAACATCATCAGCTACAACAGCGACGACCGCAATGCCATATCGGCCAACCGTCTGTGGTATATCGAGACGGTGACCACTGGCATCGACGATGTCGTCAGCCACGTAGAGACCGACTACGCTCTGGCCTTCGACCCGCAAAGGCAATTTCTCCATTTCGGTGCCGACAACCCGACAGAGCTGACGTTCCAGGTTGCCGTCTACGACCAGCACGGACGGCGCAGGGCCACATTCCGTGCCAGCGACGGATGCTCGCTGTCATCGCTGCCTCATGGCCTCTACATCGTTTCGTGGAAGCACGACGGCCGTCAGCGCAGCGTGAAAATTGAAAATTGAAAATTCTGCTGCGCCGAATAATCTTCAATTCTTCAATCCTTCAATTCTTCAATTCTTCAATTCTTCAATCCTCCATGACCATAACCATGATTGCCGCTGTGGCCAGCAACCGCGCCATCGGCTACCAGAACAAACTCATTTATTGGTTGCCCAACGACCTGAAGCGCTTCAAGGCGCTTACCACCGGCCACACCATCCTCATGGGCCGCAAGACCTTCGAGAGCCTGCCCAAAG
>Ga0310695_10013015_pt1 | contig 11531 bp, 7 predicted proteins | sample RumenRJG_04DNA_FD_203882 | JGI IMG/M metagenome (GOLD analysis project Ga0310695, IMG submission 203882) | Bovine rumen microbial communities from Lethbridge, Alberta, Canada - RJG_04 (v2) (version 2) | ecosystem: Host-associated > Mammals > Digestive system > Stomach > Rumen | place: Canada... | reverse complement strand
CAAATTTCATGGAATAGAAGATTTTGTTGAATCAAAAACAATAGAAAAAAAAATTACTAATATTAAAAAAATTAATATTCAAAAAAAAAATGACTATATAAAAGAAGATGAAAGTTCTGAAATAAGAAGAATAAATAATGATAAATTATTTATAATAAATGATGATTTAAATAGTGATAGAATAACCAAAACTCAAAAAGATTTTTCACAAAATGAAATATTAAGAAATATAGAAAATAAAATAAATTTTCAAAATGAAGATTATAGGAATAATAAAGATGATAAAATTATTTTATTTAGAGATATTCCATTTTCTACAAAAAAATTTATTAAAATTAATATTAGAAGAAGAAATACTTGTTTTAATGCATTATTAAATATTTCTATATTTAATCCAAGATGGAAAAAAATAACTTTACTTTTAACAGAGATAAATTTAATTTCTTTATTTGTTTCTTTATTATTAACAAATAATGAAAAAATTACTGAAAAATCTTTTTTTAAATGTTGTTTAACTTCTTTTTTTTCTTTTTTAATTTCAAACTTTGTGATTTATTTTCTTAATATATTTTTTTATTTTTCTTACAATCAAAGAAAAACATTATATGATTTAATAATTAATAGAAAACAATTAATTATTTTAAGAGAATATGAAAAAATTAAAAAACATAATAAAATTTTTTATTTTTTTGGATTTATTATTGTAATTTTAATTTGGATATTTTCATTTTATTGTAGTATTGGATTTGTTGCAGTATGGAAAATACAAAAAAATGCTTATTTAATATGTATATTATTGAATTTTTTTTTTCATTTTATTATTTCTGATATTTTTGTTGAATTATTCATTGGACTATTATATAAATATAGAAAAGAGGAATATTTTAGTAATATTGGTGAATTTTTTAATAATTTAAGAAATTATAGATGTTTATATCCTTAAGTTTAAAAATAATCAAATATATTATATTATTAAATATATTAAATAATTTTTACAAATATAAAAAAAAGTGAAAAAAATTAAAAATCAATTTTAAGTTCCAAATATCAAAAAAGCAAAAAAATTAAAATTTTTATAAAACACAAACTAAAAAAATTAAAAAAAATCAAAAACCCAAAATTTAAATCCTAACTTCACTTTTACAAAAAGGACACAATTTCTCTTTAAGTAACCATGGTTCAATACATTCTATATGAAAAATATGTCCACAATTAAGTAATTTAACTTTTTCTCCATAATCAAAATCTTCTTGACAAATAATACATTTATCACAATCTTCATAAATTCCTTTCTTAAAAGTAACAGAAGGAATTTTATTAATTATATTTTTATTTAAGCCTTTATTAACATTACCAACTTTATCTTCTAATTCAAGTAATTCTTCATAACTCATTTTATCAGGATTAGGACAAATCTCATCAATAATTTGTTGTTCAACTGCGTTTATTGCATCATTTACTCCTATTTCTTCATAATCAATTGGAAAATCATCAAAATCAAAATTATCATAATCAATTATATTTTTTTGAATATTTTTATTTTTTTTTTTTTCTTGTTGAATTTGCCTTTTTAAACTATCAATTTTAGCATTTAATTTATTTATTTCATTTATATATGATATTACTCTTTTTCTTTCTGTTATAAATTCTTCCTTTAATTTTGAGTTTTCTTCTTGTAAATTTTTATATTCTGTGTCTAAGTTTTTTTTTGGCTTTTGGGAATTTGGGGTTATTGGATTTTTTTGAACAGGATTTTTATTTAATGTTGGTTTTGGGTTTTGATTCATTTGAAGAGATTTTGTTGTTACTATTGGGACTTTATTTTGTTCTGATAAACGATTTTTTATATTGTTTGAACTTAATTTTGGTTTTGAGTAAATTTGTTGATTTGTATTGAATTTATTTTTTTTGTTCATTTTCATTTTTTTATTTTTTAATTATTTATTTTGGGAATTGGAGTTTTTATATTATATTCTATACAATATTATTAATTTTTCATATTGAAAAATTAAAATAGTTTTTTTTATTCAAAATATTTATAATATTTTATTTTAATTGATTAATTATTTTATAAAATAATAGCTTTATTTTAATTTATTTTAGCAACATTTTTTCATTTTATCATTTTGATTTTGATTTTGATTTTTAATTTTATTAATAACAAATGAATCATTTCCTGAAAGACTATAACTTATCATTTGATTACTAGCACTATTATCATTTCTACTTAAATCTAGTTTCTCACAATATATATCAATTAATTTATAAATAAAATTATTAATAGAATTAGGATTTTCCAAAGCAGATGTTAAACCAAATACAGCTTTAATTGAATTTGCATAATTTCTTGCTTCAATCTCATCAACTTGTTGTTGAGAATATAAATCACATTTATTTCCAACTAATCCAATAACTATAATTTAAATATTTTAATATTAAATATAAAAAATAAATGTACCTTTACATTCAGATTTATAATTTATTTCATCATACCAATAATTTTGGATTTCTTCAAAACTTTTTTTATCATTTATTGCATATGTTAAAATAATAATATCTGCTTTTTTATATATCATATCTGCTATGGCTCTATATTTTTCTTGTCCTGCAGTATCCCAAAATTGAACATTAATACAATTTCCATTATCAGTTTCAACTTTTTTTTCATAATATTTTGGACTACAAGTACTTATTTCATTATCATTGAAATTATTTGTTAAAAACCTATTTATTATACTTGTTTTTCCAACATATGTTGAACCTAAAAAACATATTTGACAAAATATTTGATCTTTATTATTTATATTATAACTCATTTTTATTTATATTAATTATATATATTTTTTTAAATAAAAAAAATATTATTTATTCTTTTTTAAGATAATGAATAATATAAAGTACATCATTTATTACTTTTGAATATTGATAATTAACTGTACTTTCACCAAAAGAATTTAAAAATTCTAAAAATTTAGGACTTGTAATTTTTGAATTATATATAATATCCATTGTATAATTAGTTGTATTGACTTTTATTTTTGTTTCAATTTCTCTTAAATCATTTACACTATCATTTTTATTTTTCCCAACATATAATCTCATCATATAATGATTTTTATCTTTCTTTGAAATATATTTAATTCCATTTCCTTCTTTTACACAATTTGAACAATTAATAAATATAAAAATTGAATTAATACATGAAGAATTAATATTTGAAAATTTTAAATGAATTTCCATTTGATTTTCTGATATATTTTCAATTTTAGTATCTTCAAATGAACAAGGAACTTTTTCATCACTTGCATCTAATAAAAAGACATTTCCTTTTTTATTAATTGAATTATAAGTATAATTTTCATATTTAATATTTTCATTATTTTTTGAATATTTTTTTAAGTAATCTATACCTTTATAAGGATAAAACAAAAATTGAGCACCTGTTTTATTTTCTTCAAAAATTTCAATAAATTCTCCTTTTAATGTATAATTAATACTATAAGGATAAGGTTTAAAAATAATAATAAAGATAATAATAATAGGAAAAATAATAAAAATACTTTTATATAAATATGAATAAAAATTATTTTGTTCTTTTTTTCTTTCTATCAAATCATCATTTTCAAAATCTGATTGAAATTCATTGAAATTATTTAAAATTGGTTCCGTTTCTTCGATGTTGGTATTATATATTGTATCATTTTCATTATAGGCAATTGCTATTCCAGGAATTGAACAATGAAAAGAAAAAATAAAAAATGTCAAATATAAAAGTAAATCTGCCAAATAACCTTTTATTCTAGTTGTATACTGCATTATTATTTGAATTAGATTTGAATAATATAATGATATTATTATAGTCCTTATTAAAGAAAAAATATATTGTAAATATTTTTTTTTAAAAATATAAAATAAAAATGAACAAACTGTGATAAAAATGAATGGAAAAGCAACATCAGTGGTAATTAATAATAACATAATTAATGAATCAAAAAATAATCTTATTAAATCCCATTTGGTAATATTAAAAATAATTTGTATGAAATAAAAAATACATAAACCAGAAAAAGAAATTAAAATTAAAAAAAATTGATTTGAAGCAAAGGAACAAGTATTAAATAAATAAGAAATAAAACTTTCCAAAATAAAAAATAATAAAACCAAAATAAACATAATAACAAATTTTAAAATTTCAAAAAGACATTTTTTAATATTTTTTCCTTCATAAAGATAAATATAAGCATAAGTACTAATGAAGAAAAAAATAATTATTAAAATACAAAAAGTTGAAGAAATAGTAAAACAAAAAGGACAAATTCCAAAACTATAAACATTATTATTATCATTATCATTATCATAAGGATTAAAATTTAAAACAAAATCTAATAATTGATGTCCAGCAATAAATAAATGTTCTTTATTTTTAATATTATCATATTTAGTATGATAATGAGAACCTAGACCTAAAAAGACATTTAAACCTCCTTTAAATCCATTTTCATCAAAAACAATATGATTGGAAGTTGAAGTAGTAATTTTTGTATTAAATAAAAAATTTAATGGTAAAAAAATTGTTCCTTTTGAATTCGATAAAGCATTTTGTATATTTTTTGAACCATTTTTACTTTTTAAAGTAAATAAATATGGAGTTGATGAACCCATACTTTCTAAATTTAAATAATCATATTTTATATTAGTTTTATTTTTAATTGAATAAATAAAATTTCTAGCACCATCTAAACCATTTTCTTCAAAACCATCAAATAAAAAATCAATTTGAGTATTTATTGTTTCATTATTATTTATTATTGCATCTATTGTCCCTAACATTGAAATTACATGTATTTGATCATCATATGCAGTTCCTCCTTTTGTTAAATTATGACCATCAAAATGAGAACAAATTAATAATTTATTTTTTTCTTTATAAGTATTGTTGATTGGTGTTAATGTTACTATTATGTTTTCTAAGTTTTTAACTTTTTTTATGTTTGTTATATATGATTCATTTATATAATTTGTTATTGTTATGTTTATATTTGGATTTTTTTTATTATTTTTTAATTCCTCTAAAAGGGACTTTAATGTATTTAGAAATGTATAATAAGAATCTGAAAAAATGAATCTTTGATAGGAAGTTGTTTTATTCCATAAATCAAAATATTTTGTATCATTAAATTTATTATTTGAATATAATTGAATAAGAGTTCCTTCACATAATGATTTGATTAAAAAATAAATTATAATACTTAATATATAATAAACAAATATATGGATTTTAACTATTATTTCCTTATTCATTTATATTCAATTTTTTTTGAAACTTTTATTGATTTTAAAAAATTGATATATTTATTTTAATAATTTAATATATTTATTTAATTTTAATAAATAACAATTAATTATACTTTTACAAAAAATACATTTTTTAACAAATCACAAAACATAAAAAATAATTTACATAATAATAAAAAATTACATATTACAACAAAACAATTTAATTCTTTTTTCATCATTACTAACTAGTAAATCACCATTATTTAATTCAACAAAAATATTAATACATCTCTGATAATCAGTAGAAATACTTTGAATTAAATCAAACTTTTGATTATCTCTAATATCAATATTAAAAGGAGTTCCTCCACCAAAAACAATATAACCATTTTTTAAAACATTAATAGAGTAAACAACAAAATTAGAATTTATATAATGAATTATTTTTAATTGAGAAATACTAATAACTTTAATTATTTTATCAAATTGTCCTCCAACAATAATTCTATCATTATCTATTTTTTTTAATGCTTCATACCAAAGCACTTCACAATTATTTAAAGAAAATTTTTCATTTAAATTATTTAAATCCCATATTTTTAATACTCCTTTATAATCACCTGAAATTAAAGTATTATCATCAAATAATAAAATTGAACGAACTGTTTCTTTATGTTCAAAAGTTTTTATACATTGATATTCTTTTATTTTTTTCCAAATTTTAACAGTGTGATCATTACTACATGAAATAATATTATTATTTTGTAAATAAATTATTTTATTTATTACTCTATTATGACCTTGAAGTGTATCTATTAAATTTATTTTTTCATTTTCAATTTTCCATTTTTTTATTGTTTTATCTTCTGAACCTGTTAAAAAATTATTATTATCAATTATACAAAAACAAGAAATTGTATCATCATGTGAATTTTCATAATTATATATAATTTTATTCATATTATTATTTATTATTTGAAAATTGTTATTTGAACTTATTATAATATTATTATTTGGAAATAATGATAAAGTCATTACTTCAAATAAATTAATATTATTTTCTTTATTTTCCCAATATAAAAATTTTGAATGTGATGCATATCCTTTTATCATTGATAATATATTTGATAAATATCCTGATATACTATAATTTTCTTTATTATTTGATGATGTTTTATTAATATTTAATATATTTTCAAATTTTTTTTGTGTTTTCATATTTTGTTCTTCAATTTTTTTTAAGATTTTTTCTTTTTTTTCAATTTGTTTTTTTTGATTTGATATTATTATATTTTTTAATTCTGAAATTTTATTTTCTTTCTTTTTATTTGATTCTTTTAATTGATTTATTTCATTTTTTAATAATTTAATTAATTCTTCTTGTTTTTTATATTGATTAAATACAATTTCTTCTTCTATGGAAAAATTTTTTTTAAGAATAAAATCTACATTTTTAATTCCTGGAATCATTGATGAAATAGTTAGAATCATATCTTCATTTGTTTCTGTTAAAGAATAATATTTTGATTTAATACATTCTGAAATTAAATTTATTGCTTCATTAATACTATTTGTTATTTTAAATAATTGTGTTTTTTCTTTTGTTTTTTCATATTCAAAATGGTTTTCAAATTTAAACTCAGGATGTAATATTGAATGAAGACTTAAAATAATTTGATTTTCTTTTGATGATATTATTAATATAAATTCATCATCATTTAATTTTAATGAAAGACGAATTTGTTTTTTAAATTGTTGTGCACCATTTATTTTTTCATTGCTTAACATTTATATTATGTTTTTTTAAATGAAATAAATATTTTAAAAAATATATGAAGTTTTTTATATTATATTTTTTTGTTTTTTTTTTATATTGATTTATTTTAAATAAAATATTAATTTGATATTAAAATTTGATAAATTGTCCATAAATTGTAAAATAAAATAAAATAAAAATAAGTGAAAACAAAATATCAAAGTAAAATCAAAATGTCTGATATATTTGAAAGCAATTATCTATTAAATTATGATTCAGATCCTCTTTTTGATGAAGAAAATAATAATAATCAAGATATATATGAAAACAATAATAATAAAAATAAATTAAATAAATCAATAACTTTTAGTAATAAATCTAATCAAAATATTCAAAAAAAAAATTGTGAACCTGGAGAAATAATATCAGAAAATGAAAAAAGTAAAAATGATAAAAATGAAGAAAATTATATAGAAGATGATGCATTTGGTGCAATTGGAAAAAAAAGAACAAAAGAAGAAGAAGAAGAATTAAATAAAATAATAATGCAAAGATATGAAAAATTATTAGAAAAAGAAAGAATAAAAAATGAACAATTTCTTCAAAAAAAAAGAGAAGCTAAAAAAAATAAAAGTTCCCTATCATCAAAAGATAAAAATTCTGTTCATACAACTGAAGAAATTAACTTTTCAAATTCATTAAAACAAATAAAAAAATTAAAAAATGAATTACAAGGAGAACCAAAAAAAAAAATAATAACTATTTCTAATTCATTATGTAATTCTCAAGAAAAAGATGATTTTTCTACTTTATCTTCAATTAAAAATATAACCAATCAAAAAATTATAAATTCTCAAAATTATAATCATTTACATTTTGATATTGAAAAAGAAAGAAAAAAATTAGAAGAAATGATTTTAGATTTTCAAGAAAAAGAAAATAATAAAAAGAATTATCTAGAAGATTTATATAATTTACATAATAAACAAATAGATTGTAAAAAATGTTATAAATTTAATGATATTTATGAAACTATTAATGAAGTTGATTTTAAAACTTTACAATTAGGGACTTTTTATTATACTTATTTAGTTGCAAAAATTATTCAAAAGGCAGAAAATAATATTTTATTTACTGATAATATTCAAAAAAAATTAGTAATTCCGAAAAAAAAAGAAAAATAAATTATTTATTTTTTATATTATTTATTTTTTTTACTTATAATTGTTATAAAAAAATTAATTATTATTTTTTATTTTATATTTATTATGTTTTTATTTTAATTCAATTCGATTAAAAATAAAATTATTTGAAAATTTACCATAACAATTTTTAGCATATATTTTAACAAAATAAACACCTTTTTTTACTTTATGATTTATTAATAATGAAATTTCTCTATTTCTATCATCAGGAAATAAAAAATAATCAGAAAAATAATAATAAATTTGTTTTATTTTTTCATTTTCAAAAATAATTTGATACTCACAAGCTAAAGTTTTAAAACTAGCCTGATAAAATTTAATAATATATTTATTTTTATCATTTTTTTCAACTTTAATATCATTATTTATATTTTCTGGAAAATAAGGTATAATATCTTTTCTATAATAATCATAATCAGAAATAATTTTTTTTTCATCAATAAAAGCAATAGGAATAATCCATTGTTCTCCATAAAAATAATTTTCATTTAAAAAAATCCTATTAAATATAAAATTATATTGAGAAAAATTTAAAATCAATCCCATTGGATTTTTATAAGCAATTTCATTATCTCCATTTTGATCAATTGGAATTGGGCCATTTTCAATTTTTTCATTTGAGTGTAAATTTATATATGACACACTTTGTACATTAATTGTTATATAATTTTTTTTTGATATACTTCTTTCATCTATTAAAGAATATTTTGAATTACCATCTATTAAAATTATATTATTATAATTTTTTAACACATCATTTATTTCTTTATAATTATTTTCATCTATTGATGTTAATACAAAAATTGGATTTGTTTTTATAGTTTTTGAAAGTTCTTTTTTTAGCCAATTAATATTTGAATTATTTTTACTTTTATAATAAGAAAATTTTATAAAATTATATATCCCAATTCTTAACTTTTCACAATATGATTGATTTAAATATTGATGAAATTTCTTTTGATATTTTTCTATCTTTTTATACTCTTTTTCATAAAGATTTTCTCCCATCATAAAAATTTTAAATGGAAAAGTTAAATTATGAAAATATTCATAATAAATGTTATTAAATTGTTTATAGGCATTATCATCAGGAGTTTCTAATAAATTTCCTAATATAACTATTACGTTTACTTTTTGTTGTTTAAAAGTATTAAATGCATTTTTTAAATTTTTAATATTTAAAAAATTTTTTTTATTTTTTGGATTTATTAATGGATTACTTATAATCCCAATTGAAATATTTTCTTTTAATACAAAATTTCTAATATCATTTAGTTCTATTACTTCATATAAATATGTTCTTTTTAAATATATAATTAAAATAATAAATATGGAAGTTGCAAAATTCGTAAAAAAATATAGTAATAATAATTTTGATTTTAATAAACATTCCATTATAAAATAATTTATTTATTTTAAAAAAAATTTATTTTTTTATTTTTATTTCAATTTTTAACTAAATATTTCATTAAAATTATTTATAGTAGAAAGAAAATAAAAATATTTGCTTATGAATTAAATGATTATATAAATTTGAAAAATTAAATAAAAAATTTAATCAAATAATATAAATTAATATTTCTAGAGTAATTGAGTATAATTTTTTTATTTGAAAATAATTATTTTTCTTTTAATTATGAATTAATTACTCAAATTATTAGTTTAAAAAGTTTATTTTTACTTTGGAACTAAAGAGAAATTATAATAATAAAATTTATAAAAAAAAAATTTAAATTTTTTAAAAATAATTTTATAAATATCCATATACAATAATTGTTTTATTAATATAGTTATTTCAAAATTTTTTATCTTAACTAATAAAAATTAATATATTCATGATAAAATATAGACCAACCAAACAATAAACTTAATAAATTATTTAAAAAAAATATTTAATAAAAAACACATATTTTTCTTTCATAAAGTTTTATTATTAAATTATTAATTTCATTTATTATTTCCTTTTGCTTCTCATCTAAATGAAATGTATTCTTAAATAATAATTGAGATATATCTAATATTTTTATTTCCATATTTTTAATTATATTATATAAAATAAAATAATCTTCTTTGATTACATTTTTGCAATTATTAAATGATAAATCAATTGAATATAAAACACTGTCACTATTTATTTTCTCATTATTAATTTCAATTTTTTTGGTTTTATTTAATATTTTTAAAATATTTTCAAAATTATGAAATTGATTATTATAAAAAGAAATTTTTGATAGATTAAATAATGGTAAAGTTTTTAATAATTCTTTAGTTTGATAATCTTCAAATTGACAATTATAAAAATATATTTCTTGTAATATTTTATTTTTTGTTAAAGCATGAAATATTTTTTTTCCTAAAAAGTTATTAAAATTTACTTTATTAAAGGATAATATTTTAATTAGACAATATCGACTTTTTAATAATTCAATTAATGCATATAAAGAATTAATGTTAATTTGAATTTTATTTAAATATAGTTCTTCAATTTTACATTTTTTTATTTCATATAATCTTTTCATTTGAATAAATAAATAAGATAATTTATTATTAAGTAATTTATTAAAATTTAAATTTAAAATTTTCAAATTTGGAAAATATTGAATTAATAAAGATAAATGATAACAAAAAATATCATCAAATTTAAGATTTCTTGATAAATCTATTTTTTCTATATTAAATATTTCATGATTATTGATTCCAATTTTGAAAAATTTAAATGAATTTGAATCAGAAAAAGCTAAACTTAAATCTAATTCTTTAATTGTTTGAATATAATTAATATTTTGACCAAGATAAAAAAAACCTATTTCACCTAAATTATTTTCACTTAAAGAAATTTTTGATATATTTGGAATATATTTTGATGCTTCAATTAAAATTACCATATAATTCATTTCATTATTTAAACATGATAAATCATATACAAATCCTTTTTCTTTATTAATTTTATACAAGCGAGAATCTAAAGTTTTTTGAATTATACAAACTAATATAATAAAATCATATAATATATTAAATGGATTACTTATTATTTTTCTTTTTACAAATTCTAAATATTTTTCAATTTCTTTAGCATTTTTTGATAATTCAATTAATTTTTTTATTTTTGATATTTGAATATAATTTAATAGAAAAATTAAAGGTTTAATATTTATATTAATATTTTGATAAAATTCATCTTTAAGAAAAAAATCAAAATCATTATTTAAAATATTATCAATTCTATTATTTTCCTCATTTGGATATGTGAATTTAGAAAAAAAATCATTTAATTCTTTATTTAAAAACCCTGT
>Ga0310695_10013013_pt1 | contig 11532 bp, 10 predicted proteins | sample RumenRJG_04DNA_FD_203882 | JGI IMG/M metagenome (GOLD analysis project Ga0310695, IMG submission 203882) | Bovine rumen microbial communities from Lethbridge, Alberta, Canada - RJG_04 (v2) (version 2) | ecosystem: Host-associated > Mammals > Digestive system > Stomach > Rumen | place: Canada... | reverse complement strand
AAGGTACACGACCCTCAGAGAACAGACTATATCCAGCGCATGGTCATCAGCCTGAAAAAAGCTGCTGATGAAGGTTTCCCTGTCATGGGATACCTTTACTGGTCACTTCTCGATAACTTCGAGTGGAATTCCGGCTACGATATGAGGTTCGGACTCGTATATGTGGACTATGAGACCGGGGCAAGAGTCATCAAGGATTCTGCGAAGGTCTATTCTGAAATGATAGGATCGAACGGAGGCAAAATATGAAAGTTTTTTATATCAATGATGACGGGATAAAACTTCATGCAAAACTGGATATGCCGGAAGGTTATACGGAAGGGCAGAAATGCCCGCTGGTCATCGTGATCCACGGTCTGACAGGGCACATGGAAGAACCACACATTATTGCTTTGGCAAGGCTGTTCAATGAGATGGGTGCTGCATCGCTTCGCGTCGAGATGTACGGACACGGCAAGAGCGACGGTGAGTTCAGGAACCATAATCTCTTCAAGTGGCTGAATAATGCTATGACTGTTACTGATTATGCAAAAGAATTGCCGTTCGTTACAGATCTGTATGTTTGCGGTCACTCACAGGGCGGAGCTGCAACGATATTTCTTGCGGGAATGAAGCCGGAAGACTTCAAGGCGATCATGCCGCTCTCACCTGCGACCATGATCCCTGAAGGTGCCAGAACAGGTCGGGAGTTCGGATATGATTTTGATCCAGACCATATCCCGGATGAAGTACCTGTGAACACAGAGCAGAAAGTCAGCGGAAATTACATCAGGGCTGCTCAGATGCTTGACATGGACTGGGCGATACAGCATTACACAGGACCGGTCCTGATAGTCCATGGCGATGAGGATGAAGCGATCCCTGTTCATTATTCGCAGAAGGCTGCGGCAAAATACAGCGATGCCAGACTGGTGATAATTCATGGGGATGACCACTGCTACAATCATCATTTGGATAAGGTGCTGGACGCAGTAAGAGAGTTTATGGCGAAATACCTATGAATTATTTTTCGAACATGATTTAACATCCGTTCAGAGTAAACAAACGAAAATGTGTTGAAATTTCGGAGGGTCTACAGGTTGAGGCCCTCTTTTTGTGTGGATTTTTTGCGAATTTTGACGTGTGTATAATTTTTGTCAAATACATCATATTCTTTGACATATATAGCTTCTATCTGATAAAAATCGTTCGTTAAAAATTCAATATAAATTTATCAAAAGAGACGGGACAGACGCAGAATATGAGCGAAGCGCATTTTTTGATTCGCGGGGACGGAACCACTGAAATCATTTCGGGGAATATAAGACTAGAGTGCATATCGCCATTAATAAACGAAACGCAGGTCCTGCCTTTTTCTTTTTCAGAGAGTGAGAATTCGGTCCTGTACAAAACAGGACAGGGCAGCATCAGTCTTTCTTTCAGAAAAGAGGATGACGAGGTCATTTTGCATACTGAAGCTGAAGGCTTCGGGCATGTACATGATATAGAGCCGATAGGAGCTGCTGTCCTGAGTGGCGCCGTAAAGGTGTACTTTCAGGGCTTTGGTATGGAAGGGCCGTCGGGTTATCTTCCGATAGACAGTCAGTTGAGAAGATCTCATGGGATCGTGGGACTTGCAAGCGAGGATTCAGCTCTTGCAGTATTCATAACCGACCACAGACGGTACAGCGCACAGTTTTCTGTAAAAAGGGAAGAAAAGCTGTTCGGCGACATGGACGTTTTTACAGCCGGGATCAACCTTGAGGGAACTGCATCAGGAAAGATCCAGCTTCCTGAGATCCACTTCCTCGGCGGAAATGATGTTGAGGACTGCATGCGCAGGGCGGCTGTGAGGATAGCGGAGGAGATGCAGGCGAGAACATCTGCAGAACCGGGCTATCACTGGTGCAGCTGGTACTACCACTATGAGAATATGAACCAGAAGACTCTCGATGAGTTTCTGGCAGGTCTTGAGAAAGACCGTATAGATTTCAGATATATACAGCTTGATGCAGGCTATGTCGATCATATCGGTGACTGGAACGATATCAACCGCAGATATCCCGGAGGATTAAAGAAAGCCGCTGAAGCGATCAGATCGGCAGGCTATGAGCCGGGCATCTGGATCGCACCATTCATGGTAGGTGATCAGTCAGAGCTGTATCGCCAACATCCGGACTGGGTGATCCATGAGAAGGATGGCAGACCATATGTAAGGTTCCGCAGCTATACAGAGCCTAAGATATGGGGGAATACGGATAACGATTACTACGTGCTGGACATGACTCATCCGGATGCGTACGCATATCTTAAGAAGGTATTCGAATCATACAGGAGCTGGGGATTCACCCTGTATAAAACAGACTTTTTGCTCTGGGGGATGCAGGACAGCTCCGAGGTCGTAAGATATGACAATTCGAAGACTTCTACTGAAATATTGCGCGCTATGATGGCCATGATAAGAGATGCCATAGGGGAGGAAAGCTTTCTCCTCGGCAGCATCGCTCCGTTCATGCCTTGCATCGGCTACACAGACGGCATGAGAATCGCTTCTGATATGGGAGCACAGTGGACAGCGGGAGCCTTCGGTCCGTCTAATCTGCTTCAGGAACTCCCATACGATAATTACTTCAACAATGTTTTCTGGCAGAACGATCCTGATTCCGTCATAATCAGGGACTTTGCATCACATATGACAGAAACGGAAACAAAGAGCATTGCTCTTCTGCAGGCTCTTTCCGGAGGAATCATAACAACTTCAGATCCGGTGCTTCGGCTCTCGAAAGAGAGAAGACAACTTCTGGATTTCATAAAACCGCATGCTAAAGCATCAGCGAGCTTCCCGTTTCTTACAGAAGACCGGGAGGAGATAGTTATCACTCATTTTTTACCTGATTGGAATCTGTTTTATGTTCTGAACCCTACAGATCATTTGCTCAGGATCCACTTTGATCTGGCAGAGATGTTTGGAACTGAAACGTTTCAATACCGATTCGACTGGGATGATGATGGCCTGATCGTATCGGAGAAATGCAGCTGCTTCTCCGACACACTGGCACCGCATGAGTCGGCACTTCTGTTCATTACGGAAGGACCGATGACCGCTAAGCCATCGAACCTATGGAGTCGGGACTAAAAGTTATTTTTAAAGGTTTTAGGAGGAAAAATATGAAGACAAGCAATTTTAAGAAGATGCTGGTTCTCGTGCTGTCATTTGCAATGGTACTTGCTTTCACAGCATGCGGCGGCGGTGGCGGCGGTGATGAAGGCGGATCCGGCGGTTCCGGAGACGGCAAATCCATCACACTGTTCAACTCCAAGAATGAGATCCAGGAAGACTTCGAGAACCTGGCAAAGGTTTACGAAGAGCAGACAGGTGTCCATGTAGAAGTTTACTATTCACAGGACACAGTTTCGGCTCACCTCGCAACCAAGTATGCATCCAAGGCACCTTATACCATCAACATGGTAGATGCTAAGGATATTTACTCACTTGGTAAGCAGTATGGCGCTGACATGAGCGACATGGCTTGGGTCGGCGACACAGATTACGCTATCAGTGTAGACGATAAGGTTCTCGGTTTCCCAACCTGCATCGAGTGCAGAGGAATCCTCTACAACGAAGCTGCAATCAAGGGCGCTCTCGGCGAAGACTTTGATCCTGCAAGCATCAAGACTCTTGACGATTTCAAGGCAATGTGCGACAAGCTCGTAGCAGCTGGAATGGATGCTCCTACAGCTATCCTCGGACCAGACTGGTCACTCGCTGCTCACTATCTGCAGCAGGTATACGAGGAGAGAGAAGATCCTGAAGCATTCGTTCAGTCCCTGTATAAAGGTGAGGCTGATCTCATGAGCGATGCTAAGTTCAACGCTCTTATGGACACATTCGATGTTCTCAAGGAGTACAACCAGTTCAAGACTCAGGGCAGCAATGCTGAAGATGAACTCGTACACCAGGCTATGTCCGAAGGTAAGGATGCATTCCAGTTCGGCGGATGCTGGGAGTGGAATGACCTGCTGACTTATGACTACAACGGACCTGTAGGCATCATGCCTGTTCCACAGAACCTCGAGGATGACTACACAGGTAAGCTCGTAGGCGGCGGTTCCAAGTACTTCTACGTTGATGGAAGTGAGTACACATCAGAGGCTGATCAGGAAGCTGGTAAGGCATTCCTCGAGTGGCTCGCATCATCTGACGAAGGAAAGACATTCGTTTCCGACACATGCGGAATGGTTTCCCCATTCAAGAGCAACACTGTTCCTTGCACAAACGATATCGGCAAAGTTGTTAAGGAATACGTAGATGCAGGACTGCTCGTTCCTAACTACGATTATGACCCTGATGACCACTATTCAAAGCTCGGTATCGAGATGAAGAAGTATCTTGATAACGCTTGCACTCGCGAAGAGCTCGCAAAGGCTATTCAGGACTACTGGGCAAGCACAACACCTGTAGAACACTAATTTCTTGCTTTAATAAAGTAACAGTTGGTTGTTGATCACGGTAAGAGGCAGCTCTCTTAACAGGCTGCCTCTTACGTGGTATCTGAAAGCCGGCTGTTATGGATTGTGACTAACAAGGGGACAATAATGAAAAGGAACACATTAAGCTATAAGGTCAAACAGTATCTGATGTTTGGCGGTGTCGGAACGGCTCTGTTCTGTGCCGTCGTGATCGTTCCGTTCATCTATGGTATCTACCTGACATTCACCAGCTGGGACGGTGTATCTCCTAATAAGCCGTTTGTAGGAATTGCTAACTATGTAGCAGCTTTTGCTGACCACGACTACTGGCTGGCAATGGGCAGAACGGTTATTTACTCTGTATTTTCAGTAGTACTTATCAACGTTCTTGCCTTTGCTCTAGCATATCTTGTAACAAGCGGTGTTAAAGGACAGAATTTCTTCCGCGCAGGTTTCTTCATTCCTAACCTGATCGGCGGTATCGTACTTGGTTATGTATGGAAGTTCGTTTTCAACAGAGCATTTGTAGCGATCGGTACAGCAATTGCCGGACATGATGTTCCGTCACTGCTCGCGTCACCGAACGGAGCTATGTTCTGTCTGATACTGGCCTCAGTATGGCAATATGCAGGTTATATGATGCTGATCTATGTAGCAGGCTTCATGAGTGTATCTGATTCACTCAAGGAAGCAGCCATGATCGACGGATGCACACCTGCGCAGGCTATGCGCAACGTAACGATCCCATTGATGCGCTCATCATTTGTACAGTGCATCTTCCTGAGCATAACAAGATGCTTCGTAGTATACGATGTCAACCTGTCACTGACTAAGGGCGATCCGTACGGACAGTCAATCATGGCAGCTATGCACGTATACAACACAGCCTTCACATACAAGAACTATGGTATGGGTCAGGCTGAAGCGCTCATACTCTTCATAGTATGCGCTGTGATCGGTATCACTCAGGTTATGGTAGGTAAGAAAGGAGAGGTAGAAGCATAATGACTCAGAATGAAAAAGCTGCAGCAGCTAAGAAAAGAAATCATGCGATCATGATTACCGTGCTGATTCTGCTCTTCCTCTTCTTCATCATGCCGTTCATTCTGGTACTGATCAATGTATTTAAGGATAAAGCAGACATCGTAACAAGTCCGCTCGCTCTCATCGGAGCACACGGATTCACACTGAAGAACTTCCCTGAGGCTATGGCCAAGATGGACTTCTTCAACGTATTCAAGAACTCACTCATTATCACTATTTGTTCGACAATACTTACGATCCTGATCTCGGCAATGACATCCTTCGTTATCGTTCGTAACGGTAAGTGGAAAATGTGCGCAGGCGTATTCGCACTGATGGTCGCATCAATGGTCATTCCGTTCCAGGTACTGATGGTTCCACTGGTATCCGTTTACGGCGGTATCTTCGGGATCCTCAACAGTCGTATCACGCTGATATTCATGCATGTGGGTTTCTCGGTCTCCATGGCTACATTCATGTTCCACGGAGCCATTCATACCAATATACCTCTTGAGCTCGAGGAAGCTGCTCTCATAGATGGCTGCACAAGATGGCAGACATTCTGGAAGATCGTCTTCCCACTGCTCAAGCCGACAATCGCAACTGTAGCTATCATTGACGCTATGGCATTCTGGAACGACTACCTCCTGCCAAGCTTAGTATTGACAGATAAGGCAATCTACACGATTCCTATTGCCACACAGCAGTTCTATGGTACATATTCCACAGATATCGGTCTCGTAATGGCTGCTCTCGTGCTTGCTATGCTGCCGATTCTCATCCTGTATCTCTTCCTGCAGAAATACATCGTTGCGGGAGTTACTTCAGGAGCTGTTAAGGGTTAATTTGTATTCGGTCAGAGTATATTGATAGCTAATGGATAAATTCTTTGATTCTAACAATCCGGTAATGAGATTCCTCTCGAGACTTGTGGATCTGGTCATACTCAATGTAGTGACCCTGGTGTATTCACTGCCTCTTATAACCGCAGGAGGAGCGTTTACAGCAATGAATTATGTGCTCCTGCATCTGCACAGAGGGGATGAAACATATATTATCAGGATGTTCAGAAAATCATTCAGGGAGAATTTCAGACAGGGCATCCCTGAAGGCCTGCTGGTTCTGGCAGCCGCGATCAAGGCGCAGCTCATCAGCCTCATCGATTCCGTTACCGAGGCTTCAGAGAACCTGCTTGAAAGACTCCATGAAGACGATATCATGGACATCACCACAGACATACAGAGACTGCAGACCACGCTCGCAAGCAAGGGCCTGCTGGATTCCGATTTTGATATCTAATAGTTAGTAAAATAAGGAGGACAAGATGGCAGATTTTGAACTTACCCCTGAAGCTGTAGTAGACGCAGCAGAGACACAGGCGGCAGTACTCGAGGCAGAGGTACAGGACGTTGCGGCGCAGGCTGCGGCTATCGACGTAGCACCGGCGATCGACTTCGCGCCTGAATTCGCTCCGGTAGAAGAGAAGAAGGAAGACCCGCTCTCAAAGTTCACACCGGATGAACAGAGACAGATCAGAGCGGTTGCCGACAAGATCGATATCAAGGACAGCAACGCGGTACTTAGCTATGGAGCTACGGCACAGCGCAAGGTCTCCGACTTTGCTGACGGCGCTCTCGAGAGCGTAAGAGCAAAGGATATGGGAGAAACAGGTCAGGTGCTGACATCCCTGCTCGTAGAGCTCAAGAGCAACAGCGAGGAGAAGAAGACGTTCCTTGGCAAACTGTTCGGCAGTGCGGAAAAGAACTTTGAGAAACTCAAAGCGCAGTACAGCACAACAGAGGCTAACATCGACAGACTCGTCAAACTGCTTGAAGGCCATGAAGAGCAGCTCCTCAAGGACATCGCTCAGCTCGACAAGCTTTATGACAAGAACAAGCTCTACTTCAAGGAAGTTTCGATGTACATCGAAGCCGGCAAGCTGGCTCTTGAGAAGGCAAAGACGGTCACACTCCCTGAGCTCGAAGCAAAGGCTAAAGAGACAGGCGCTATCGAGGACACACAGGCTGCTCAGGATTACGCTGACATGATCACGAGATTCGAGAAGAAGATCTATGACCTCGAACTCTCCAGAACAGTATGCCTGCAGACTGCTCCTGAGATCAGAATGGTACAGAACTCCGACACCATCATGTCCGAGAAGATCCGCTCCACCATCGTTAATGTCATCCCTATGTGGAAGACGCAGATGGTACTGGCACTCAACAATTACCATACCCAGAAGGCCATTGAGGCTCAGCACGCAGTTACAGAGGCTACAAACGAGATGCTCAAGAAGAATGCTGACGCTCTTCACCAGAGCACTGTTGAAACAGCAAAGGCCAGCGAGAGAGGCATCGTCGATATCGAGACGCTGCAGCACACAAACGAGCAGCTGATCACGGCTCTCGACGAGATCAAGCAGATCCAGGAAGACGGCAGGGTCGCAAGAGCCGAGGCCGAGAAGGAACTCGCAAGGATCGAGCAGGAACTCAAGGACAAGATGCTTGGTATCGCGGCAAACGCGAAGTGGACAGGCGAGGACATCGCGTCTACAAGAACTGAGTAACAGGTAATGGCAGAGAAAGACCGTAAAGACAAGAATACAAAAGAGAAGAGCCGGAGGATTCCGGCTCTTGCTCTATTGCTTGTACTGCTGATAGCGGCGGCTTTCTTTTTCATGTCTGATGTGTCGTTCATCAAGAGCGCCAGAGACGCCGTGATGGAGAAGCTCGGCTATGAGTCGATAGAACCTGACGCAGAACCGGAAAACGGAAGCGGCAGTGAGAACGGCAGCAACAGCAGCTTTAACGGTCAGCTTAACGCGTCTTCGCTTCCTGAATGGGACGGGAATCACTATGTGCAGGTGAACGGCAACGTGCCGGAATTCCCTGATGATGTATATGAGCGCGCGGGGCTTATAAAGGACGGCGACGGCTGGAAGACAAAGGGCAACCTGCTTGGGACCATCGATTCAGGCAAACTGACGCCGTACGAGTACTACGGAAGTCTTGATGATCTGGGCAGATGCACGTATGCGTACGGCTGCCTGGGAAGGGAGACCATGCCTGAAGAAGGTGTCGAGCGCGGAGACATTTCTTCGATTCACCCATCCGGCTGGGCAAAGTCGCAGAACTGGGAACGCTGCCACCTTATAGCGTGGGCGCTGTCCGCTGAGAACGCCAATCCGTCAAATCTGGTCACAGGCACCCATTATCTCAATTACGACGGAATGAGACCTCTTGAAGAAGAGGTGGAGCATTATATCTGGAATACGGGAGATCATGTGCTTTACATGGCAAAACCTTGGTTTGCCGGGGATGAGCTTGTTGCCAGAGGAGTGCAGCTTACAGCGCTTTCTCTGGAGGACGGCGGCAAGGGCATATCGTTCAATGTCTATTGTTTCAACGTGACGCCAAATGCCGAGATAGATTACAGGACCGGAATAGTGACGACAGAAGAGCAGGCGGTACAGGAGGCCAGACTCTATGTGATAAACAAGCGCTCAAAGGTGTTCCATTATCCGACTTGCGAGGGTGCGCAGAGCATGTCGCCATATAACCGCGAAGAGGTAACGGCGACCCGTGTCGAACTCACTTCGCAGGGATATACACCTTGCGGGTATTGTGAACCATAACACTAGTGTTTTTACTTGTTTTTAAGCACCCGGAAGGGTGCTTTTAGATTGACCGCACAGGTGGTTAGTTGATAAAATTTATAGGCATTCTTTATTGGAATAGCTTTATATGTTATCGCTAAAACTTTTGCAGTTATTGGAGAGCAATATAGGAGGTAAAAACTTTTGAAGAAAAAACTCAAAAGAACAGTTGCTCTGTTGACAGTGCTGGCGATGTCCGTACTGCTTCTGGCAGGCTGCGGCGGGTCCTCCGGCGGTGAAGAAGCCCCTTCGGGAAGCACCAATGGAATCACGATCTTCAACTCAAAGATGGAGATCCAGGATCAGCTGCTCCAGATGGCAGAAAAGTATGAGGCAGAGACAGGTGTCCACGTAGAGGTTTATTACTCAAGTGACACGGTCTCGGCTCATATGGCAACAAGGTACGCATCGAACAACCCGTACACACTGTCGATGGTAGACGCCAAGGATATCTATTCCCTGGCTGAAGAGCACGCTATTCCTCTCGATGATGAGGAATGGGTAAAAGACACGGGTTATGCGATCAGTATTGGCGGTCATGTATACGGATTCCCTGTTTGCGTAGAAGCAAGGGGCATCATTTACAACGCCGACGCGATCAAGAAAGTTACAGGCAAGGACTTTGATCCTGAGCAGTACAAGACACTGACAGCGTGGAAGGGACTGATCGAAGAACTCAAGAAGGGCGGAATGGAATCGCCTACGGGAGTCATGAAAGAAGACTGGTCGCTCGGAGCCCACTATCTTGCTCAGGTCTACGAAGAACAGGACGATCCTGACGCATTCCTTATGGATCTCAGCGCAGGAAAAGTCAAACTCATGGAGAATGAGAAGTTCAATTCCCTCATGGACACATTCGATGTTCTGATGGAAAACAACTACGCCAAGGCAAGCGCCATCTCTGCAGAGCGTGAGATCTCCGAGAAGAAACTGGCAGAAGGCGAGATCGCGTTCATGTTCGGCGGTAACTGGGACTGGTCGCAGATCAACCAGTTTGACTACACAGAGAACATGGGCATGATGCCTGTTCCTCAGGATCTTGATGACGGAATGAACGAGATGCTGGTTGGCGGAGGATCGAAGTACTTCTTCATCGACAATTCCTCCAACACATCGGAAGAACAGAGACAGCAGGCTAAGGATTTCCTCAACTGGCTTATCTACAACGAGAATGGACAGTCATTCCTCGTTAACGACTGCGCTCTTGTTCCTGCGTTTTCGAACATCGAACTGCCAATCAGCGATCCGCTTGGCGCTTCGGTAAGCAAGTACACCAACGACGGCAAGTTGATCCCTAACTACAACTACATGCCTGACGATCACTACGCTATCCTCGGAGCCATGTTCCAGAAGTATCTGGCCGGCATCAGCGATCGCGAAGGATTCGCCAAAGACGTTGAGACGTACTGGCACACAAAGACTCTGACAAGCCACTCAGAATAGGAAAGGAGGACTGAATAATGGAAAGAAACACAATGGCTTATAAGTCAAAACAATTCCTTATGTTTGCAGGTCCGGCGCTCATCCTGTTCTGCATGGTCATCATCATTCCGTTCATCTACGGACTGTTCCTGACCTTCACCAGCTGGGACGGAGTCAGTGCTGAAAAGCCTTTCGTAGGCTTCGCAAACTATGTATCCGCTTTTAAAGACGCGTATTTCTGGTCGGCGATCGGCAGAACGATCATCTACTCGGCGTTCGCCGTGGTATTCGTCAACGTCGTCGCTTTCCTGCTCGCTTACATGGTAACGAGCGGAGTAAAGGGCCAGAACTTCTTCCGTGCCGGATTCTTCATTCCTAACCTGATCGGCGGAATCGTACTTGGTTATGTCTGGAAGTTCGTCTTCAACCGCGCGTTCGTAGCTATCGGAGAGGCGATCTCCGGAGGGACGGTGCCGTCTCTGCTATCTACGACCGGAGGTGCGATGTTCTGCCTGATACTGGTATCAGTCTGGCAATACGCGGGCTACATGATGCTGATTTATGTAGCCGGATTCATGAGCGTATCCGACAGTCTCAAGGAAGCGGCCATGATCGACGGCTGCACTCCTTCACAGGCGATGCGCAATGTGACGATCCCTCTGATGAGGACGTCATTCACAACATGTATCTTCCTGAGCATTACGAGATGCTTCGTAGTGTACGATGTCAACCTGTCATTGACAAAGGGCGAGCCGTTCTTCAGCTCCGTAATGGCAGCCATGCACGTATACAACAAAGCGTTCACGTATAAGGATTACGGCACAGGCCAGGCTGAAGCTCTCATCCTGTTCATCGTCTGCGCGATAATCGGAATCACTCAGGTATATGTGAGCAAGAAAGGGGAGGTGGAAGCATAATGACTCAGAACGAAAAGGCTGCTGCAGCCAAGAAGAGAAAACACGCCATTATGATCGTCCTCCTGG
>Ga0310695_10013011_pt1 | contig 11533 bp, 9 predicted proteins | sample RumenRJG_04DNA_FD_203882 | JGI IMG/M metagenome (GOLD analysis project Ga0310695, IMG submission 203882) | Bovine rumen microbial communities from Lethbridge, Alberta, Canada - RJG_04 (v2) (version 2) | ecosystem: Host-associated > Mammals > Digestive system > Stomach > Rumen | place: Canada... | reverse complement strand
CAAGAAGATAGAACCCCACAAAGCTCAAAATCACCGGCCAGAAGCGCAGGAAGTACCCGGCGTTTGCAAGGAAATTGGCAAAGAGCACGTCAAGGCGCATTTCGGCGGATTTGTTCATGCTCTCCGCCGGGGCCAGCATCATATAGAAGAAGCCCGCCAGCATGAGTGCGAGAGACGGCAGCATCCAGCGCGGCGGAGTCTGCTTCCCCTCAAACCATAACAGCAGCAGAAAGGCGAGCGCCATGGCCACCATGGCCACCGTGCCGTTTTCGCTGTACGCCCCGACCACGAAGGAAAAGAGAACGTAAACGATCCGCACTCCCCGCGCGGGGCTTTTCCCCGTGAGAAACGCCGTGGCCCAGGGCAGCAGCCACACAAGGCACAGCACCCCGCACCAGAGATAGTTTACAGAGCCGGTGAGCCACAGGAACACCTGCCCGAAGTCCGGCTGCAAAAGCCAGAGACAGCCGAAAACACTCAGCAAAAGCAGCGCGTTCGGCCTCGCGCCCCGCCCGGCGCTGTACGCAACGAGCCACACCAGGGCGGTGAAGAGGGCGGCGTTTATGACGTCAAATACAAGTTTTGGCAGCAGCAGGAAAAGCTGCACCAGAAAATGCGGCATCACGCGCCCGTTCATGCTGAGCCGGTGCGCCGCCATGGAGGGGAGGATCTGCCAGACCGACGTGATGCGGCTGCCGTCGGCATAGCTGAAGCAGTAGCGGTAATCGTCCGCGACAAGATCGGTCTCATGTGTGCAATAAAGCTGCAGCAGAAAGATCCCCGCGAGAACCAGCAGGGCTGCTGCGCGCGAGCGGTTAAAGCGTTCCAGCCTGTCCATGCCGCACCTCAGTTCCCGAAGACCCAGAGATGGGTCACGCCGAAGGCCTCGCGGATGAAGTAGTTGAGCATCACGAAGAAGTAGCCCCACGGGGCGGCGACGCCCGCCGCGTCCGTCACGCCGAGGCTGCGCGCCATGAGTTTTGCCCGGTAGAGGTGGTAGGCGCTCGACACAATGGCGACATGGCCCTGCGGCTCGTCCCCGCGCGCGCGGATGATGTCAAAGGAAAACTTGAGATTCTCCATTGTGGAGGTGGCCTTCGGCTCCATGATGATCCGCTCGGGCGCGACGCCGTGGGCGATCAGCCAGTCGTGCATGGCCTGGGCTTCGGTGATCTGCTCGCCCTTGCCCATGCCGCCGGAGACGATGGCGACGGTCTCGGGATGCTCGTTTAAGTATTGCAGCGTCCCCTCAAGCCGCCGCACCAGGGTCAGCGAGGGCTGATCCTTGTATACCGCAGCGCCCAGCACAATGAGGTAATCCCGCCCCGCGTCCTTGTCGGTGCGGGCGTTTTTGATGATGAAATACTCCACAAAGCAGAAGTAGGCAAGCCCGATGCACACCAGCACGACTACCACCCGCCAGAGAGCGGTAGGGAAGTACCGGTGCATCACCAGCAGCGCCGCGATGAAAAACAGAAGGTAGCCCCACCAGGCGTAGCCGCGCAGGGCAAAGCGCAGGAAAAGCCCCGCGCCCGTGAGGATGCCCACCAGCACGGGCAGGTTTTTGCGAAAGTGCCACAGCACGATCCCCGCGGACGCCGCGCCGAGGGCGTAGGCGGGATATTGGATCCCGGCCCCGAAGCGCAGGGCGAGGGCCAGCGCCATCAGGCCTGCCGCCGAGATTGCCCAAAGGTATTTTTTCATCCGTTCAGCTCCTCCCAGCGCTCGTAAAGCTCCGTGAGCGCAGCGTCCAGCTCGTCCTTCTCGGCCTGGATCTCCATGAGCTTCTGATAGTCGCTGCCGTACTGCTCGGCGAGACTGTCCAGCTCCGCGATTTTTTCCTCCTGCCGGGCGATCTCCCGCTCGAGGCGGGCGATGGCCTTGTCGTTATTTTTGGGGCGCTCCGGCTTCGGCTTTTTCTCCTTCGGCTGTTCGCGCTCCTTTTGCTTTTCGATCTGGGTGACAAGCTCCTGCCGCTCCCGCCAGGCGCGAAACTCTTTGTACCCGCCGCGAAAATCGGTGATCTGCCCGCCGCGCAGCTCCCAGACGCGCGTGGCGAACTTGTCGATGAAGTAGCGGTCGTGCGACACGAAAAGCAGGGTCTGCTCGTAATCGGACAGCGCGTCCTCCATCCACTCGCGGCTGGCGATGTCGAGGTGGTTGGTCGGCTCGTCGAGGATGAGGAAGTTGATGTCCCCGCCCATCAGCATGCAAAGGCGCAGGCGGCTCTTCTCGCCGCCGGAGAGCGCCCCGACCGGGGTCAGCACATCCTCGCCCCGGAAGCCGAAGGCGGCGAGGCGGTCGCGCGCCTCCTGCGGCTGGCAGCGGCAGTCGTAGAGCATCGTGTCGAGGGCGGAGCGCTGCTCGTTGGAAAAGCCGACGAGCTGGGGCAGATAGGCCGTGCGCACCGTGGGGCCGAGATAGAGCCAGCCCTTGTCCGGCTTTTCGAGGTTCATGATCATTTTGACCAGCGTGGATTTGCCCGTGCCGTTGTCCCCGATGAGGGCGATGCGCTCCCCGCCGGTGACCAGCATGTCGAGACCGGAGAACAGCACCCGATCCCCGTAGCGCTTTTCAAGCCCGTCGATGACCAGCACCTCATCGCCCACAAATTCGCGCTCCTTGAACTTTACGTTCAGCTTGCGCTGTTCCTTGGGCTTTTCGGTATGGCTGAGCTTTTCAATGCGCTTTTCCATGGAGAAGGCGCGCTTGTGCAGCTTGTCGTTGCCCATGAAGGCCCAGAGGTGCATCTGCTCTGCCGCTCTTGTGAGCTGGTCGATCTTCGCCTGATCCTTCTCGTATTTTTTGAGCTTTTCTTCAAAGCGGTGCTGCCGCTCCTGCACATAGAAGCTGTAGTTGCCGCTGTAAAATTCCGCCTTGCCCTCATTGATTTCGATGCAGCGCTGCACCACCTTGTCGAGAAAGAAGCGGTCGTGGCTGATCGCGAGGACGCTGCCCTTGAAGTGCAGCAGATAGTCCTCCAGCCACTCGGTGGCCCGCAGGTCAAGGTGGTTGGTCGGCTCGTCGAGCAGGAGAAGGTCGGTGTTCTCGAGGATCAGACGCGCAAGGTTCACGCGCGTCTTCTCCCCGCCGGAGAGGGAGTCAAACTCCTGCACCAGCATCTGCGGCGGAATATCCAGACCGTTTGCCACACGCGCACGGTCCACATCCATCTCGTACCCGCCGAGGCGGCGGAAGTCCTCCTGCAGGCGGTCGTATTCGTGCAAAAGCGCGGGGGACTGGTCGCGCTCCATGCGCTCGGCCAGCTCCTCCATGCGCTCGCTGATCTTATACAAACGCCGATGCGCGTCTTTGAGCACCATCTCGGTCGTCCAGCCCTCAGGGTAGACGGGGATCTGGGAGATGAGGCCGAGGCGCTTTCCCGGCGCAATGGCGATCTCCCCCTCGTCGGGGCGCAGCTCGCCCGTCAGGATGCGAAAGAGCGTGGTCTTCCCGCAGCCGTTGTGGCCGAGGATGCCGACCCGCTCCCCGGCGGTGACGGTGAAGGAGAGCCCGTCGAGGACGTTTCTCCCGATCTCAAAGGATTTTACAAGATTGCTGACAGATAAATCGGTCATAGGTTTAATTCCTTACATATTCTTCACGGCCCACTGCAGCACCTCGTTCGTGATGCGCCCGGCCTTGCTCAGACCGAAGCCGCCGCGCTCCACGAGGGTCACAAAGGCGTAGGGGTGTTCTTCATCGTCCAAAAAGCCCACAAACCAGGAGTTGTCGGGGATGCCCTCACCAAGCTCGGCCGTGCCGGTCTTGGCGCAGATGGCAAGGCCCGGGAAGTTCACGTCGGCGTCGTAGTGGGCGATGGAGTTATTGCGCATCAGGGCCTTGAGGCGCTCAGCCGTCGAAGGCACGACAAGCTCCGTGACCTCCGCCGTCTCATTCGGGAGAAAGTGCGGCTCGATGAGCTTGCCGCCGTTTGCCACGGCGCAGAGAAAGCGCAGCATCGAATAGGGGACGACAAGGTCGGTGGACTGCCCGATGCCCGACCAGCCCGTCTCCGGGTCGCCCACGAACTCGAGGGGGTAGCTGCCCTTCGCGGTGGGGATGCCGTCGAGACTGTGCTTGTCCAGAAAGCCGTACTTGCGCACGTAGTCGATCATCGTGTTCTGTCCCAGGGAGACCGCGATCTGCGCAAAGGCGATGTTGCAGGAGTTTGCGAGCGCCTGGGTAAAGTTCTGCGTGTAGTGATCCGCCACACAGTGAAACGGCACGCCCGCGATCTTGTATTCCTCCTCGCAGTACCAGCTTTTCTGGTCAATGTCGGGGATGCGCTCGATGGCCGCGGCGGCGGTGATGAGCTTGAAGATGGAGCCGGGCGTGAAGGCGGCGGAGATGCAGCGGTTGATGAACGCGCCGTCGCGCTGCTCGCCGCTGGTGTCCAGCGGGTCGACCGAGGGGGTGGACACCATGCCCAGCATCTCCCCGGTGCGGTAGTTGCACACCAGCATGCAGCCGCTGGCCCACTCGCCGATGGATTCGTAGATCTGGTTATTGAGCCGCGCGTCATAGGTCAGCTCAAGCTGGGTGTTCGAGGAAACATGCGTCGTGCCGGTCAGGAGGCTGAAGCCGTGCACATCGTCCCAGAGGCGCGAGAGGATGCCCGTGCCCGTGCGGCCCCAGTAGTCGCCGGTCACGTGGTAGTTTGCCGCGCGTGTGATGCGGTCGGGGGAATAGACGCTGTGCGTCTCGTCAAAATAAGCCAGGGTGATGCCGTTTCTGTCCACGATATGCCCGGTGGAGCCGGAGTTTGCGCGGGAGAAATAGAGGGCCCAGTCCTTGCCGTGCTCGATGTAGCGCGTGAGATACACGCCCATGCCGCACACCACCAGGGCCGCGATCAGCAGCACCGAAAAGGCGCGGTTCGTTATTTTTCTCGTGGCTGCCACACCTCCCAGTCGGAAAGATCCTCTTCCCCGTCCGAGTCCTGCGAGGCGGCGCGGACGGCGAAGCTCGCGTCCCGGCGGTTGTCGGCGCTCTTGATAAAGGCCATCAGCATCCAGCAGCTCAAAAGCGAGGTGCCGCCGCGGGAGACAAAGGGGAAGGTAACGCCCGTGAAGGGCAGAATGTCGAGCGAGCCGAACACGTTCATGGCAAGCTGGGTCAGCAGCATGCTCATGGCGGCGCAGGCCGCGATGGAGTAGTAGGCCGAGCGCCCGTGCCGCGCGCTGCGCACGGCGAAGAGCGCCATCACCACCATGGCGACGACCATGATGACGCCGATGATGAGCCCCTGCTCCTCACACACCATGGCAAAGACCATGTCGGTGTTCGCCGCCACCACGTCCTTGAGCCAGCCCGCGCCCGCGCCCTTGCCGTAGAGACCGCCTGCGGCGGCGGCGGACATGGCGCGCGTCTGCTGAAAGCCCGCGCCGTACACGTCCTCCCACACGTGACCCCAGGTGGAAAAGCGCCGGGCGACGTAGGGGCGGATGCTCACGGCGAGAAAGGCCGCCATCGCAGCGCCCGCAACGGCGAGCAGCACGGTCGCAAACGAGCCGGAGCGCAGATACGAGATCACAAGGAAGGTGACAAAGAAGATGAGCGCCGTGCCGAAGTCGCCGATCAGGGCGAGCGACACCACGCAGAAGGCCGAGAAGGTGATGAAGGTGGTCAGGTTCTTCCGGCGGAAAAGCCTGTCGAGCGTGGAGGCGCCCACGTAGATATACCCCACCTTGATAAGCTCCGAGGGCTGCAGGGAGAGGCCGCCGATGTTCAGCCAGTTTCGCGCGCCGAGCACCGCGTCGCTGAAAATCATGTTCACAAAAATGAGCAGGATGGAGCCCATGACGACGGTCGAGCGGGCGGACATGGTGCGCTCCAGATCCCGCAGCCACCAGCCCATCAGCGCGAAGAGCCCCACCGCCGCGATCGTGAGCAGAAGCTGCTTGAGCATGTCCTTCGGCACCGACGAGGCTGCGACGGACATGCCGATGCTGGTGAGGTAAAAAGCCAGGATCTCAATTTCAAAGCCGGTTTTGTTGAGAAAGCGCATGAAGAAATAGCAGGCCCAGTCCAGCGCCATGAGCGCGAGAAAGGCCAGGGCCACGGAGGGCAGATTCTCCTGCCGGGGCGTCATGGCATGCTGGAAGAGGAGCGTGAGCTGAAAGAGCGTCAGCAGGAACATCGTCCCCACCGGGGACACGCCGTGCCCCGCGCTGGTGCGCTTGGAGTCCATCTTCTCCCGCTTTTCCGGCGTGACCGCGCGAAAGCGCACCTTCTGCCCGCCGAGGTTGATGACGGCCCCGGTTTCGACCGAGAGCCCATCGCCCCCGGCCCGGTCGTTCTTGATCCACACGCCGCCCTTGGAGAAAATGTCGTAGACCCGCCAGCGCCCGTTGCCGCCGCGCCGCAGCACGGCATGGATACGGCTCACCCCGGGGGCGAGGATGCGCACATCCGCGCTCAGAGAGCGGCCAATCAGGTTTTCCCAGTGGGTGAGGGGGTAGCTCTGCCCCTCGAAAGTGAGGTAGCCCCAGACCTCGGGCTCGAAGCGCTCCGAGAGCAGCGAGCGTATGCAGCGCAGCAGCAGCGCAATGGACACGAGGATGAGCACGTATTTGCTCAGCGCCATGGAATATTCGGCCAGCCCGCCCATGGGAACACCTCCTTTCGTCTTGGCTCCCCTGCAAGGGGAGCCAATCCATTCTATTATAACACACAAACGTCCGTATTGACAACCGTGGACAAGTCAACTAAAATAGAACCCATGAAAAACAAAAGCCTGCTTTGGGGTCTGCTGCTGGCGCTGATCGTCGCCGCGGGGCTCCTGTTATACGGAAAGCTCGGCCGGGGCGAGGGGATGGTCGCGGTCGTCTCTGTCAACGGAGAGGTCTATGAAAGGATCGACCTCTCAAAAGTCAGGGAGGAATACGATCTGGACGTCGCCACTGAATTCGGGCGCAACATCGTCCATGTGGAGCCGGGGGCCATCTCCGTCACCCATGCCGACTGCCCGGATCATATCTGCATCATGCAGGGCAAGCTCAGCGGCAGCGGCATCCCCATCATCTGCATGCCGAACCGGCTCGTCATCTCCATCGAGGGGGGCGATATTGATGGCTAAGACCAGAAAGCTCGCCCTGATGGCGCTTCTGACCGCCATCGCCCTTACGATTTTCGTGATTGAGAACCAGATCCCCGCACCCGTCCCGGTGCCGGGGGTGAAGCTGGGTCTTGCCAATATCATCACGCTCATCGCCATGAAGCTTCTCGGGAAGAAGGAGGCGGGCGCCGTTTTGCTGGTGCGCATCCTGATGGGCGCCATGTTCGCGGGCAGTCCCTCTACGCTCCTCTTCAGCGCGGCGGGCGGGGCGCTGGCCTATCTTGTGATGTGTCTGACGCTGCGCTTTTTCGGGGAGAATCAGCTTTGGATCGTCTCGGCCCTCGCGGGCATCGCCCACAACGCCGGGCAGCTTCTGGCCTGCGTACTGGTCGTGAAGACCCCGGGTGTGCTGGCCTACGCTCCTGTCCTCGCGGCCTCCGGCGTGATTACCGGCGTCTTCACGGGCCTTGCCGCGCAGTATCTCTTGAAAGCACTCAAGAAGGCAAGATTCTGATAGTCAAAATATATTATCATATACGAAAGGCAGAAACGAAAACAATGAGTGAATGCACACATGATTGCTCCACCTGCGGCAAGGACTGTGCCGACCGCACGGCGGAGAGCTTCCGCAAGAGCCTGCGCCCCGGCGCAAGCGTCAAGAAGGTGATCGCCGTCGTCAGCGGCAAGGGCGGCGTCGGCAAGAGCCTCGTGACATGTCTGATGGCGTCCGAGATGCAGCGGCGCGGCTTCAACTGCGCGGTGCTGGACGCGGACATCACCGGCCCCTCCGTGCCGAAATCCTTCGGCGTGCACCAGCACTGCACGGGCACCGACGAATATCTCTTCCCGGTCAGCACCCACAGCGGCATGCAGCTGATGAGCATGAACCTCATCCTCGAGGATGAGACCGAGCCCGTCGTCTGGCGCGGCCCCGTCATTGCCGGCGCCGTGACCCAGTTCTGGACGGATGTACTCTGGCAGGATGTGGACTACATGTTTGTCGACATGCCTCCCGGAACGGGCGACGTGCCCCTGACCGTGTTCCAGTCCCTGCCGGTGGACGGTATCGTCATCGTCACCACCCCGCAGGATCTGGTGGGCATGATCGTGGAGAAGGCCGTGCACATGGCGGCGCTGATGAACATCCCCGTCATCGGCCTTGTGGAGAACATGAGCTATTTCAAATGCCCCGACTGCGGCAAGGAGCACGCCATCTTCGGTGAGAGCAAGGTGGAGGCCCTGGCAAAGCAGTACGGCATCGCGCATTGGGCAAGACTGCCCATCGACCCGGCCGTCACCGCCATGGTGGACGCGGGCGAGGTAGAGTCCGTCAGCGGGGAGCATATCAGCCCCATCGTGGACGTGATTCAAAAGGAGGTCTGACATGCGCATCGCGGTTGCCTATGACGACGGCATGATCGGCGCGCACTTCGGCCACGCCGACACCTTCGCCGTCTACGACTTTGAGGACATGGACGTGACCCGCTGCACCAAGCGCCTCGTCCCCACCGGGGAGCGCCGCGGTCACCAGGCCATGGCCGACCTTATGCGCGACGAGAAGGTGGACGCGGTCATCTCCGGCAACATGGGCGGGGAGGCCAAGGCTGCGCTGCTGAGCTACGGCATCGTCCCGGTGGCGGGCTTTGAGGGCCCTGCGGACCTCGCGGCGGATCTGCTCGTCTTGGGGAGGCTTCCCATCAACGGCGCGGACGCGGACTTCGCGGGCGGCGGCAGTTGCGGCGGCTCCTGCGCCGGGTGCAGCGGCTGCGGCCCGGACTGCGACTGCGGCGGCTCCTGCGGCTGCTGAGAGGTGCTTATTACGGCGGCACAAGCCGCAAAACAACCGTCACTTTCGGGTGGCGGTTGCTTTTTAGCGTGTTTTGTCTTTGCTTTCTTTCGGGAAGTTTCCGGACGATAATCGTTTTCACAGGAGAGTGAGCCACCATGACCGAAAAACTATACTATCTTGACAGCCATCTTTTTACCTTCGAGGCGACGGTGCTTGACTGCCGCGCGGAGAAAAACGGGTACAGCATTGTTTTAGACCGCACGGCCTTTTTCCCGGAGGGCGGCGGACAGCTTGCCGACACGGGCGTTCTCGGCGGCGTGCGCGTTCTGGACGTGCACGAGCGGGAAGGGGAGATCCGCCACTATACCGACGCGCCGCTTCCCGCCGGGGAGCGCGTGACGGGTACGCTTGACGCTGAGCAGCGCCTTCGCCGCATGCAGAACCACTCGGGCGAGCATATCCTCTCCGGCCTTGTGCACGGCGCCTTCGGCTATGACAACGTCGGCTTTCACATGGGCGCGGAGTGCATGATCATCGACTTCTCCGGGGAGCTATCCTGGGAGCAGCTCATGGAGCTGGAGACCGAGGCCAACGCCGTCGTGCGGCAGAATCTTCCCATGCACATCTGGTTCCCGGCGGAGGATGAGCTCAAAACCCTCGAATACCGCAGCAAGCTGGAGCTGACGGAGAACGTGCGCATCGTGGAGATCCCGGGCGTGGATCGCTGCGCCTGCTGCGCCCCGCATGTGGAGCGCACGGGCGAGGTCGGCGTCATCAAGATCCTCGACAGCCAGCGCCACCGGGGCGGGCAGCGCGTGAGCGTCATCTGCGGCATGGACGCCTTGGAGGACTACCGCGCCCGCCAGGAGAGCGTGACGGACATTTCCCGCGCCCTCAGCGCCAAGCGCAGCGAGGCGTCCCAGGCGGTGCAGCGCATCCTGAACGAGCAGCAGATGATGAAGGAGCGCGTCGACACGCTCTCCATGGCCCTCGTCGCTTACATGGCGGCAGTGCAGCAGGAGACAGACGGCAACATCCTCGTCTTCGACGGCGCCCTCGGCGAGATCGCCCAGCGGGAGCTTGTGAACCGCCTGATGGAAAAGGCGGGCGGCTTTGCGGCGGTCTTCTGCGGCAATGACGCGGACGGCTGGCGCTACATCATCGGCAGCCTCCGCCGGGATCTGCGCGCCGGGGCGAGAGCCATCAACGCCGCCATCGACGGGCGCGGCGGGGGAAAGCCCCAGATGATCCAGGGCAGCGCCCGCGCGGCGAGGGCGGAAATCGAAAGCAGATTGAAAACGATAAATATTTGACAAAACAGGTGAAATTGTACAAAAAAGAACACTAAAAAAGGCAAAGAAGTTACGACTTTGACGAAATAAGAATTGACATTGCGTTCACGCTTTGTTAAAATATACCCATAAGGATGGGCGTACTGCGCCCGCTTGGAAATCGGACTATCATTTTGGAGGGCTATCTTGTGAAAGATCTCAAGCATCTGATCTACTTTGAGAATCTCCTTCAGGAAGCGAATAACGAGCTGGTGCAGAAGGCCAAGAAGGACGGCCTGCGCGCCGTCGGCTACACCTGTTATTTCATGCCTGAGGTGCTTCTCGACCTGCCCGGCTGCTTCTCCGTCAGGCTGAGAGCGCCGCGCTGCACATCCCCCGACATTGCGACCTACTACATGTCCGCCCGCGTCTGCCACTACGCGAGAAGCCTGATGGAGCGCGCGCTGGAGGGCGGCTTCAACTTCCTCGACGCCCAGATGGCGACCGAGACGTGCACCGCCACCTGCCGCTTCCAGGAGCACCTGCAGCAAAAGCACCTCGATTCCGTCGACGATATGCGCATCATCGACAACGACGATTTCTTCTGCGAATTTTCCGACGTTCCCTTCAAAAACAACGAGATCTCCTATCAGCACTATGCCACCCAGCTTCGCGCCCACGTCCTCAAGCCCCTGCATGAGCGCTTCGGCATCGACGTGTCGGACGAGGCCATCCGCAAGGCGGTCGAGCAGCAAAACGAGGTAAGCCGTCTCATCAACGAGATCGGCGACTACCGCAAGCTCGATAACCCCACCATCACGGGCTACGAGTTCCATGTGATCCAGCTCTGCTCGCTCGTATGTCCCAAGTATCTCATCCTCCCGTATCTGCGCGAGACGGCGGAGGAGATGAAGACGCGCGAGCCGGACAGGAAGAAGGAGTTTCGCTGCAAGGTGGTTCTCGCCGGCTCCGAGAACGACGATCCCGATTTCACCAAGCTTGTCGAGAGCTGCGGCGCGCGCGTCGTGTGCGACCGTTACTGCTACGGCGCCGTGGAATCGCGCCAGATCATCGACCTGCCCGACGGCGTCGATCCCGTCTACGCCATCGCAAAGCACTATCTGCACTCCTCCAACTGCCCGCGCTTCATGCCCCAGGACGAGATGCGCGCCAGAAAGAAGAGGATCGCAGAGCTTGCCAAAGAGTACCATGCCGACGGCGTCATCATTGCCTCCAACAAGTTCTGCGAGTATTGGAGCTATGAGCGCGTCATCGACACCGTCATTCTCAAGCGCGACTTCGGCCTGCCCGTCTGCTCCATCGAGAAGGAGTACATCAACACGGCGTCCGGCCAGCTTCGCACCCGTTTCCAGGCCTTCGTAGAGAGCGTGGAGATCAAGAAGATCCAGGAGG
>Ga0310695_10013008_pt1 | contig 11534 bp, 9 predicted proteins | sample RumenRJG_04DNA_FD_203882 | JGI IMG/M metagenome (GOLD analysis project Ga0310695, IMG submission 203882) | Bovine rumen microbial communities from Lethbridge, Alberta, Canada - RJG_04 (v2) (version 2) | ecosystem: Host-associated > Mammals > Digestive system > Stomach > Rumen | place: Canada... | reverse complement strand
TAGATAAGATAAATAGTCAATTAAAAGAAGATACAGAGAAAAAAGCCAAAAACGAAGATTTGTAACATATTAAGCGTACCTTCTAAATATTGATTATTTATTGAACACACATTTTTGTGTGAAAGTGTGAAGTGTGTGAATCCGGCGGCGGCCGGCGGCAGGCAAACGTCCACTTGCTGACTACCTCCGGTGGGCTAATACACTCGTGTCGCGTGGTCTCCACCTGGTCTCCACCTGGTTCCAATGGATGCTCAATGGATGCTGAAAGGGTGCTCAATGGATGCTCAAACCTTGCTTCATCCATTGTCACCCTTACAAAAAGCCTATATCTGCTTAAGAAAATTTGCGACTGATTTGTCTCTTCAAAATACGCTGCAAAGATACAACTTTTTCTGCTTATTTCCAAATTTTTTGCTTCAAAAATATCATTTTTTTGATTTTTCTTGCATATTTCAAAATTTTGTTGTACCTTTGCAGTCGCAAAGGTTTTAAACACACATAATACCATGTTGGAATATGTAGATCGGAGGGAGTCGGATTGTTATAAATGGGACTCGGAGGGAGCGAAAGGTTGTCTGCCGTTATGGGTGGCGGATATGGATTTTGCAGCGGCGAAGCCGATACGGGAAGCGATGCAGCGTCGTCTGGATCACGGGGTGTTCGGTTACTCGATCGTGCCGCAAGCCAATTACGATGCGGTGGCATCGTGGTTCAAACGCAGACACGGATGGAAGGGTATCAATAACACGAACCTGCTGTACACCACTGCCGTCGTACCTGCCGTTTCTGCTATCTTCGCGGCGTTGGAGTTACGGATGGCGGAATACCGTCGCAAAGCCGGTAAACCGACCGTGGACGAGCCGTTGCGTATCCTCACGTTTACCCCGGCGTACAACTGCTTCTTCTCCTGCATCGAGAACATGGGATGTGAGTTGGTGCCGTCGCCGTTAGTGTTGCGCAACAACCGTTTTGAGATCGACTGGGAGGACGTGGAGCGCAAGGCAAAAGATGCGGATGTGTTCCTGCTGTGCAACCCCCATAACCCGACGGGTAGGGTTTGGAGCAGGGATGAGTTGGAGCGTCTGGCGGCGATCATGCGCAAGGAGCATCTGTTTGTGCTGAGCGATGAGATCCACTGCGAGTTCGCTTTTCCGGGCTATACCTATACGCCGTTTGCGAACATCGCTATCGACGATTTGGACTTCTGCGTATGCATGTCCGCATCGAAGGCGTTTAACATCGCAGGTCTGCTGTGCGCGACGATCTACGTGCCCAACAAAGAGCTGTTTGCACAGATCAACCATGCGTTAGAGATCCATGAGGTGAACGGTCTGAACCCGTTTGGCCTGGTGGCACAGGTGGCGGCATACAACGAGTCGGAAGCATGGTTAGACGAACTGAACGCGTATGTATATGATAACTTCTGCTACATGCGCGATTTCCTGAAAGCCGAACTTCCGATGCTGCAGCTCCATGAGACGGAAGGTACGTACTTGGGATGGGTGAACATCGCGGCGCTGGGTGTATCGGCGGAACAGTTCTGCCGCGACCTGGCACGGGAAGCGAAAGTGCTCTTTAACCCGTCGGAGATGTACGGCGCGGAACATTATATCCGTATCAACTTAGCCACCAGCCATGAGGTGCTGGCCGAAGCGTTGCAGCGGACCAAAGACTATATCGATAAAATTATTTAACCTCTCTATAGTATGAAGGAATACAATTTAACAACAAAGATCAAGTCCTTACAATGGGATGAGTTGACGGAAGAACAACGTGCCGTAGTGGCGGTTGCTAAGGAGCAGATCCAGCGCAGTTATTGTCCATACAGTGGTTTTCATGTAGGTGCCGGCGCGTTGCTGGCGAACGGTGAGATCATACGGGGCTGTAACCAGGAGAATGCCGCGTATCCGAGTGGCTTGTGTGCGGAACGTGTGGCTCTCTTTGCTGCCGGCGCGCAGTATCCCGATCAACCGGTACGCAAACTGGCGATAGCTTGTTTCACGGGTGGGCATTTTACCAAAGAACCCGGTTCTCCCTGTGGCGCCTGTCGGCAGGTGATGCTGGAGACGGAACATCGCTATCCCGGACAGAAGATGGAAGTGCTCCTATACGGAGAGGAGGAAACCTATGTGTTTGAATCAGCGGCCGATCTCTTACCCTTGATCTTTGTGAAAGAGAATCTGAAGGGATAATTGGAAATTGGAGATTGGAAATTGGAGATTGATGAATGTGATAAAGAAGATAGATATTTACCTGCTGCGGAATTTTCTGGGGCTGTTCTTTGCTACCTTCTTTATAGCGATCTTTATCTTACTGATGCAGTTCATGTGGATGCACGTGAACGATCTGGTGGGGAAGGGAATTGAACTGAGTGTGCTGGCGGAGTTCTTTATCTACGCCGTCGCTTCCGTGGTGCCTTTGGCGTTACCTTTGGCGATATTGCTCAGTTCCCTTATTGCCTTCGGAAACCTGGCGGAGAAAGTGGAACTGACGGCAATGAAAGCATCCGGCATCTCCCTTTTCCGTATCATGCGTCCGTTGACCTTGGCGGTGGCATTACTGAGCATAGGCGCGTTTTTCTTCAGTAACAACGTGCTGCCCAAATCGCAGATGAAGTTATGGGCGCTTATTTTCTCCCTGCGGCAAAAAACACCGGAACTTGATATCCCTGTAGGCGAGTTCTACGACGAGATCAGCGGGTATAACATCTACGTGCGTGAGAAGCGCAACGGAGACTTGATCAACCTCATGATCTATGACTACTCCGGCGGCTTTGAGAATGCGGCGGTGATGGTGGCAGACACGGGAAGGCTTAGTGCCAGCGCCGACAAACGCTATCTGATCCTCAACCTCATCAACGGAGAGTCTTTTGAGAACCTGGATAAGAAACAGCAACGCGCTACCGGTACCACCAAGAACATCCCCTATCGGCGGGAGACCTTTACGCAGAAGCAGTTGCTCATCGATTTCTCGACGGAGTTTAACCGCTACGACGAGTCCATTCTCGAAGACCAGCATGTGAGCAAGAACATGGAGCAGTTGCTGGAGACCATTGATTCGTTGCAGCAGGTGTCTGCCGAGAAGAGTAGGGAGCAGAGCGACAAGATGATCGCCGACCGTTATTTCGGTAGGGAAACGACCAAAGATACGGTGATATTACCTACGGAACTGACGCAAGAGCAACGAAGTGCATATGACTTGGATACACTATGGGCTTCGATGACCTTGCAGAACAAAAAATATATCCTATCCTTGGCGCAGGATAAGGCACGAACGAATAAGGATCAGGTGGATTATAACGGCATTGTGCTCGAAGATACGGACCGTACCATCCGCCGGCATGAGATCGAACTGCACCGTAAGTTCACGCTGGCTTTTGCCTGTCTGATCTTCTTCTTCATCGGTGCTCCGTTGGGTGCCATCATCCGAAAAGGCGGTTTGGGTGCGCCGGTGGTCATCTCCGTGATCATGTTCATCATCTATTACATCATCGATAACATGGGATTTAAGATGGCACGGGAAGCGTTATGGCCCTGTTGGGAAGGGATGTGGCTCAGTTCATTCGTCCTGCTGCCGATCGGTATCTTCCTGACCTACAAAGCCGCTACCGATTCGCCTTTGTTCTATCCCGATGCATGGAAGATCAAATACAAACGTTGGAAAGAAAAAATACGTACATATGCAAATAAACACAATAGAAGAAGCACTACGTGACTTCAAAGAAGGTAAGTTTGTCATCGTAGTGGACGATGAGGATCGCGAGAATGAAGGCGATTTCATCATTGCGGCCGAGAAAATCACACCGGAGAAAGTGAACTTCATGCTAAAGCATGGACGAGGTGTGCTGTGCTGTCCGATCACGGAGCAGCGCTGCGCAGAGTTAGACCTGATGCATCAGGTGGCGAACAACACCTCGATGTTAGGCACGCCGTTCACGGTGACGGTAGATAAACTCGAAGGTTGTACAACAGGTGTCTCGGCTGCCGATCGTGCCGCTACCATTCTGGCACTCGCAGATCCCAACTCCAAACCGGAGACCTTTGGTCGTCCGGGACATATCAACCCGCTCTATGCCAAGGCTGGCGGTGTGCTGCAACGCGCAGGACATACCGAAGCCGGTGTCGATCTGGCACGCCTGGCAGGTCTGCAACCCGCGGCTGCACTCATCGAGATCATGAATACCGACGGAACGATGGCGCGTATGCCGCAGTTACAAGAAGTGGCACGTGAGTTTGACCTCAAGATCATCACGATCAAGGATTTAATCGCCTATCGGCTGGGTAAAGGTGAGCGGTTAGTGGTTAGCGGTGAGCGGCAGCTGGTAGAACGCGGTGAGACGGTGTTCCTGCCTACGGCTAACGGAGAGTTTATGTTAACGCCTTTCCGTGACCTGACGACGGGTCTGGAGCATGTGGTGCTGACCAAAGGCGAGTGGAAAGAGGATGAACCCGTTCTCTGTCGGGTGCATTCCAGTTGTATGACCGGAGATATCTTCGGTTCGCAGCGCTGTGAGTGCGGTGAGCAGCTCAACAAAGCGATGCAGATGATCCAGACCGAAGGAAAGGGTATCATCGTCTATATGAATCAGGAAGGTCGCGGTATAGGCCTTATGAATAAAATACGCGCGTATAAGTTGCAGGAACAGGGAGACGATACGGTGGAGGCGAATGTGCATCTCGGTTTCCGTCCTGATGAACGCGACTACGGAGTCGGTGCACAGATCCTTCGGGAGATGGGAGCACATAAACTGCGGTTGATGACCAATAATCCCGTCAAACGCGTCGGATTAGAGAGTTACGGCATCGAAATCATTGAAAATGTGCCGATTGAGATTGCTCCGAATCGTTGGAACGAACGCTATATGCGGACAAAAAAAGAAAAAATGCACCACGATCTGAAACTCGTGTAAAAGTTTGGCACGGGATTTGTAGAGAGTAGGTATCGGGATACCGGTGTAACGGGATACCGGGATACCGAAGAACTTTTAAATTTTTGAGACAATGAAAAAATTAACTACACTTCTGATGGCGCTGATGATGATGAGTACAGCGCTTTGGGCAGAGGAAACCATCACGGTATCTGCCAACAGTTCTGACATCTCGGAAGGACTCGATCTGAAGGTTGTAGCTAAACTGTTCGCAGAGGCTAAGAACCTGGAGGAGTTCGAGACGATGCTTAACAACCCGGACAGCGCGTTCTGTAACCTGGACCTGAACGGTGACGGTCAAGTGGATTACTTACGCGTCGTAGAGACCGGAGAAGGTAACAAACGGCTCATCGTATTACAGGCGATCTTAGCGAAGGATATCTTCCAGGATGTAGCCTCGATATACGTGGAGAAAGACAGTTCGACCAACCAGGTCAGCGTACAGGTGATAGGTGATGAGTACGTGTATGGTGCTAACTACATCATCGAACCGGTATACGTCTACAGGCCTGTGATCTACGACTGGTTCTGGAGTCCGGCATGGTACGCATGGGTAAGTCCTTGGTATTGGGATTACTACCCGCATTGGTGGTACTACCACGCTTGTTGGTCGCACGACTGGTACTGGCATCATTGCTACGCATGGCATCATCACCATCACTGGTGCACTTTCCATCACGGACATCATCCGCACCACGGCTATCATGACTTATACCACAGGGTATCGCGTAGAGAGTATGCAACGGCTCATCCTTCGCATTCCTTCTCGCACCGGAACGCAGGCATGACCAACGCTCGTGAGATCCGTAGCACAACCAGCGTACGCGGTTCACAACGCACGGCACCTTCCCGTCAACCCGGTAGTGTAAGCAGTCGTACTTTCGACAGCCGGAACACGGTAAGCACCCGTTCGGTGAACACCAACGCTCGTCCTGTAAGCACCAGTACCCGCAGTACAGCAACCACCGGTCCTTCTCGCACGACCAGTACCACTCGCACCACGAGTTCGGCGACATCGGGCAGACCGACCAGCGTAACGACAACACGCAGTACATCCTCAAGCAGTACACGCAGTACCGCAACCTCCGGTCCTTCGAGATCAACCAGTACGACACGTTCTACCAGTTCGACGAGTTCCTACAGACCGAGCAGTACGACCAGTACGAAAACGTCCAGCTCGACACGGTCTACCAGCACGTATAGTCCTTCTCGCTCATCGAGCAGCAGTAGTTCTTCCTACAGCGGTTCTCGCAGCAGCGGAAGCAGTACACGCAGCAGCGGAGGCTTCAGCGGAGGCAGCAGCAGTCGCGGTGGCGGCGGTGGATTCAGCGGAGGCGGTAGCCGAGGCGGTGGTGGTGGCGGAAGCCGCGGTGGCGGTGGAAGCGTAAGACGCTAAACAAAAAAAGGTGGTCAAACGACCACCTTTTTTTTTGTTGTTTGAGATTGTTTGAGATTGTTTGAGGTTGTTTGAGGTTGTTAACGATTTCAAACTTTCAAACTCTTAATGCGCAGCCAGCATATTAGCCGGATCAAGCAGTTCATCCAGTTGCTCTTTGCTCAGGATTCCGTGTTCCAACACTAAGTTATATACGCTCTTGCCGGTCTCCAAGGCTTCCTTGGCGATTTTCGTCGAGGCTTTGTAACCGATCACCGGATTGAGTGCCGTCACGATACCGATAGAGTGTTTTACGGTCTCTAAGTTATGCTCGCGGTTGATGGTGATACCGTCGATACATTTCTCACGCAGGATGGCCATCACGTTGCTCAGCCAGGTAATCGACTCGAAGATACACTCGGTAATGATCGGCTCCATCACGTTGAGCTGTAACTGTCCGGCTTCGGCAGCAAACGTAACTGCCGTGTCATTACCGATGACCTTGAAGCATACCTGGTTCGTTACTTCGGGGATGACCGGATTGACCTTACCCGGCATGATGGAACTACCCGGCGCCATCGGCGGTAAGTTGATCTCATGCAGACCGCAACGGGGACCGGATGCCATCAGACGCAGGTCGTTACACATCTTACTGAGTTTAACCGCCAGACGCTTGAGTGCAGCGGAGTAGCTGACGTAGGCACCGGTATCCGGTGTCGCTTCCACTAAGTCACTGGCCAGCACAAACGGTTCACCCGTCAACTCACACATCTTCTTGATGCACAGTTCGGCATAACCGGCGGTAGCGTTCAGACCGGTACCGATGGCCGTACCACCCATGTTGATCTCGTACAGCAGGTTCACGTTCCGCTCCAGGTTAGCCACCTCTTCCTCCAAGTTATTAGCAAAAGCATGGAACTCCTGACCGCTCGTCATAGGCACGGCGTCTTGTAACTGGGTACGACCCATCTTGATGGAGTCATTGAACTCATCGCCTTTCTTACGCAGCGACTCGATGAGCCGTTTCAACTCCGCCTCCAGACCGCGGTTCATGCGGATGAACGCATAGCGGAAAGCAGAAGGGTAGGCGTCATTCGTACTCTGCGCACAGTTCACATGGTCGTTCGGTGAACAATACTGGTACTCACCGCGGTTATAACCCATGATCTCCAAGGCACGGTTCGCGATCACCTCATTGGCGTTCATGTTCACCGTCGTTCCTGCACCGCCTTGTACCAGGTCAGTCGGGAACTGGTCATGCATCTTACCGTCAATGATCTCACGGCAGGCCTGTGCAATAGCTGCGTAGATCTCATCATTGATGACACCTAAGTCATGGTTCGCCTCTACAGCCGCTAATTTGATATAAGCCAAAGCGATGATGTATTCCGGAAAATCGGACATCTTCAGATTCGAGATCTTGTAGTTGTTGATGCCGCGTTGGGTCTGGACACCATAGTAAGCTTCTACCGGCACTTCCAGTTCGCCTAACAAATCCGATTCTACACGATGCAGCTTGATGCCTTTGGGGGTAATAAACGATGTTTCCATATGATTAGAGTATTAAAGATTTAACAAATTCCACGCGGTTGAAGGTCTGCAGATCTTCCATCTTCTCGCCTAAACCGATGTAGCGAACAGGGATCTTGAACTGGTCGGAGATGCCGATAACCACACCACCTTTGGCGGTGCCGTCTAACTTCGTGATCGCCATTGAAGACACTTGGGTTGCTGCAGTGAACTGGCGTGCCTGCTCAAAGGCGTTCTGACCGGTAGAACCGTCCAGCACCAGCATCACGTCATGCGGTGCACCCGGCACCACTTTCTGCATCACGTTCTTGATCTTCGTCAACTCGTTCATCAGGTTCACTTTGTTATGCAGACGACCGGCAGTGTCGATCAGTACCACATCCGCATCATTTGCTTTGGCGGATTGCAGGGTGTCGAAGGCCACGGAAGCCGGGTCAGAGCCTTGCTGCTGCTTGATCACCGGCACACCGACGCGCTCACCCCAGATGCATAACTGCTCCACGGCAGCGGCACGGAACGTGTCTGCGGCACCCAGATAGACCTTCTTACCGGCTGCTTTATATTGGTGCGCTAACTTACCGATCGTGGTCGTCTTGCCCACACCGTTCACACCGACTACCATCACCACATACGGCTTGGCAGGAAGCGGTGCATCGAAATCCAGCACGTCCTCCACGTTGTTCTCCTGCAGCAACGAGGCGATCTCGTCCACCAGCAGGTTGTTCAACTCACTCGTGTTGACGTACTTATCCCGTTTAACGCGGTTCTGAACGCGGTCAATAATGCGTAGCGTTGTCTCTACGCCCACATCCGAGGTGATCAGAGCTTCTTCTAAGTTATCCAGCACATCGTCGTCGATGGTGGACTTACCCGCTATCGCTCGACTGATCTTACTGAGCACCGACTCTTTGGACTTCTCCAGACCTTTGTCCAGCGTCTCTTTTTTCTCTCGATTAAATAATCCGAAAAATGCCATATTACGTTTTAACTATTTAACAATTTAACGATTTAACGATGCGTTTCGCATCTTATGGTAATCCTTGCGTGCTTTGAATACCGCTTTAGCGCTGCGGAGTTTACCGGTCAGCAGGAACATCGTGGCTGCTGCGTAGTCTAAGAACCACCGTGTGATCAATACCGCCCAGCGGTGTTTGCTGTTCTTGTAGATCATCACAAGGTTGTTGCGGAAGTTGAGATAGGTCTTCTGGGGGGTGTCGTAACTGAGTGATCCGCCGCCTAAGTGATAGACGGTACTCTGCGGCACACACGCCAGTTTCCATCCTTTGTTCCGCATCCGCCAGCATAGGTCGATCTCCTCCATGTGCGCAAAGAACGCGGCATCCAGCCCTTTCAATTCCTTATATACACTCGTACGCACGCACATGCACGCACCTGAGGTCCATTCCACTTCCGCCACACTGTCGTACTGACCCTTGTCTTTCTCCACCCGTCCGAAACGACGACCGCGGCAGTAGGGATACCCCAATGCACTCAGATATCCGCCTGCGGCACCGGCGTGCTCGAAATAGTCTTTTCGTTTCCAACTGCGTACTTTCGGTTGCACAGCTGCCACTTCCGGGTGCGCGTCCATGTAATCGAGTAGGGGAGTGAGCCAGCCTTCCGGTGTCTCCACGTCGGAGTTCAGCAGCACCACATACTCGCTGTCCACTTTGGCAATGGCGCGGTTATAACCTTCTGCGAAGCCGTAGTTATGGTCAAGTACGATCGTCTTCACATTCGGAAACTCCTCCCTTAATACCGTCAGACTATCATCCCGACTACCGTTATCCGCCACATAAAGGCTAACGGCGAATGGCGAATGGCTAAGGCTCTTCACCACCGACGGCAAGTATGTCCGCAGCATCTGTGCACCGTTCCAGTTTAATATGATGACACTACACTTCATCTCTAAACTCTCAACTTTCAACTCTCAACTTTTCTCCCCCATTTCCATCGGTTATGACTCCATAACCACATAAAGGGTTGTTCTTGTATATTCTCTTCCAGCATGCTTGCGTATGCCTCTGTGATCTGTCCTTCTTCCGTCAGTTGCGGTGTGGCGCTGATCAGTTGCATCTGCACGCGGTAGTATCCTCTCTTCTCCCGTGTCACGTAGGCGTAGAACACCGGATATCCGAATTTCTTGCCTAACATCTCTCCGCCGTCCAGGAAACCCGTCTCCTGATGCAGGAAAGTGGTCCAGGTTCGTGTCACTTCCGGTCGCGGTTTCTGGTCACTGATCAGTCCTACGGTGACGGGTTTCTTCTCCGCCCGGTACTGCACCATCTCTCGCAGTATCCGCTGTTTGGCGACACATACACCGCCGCGTTTGCTTCTGACTGCTAACATCAGCCGGTCCATGCCTTTGTTCTTCAACGGCCGATAGACGTTCATCTCCGTCACGCCGTCTTGTAACCAACTCTGCACCGATGCTAACCATTCCCAGTTACCCATGTGCGCTAACATGAAGATCGCTCCGCCGGCTTCTTTCACTAACCGGTTCACCTCGTCCATGTTTTCAAACACCACTCGTTTCTGCATCTGCTCGTTGGTAATTCCGAAACCGTAGATGCTCTCCACAATCGTGTAGCAGAACTGCCGGTAAAAAGCCTTGGCGATTCGTCTGCGTTCCTTCTCCGTCTTGTCCGGAAAAGACAAGGCGATGTTCTTGCGCACAATCTTCCGCCGGTAACGCACCATGTGATACATCATCGGGTATAGACACCAGTCGGCGAACCGGTAATGGACACCTAAGGGCAGCTTACTCAGAACATGGGCACAATGAACGAGCATAACCAGCAGTAAAAGGTCACTATCGGTGCCGCTAGCAGCACGCTGTCAAAGCGATCCAGGATGCCTCCGTGACCCGGTAAGAACTTACCGGAGTCCTTCACACCCAACGATCGTTTCATCAAACTCTCCATCAAGTCACCCATCGTGCCGAAGGCGCTGACCAAAAAGGCAAAGCCCAAAGCTACCAGCACACCGGCTTTCTTAATGGCGATCACATCGAACCATCCCAAGCGGTACAGCAGCACCGAGGCAGCTAAGGTGAACACAAACCCGCCGATCAGACCTTCCCAACTCTTCTTGGGACTGATGTGCGGCGTCATCTTATGATTTCCCTGCGGCCGTTTGGCGGTCAGCGTACCGATGCAATAAGCACCCGTATCATTCAACCAGATCAGCACGAATAAGGCTAACAGCAGCTTGTAATTGAGAAAATACAGAAAACTCAAGGTCGCCATCGGTAATGCGATCATAAACTGGGAGATAAAGAAATTTCCCCAGTTATGCAGCGGCCGCTCGGAATGGTTCCAGATCTCATCCAACAACGTGATGATCATAATCGGCAGGTACGATGCACCCATGATGAATCCGATCTCCGTGTGGTTCACACCATCCCTCGTGCTCCAGGCGAAACACAGCACCGTCGCCCATAACGAGGTCGTCGCTACCAGCGAATAGACACGCAAGGAACGAGGAGAACTCACCAGACGGTGAAACTCATCTACTGCCAATACCGCAAACAGGAAAAACAAACCGCAGAAGGCATACTTATGCCATAAGATAGCCCCCACTACGCATCCGACAAACAGCGCACCAAAGATGGTTCTTTTGACTAATTCCGACATTTTCTCCAAAATTTTGCGCAAAGTTACGAAAAATTTTGCATATATGCAAATAAAAATAGAAAAATCG
>Ga0310695_10013007_pt1 | contig 11535 bp, 10 predicted proteins | sample RumenRJG_04DNA_FD_203882 | JGI IMG/M metagenome (GOLD analysis project Ga0310695, IMG submission 203882) | Bovine rumen microbial communities from Lethbridge, Alberta, Canada - RJG_04 (v2) (version 2) | ecosystem: Host-associated > Mammals > Digestive system > Stomach > Rumen | place: Canada... | reverse complement strand
CGAGTAATACTGCAACAGGCATGGGCAACACCAGACTGGCGAAATAGATGACGAGCCCCATCGCACCACCCGTTATCCAGCCTATCAGCGGCCAGTGTTCCACCACCGTCTTATAACATTCCTTTGCCGGCTGGTGCAAACGCCAGAAGGGTAGCCGTGTGAAAAAGATGAGCGAGGCCCATATACGGTCGTAGAATTTGGTCTGATCGATGTTTGTTTGCATATTATTCTTATTTGATTGCAAAAGTACAAAATAATTTCGTACTTTTGCAATCAGAAACCTATAAAAGAGAGAAAGAAGTGAGAAAACTTACATTGATAGCAGTCGCAGCAGTTCTGCTTTGCGCTTGTTCAGGGAAAAAGACATCATCTCAGGAGTTTGATGGTCTGGCTCCTGAGGATTCCGTTACAGAAATAGCCGTTAAATATGCCACAGGTTTTAGTGTTCGCGACTCTGCCGATATCCGTTTAGTAGATGTGGGCAAGAACGACCACTTTGCACTGGTGCATTCGGATCGTGCAAGTGTTCCTAATGGATATACGAAAGTGCGTGTACCTATTAAGAATACCATCTGCATGACATCGCTGCAGCTGTCGAACTTCACGATACTCGATGCCCACGACGTAGTCAAGGGACTGACGGGTACGAAAAACCTGTTCAACAAGGATATCCTCGCAAGAGTGAAGGACGGACGCATCGTGAAGATTGGCATGGAGGGTAACTTCGACACAGAGATGGTGCTGGCCGCTAATCCCGATGTGATATTTATCTCGCCATTCAAGCGTGGTGGTTATGAACCCATCAAGGAGACAGGCATCACGTTGGTGCCTCACTTAGGATACAAAGAACTCGATCCTCTGGGACAGGCTGAATGGATCAAGTTCGTAGGCATGTTTATAGGTAAGGAGCGCGAGGCCAACGAGGCGTTTGCTGGTATCGAAAAGCGATACAACGATCTCAAGGCGCGCGTCGATTCTCTTACCCAGTCATCTCCCTCCACTCATCTCCCCACCGTATTCAGCGGTGAGATGCATAGCGGCTCGTGGCATGCTGTGGGCGGAAAGAATTATCTGGCGCAGATTTTCCGTGACGCAGGAGCCCGCTATGTGATTGATGATGAGGAGACTGCAGGCGAGAATCTGGAGTTTGAGAAGATGTATGCCTTGGCCGCAGAAGCCGACTACTGGCGTATCTTAAACAGTTTCCCAGACAAGTTCTCGTATGAGGCCCTGAAAGCCTCAGAGCCTCGCAATGAACTCTTCAAGGCTTTCAAAGAGCATAAGGTCATCTACTGCAACATGAAGCAGCAGGCCTACTACGAGATATCGCCTGTTCAGCCAGATGTATTGCTGAAAGACTTCGTGGCCATCTTCCATCCGGAACTTATTGAGCCCAACTACCAGCCAACGTATTACAGTTTGTTGAAATAGCATGAGACGAACACTACTCCTCATATTGACACTTATAGCAGGTATCCTCATACTACTGATCATCAACCTGCTCATCGGCTCTGTTAGGATTCCCACAGCAGAGGTGTGTCGTATTTTGTTAGGAGCAAAATCCAACGAGATCTGGACGAACATCGTCTTCAGTAGCCGTTTGCCTCAGGCTTTGACTGCCATTATGGCTGGAGCAGGCCTTGCTATCAGTGGTCTTCAGATGCAGACTGTTTTCCATAATCCTCTGGCTGGCCCCTCCGTACTGGGCATCAGTAATGGTTCGGCTTTAGGTGTGGCCTTCGTCGTTCTGCTTTCCGGACGAATTGGCGGGGTGGCACTCTCGCGTTTGGGCTACCTGGGCGATGCGGCTATGAGTGTAGCGGCTATCGCTGGTGCTCTGGCTGTGCTGTCACTGATTCTTTGGATCTCCCAGAAAGTAAAGGGCAATGTAACCTTGCTTATCATTGGTGTGATGATCGGCTATCTGGCCAATGCCATTATTGGTGTGATGAAATTCCTCTCCCCAGAAGAAGATGTCAAGGCTTTCGTCGTGTGGGGACTGGGCTCATTCTCAAGAGTCTCTGGTGATGAGATGGTGCTTTTCATCGTTCTGATGTGTGTGTTACTACCGTTAGCCTGTCTGTTAGTGAAAGACATGAACCTGATGCTCCTTGGCGACCGTTATGCTGCAAACCTTGGTTTGAACATCCGTCGAAGCCGCATGCTGGTGATTATTTCCAGTGGTGTACTTGTAGCAGTCGTCACAGCCTATTGCGGTCCTATCATGTTCATTGGGCTTGCCGTACCTCATCTTACAAGGGCTATCTTCCGCACTTCCGACCATAGGGTCCTGATGCCTGCAACAGCCCTTTGCGGGGCGGTTCTTGCATTGTTCTGTAACTTTATCGCCCGTATGCCTGGCTTCGAAGGCGCACTTCCTGTCAATAGTGTCACAGCCCTTGTTGGTGCTCCCGTCATTGCGGCCGTACTGTTTGGCAAGCGCAAGAATGAACTGAGCGAATAACCCCCTACAGGATTTTCATGATATCCCGTAAGGTCTCGACCGTATAGGTTGGGACTGATGAAGGTTCGATACCCCACCGATTAAAGAGAATGGTATCGAGACCTGCACGATTGGCCCCCATGATGTCTGTTTGCAGATTGTCGCCAATCATCATGGTGGTAGCGATATCGGCACCACTCTGACGCAAGGCATAGTCGAAATACTGCATGGAGGGCTTATTGGCACCAGCGTCTTCACTCAGGATAATCGTGTCAAAATAGTCCTTCAGCCCGCATGCAGCCAGTTTCTTGTATTGCACTTCATGGAAACCATTACTACACATATGCATGCGATAACCTTGATGCTTCAGATAGTCCATCAGTTCGTGGGCACCTTCTACCACACCTGGTTTTGAAGAGCAGAACTCGAGGAACTTATCACTCATCTCAAGACAAAATGGCTCTGTAACATCAAGTCCCTGACCTGCACTTAGCGGACGACGGAAACGTTCTACAATGAGATAAGGACGAGTAATCTCGCCCTTTGAATAGCGCGTCCAGAGGTCGATGTTGGCAGCCCAATAAGCATCGTAGAACACTTGCGGATCCGCAAAGAACCGTTCTAATCGAAAGGCCTCAAAAGTCTCACGCAGTGAGATGACTGAATTGCCATAGGTATCATACAGCGTATCGTCGAAATCGATAAAAAGATCTTTGTATTTCATTCTTTGTATATTTTCCCGTTATCGTCAATCAGTAGTATCGTAAGATGAGCATTCGGCACAAGCGGAGCACAATATTCTTCACAATGGCGGATAACCGTCTGGACAAAAGCCTGCAACTGATCAGCAGGAATCCTCTCCCACAATTCTCTCGCCAACGTGATAGTACTGATATCGATAGTGATACCTGCCTCGTTGAGCATCTGCTGGATAAACCCGATATCCATGGTCGTCTTTCTGCTATGCGTATCGAGATGGCCTGCAGCCAACTTGACAGCCTTGCCCAACATCACACCCAGCGTCACATACCTGATATCGAGTTCATGAGCCATTTTCAAGGTCTCACCGATATAGTTGCCATATTCCACAAAAGCCTGTTTAGGCAAATCAGGATAGAGGGCTTTCACAAATCGTTCACTCTTGCCGCCACTGTTGATAACCACACGTTCTGAACCCGAGGCCTTTGCCACAGTCATACATTTACGGATACTGTCGATGAAAGCCTCCTCTGAAAAGGGTTTTACGATACCTGAAACACCTATAATCGAGATACCTCCCTCAATACCCAAACGGGGATTGAAGGTTCGCTTGGCAATCTCTTCGCCTTGCGGAACGAATATTGTGATGTCCAGAGGCGTATGTTCATCAATCAGTGGCTCAATGTTTTGGCGAATCATCTCGCGAGGTGCCTTGTTGATGGCTGGTGAGCCTGGGGGATAGTCGAAACCTGGAAGTGTGAATGTGCCAACACCTATGCCACCTTTTATAGCAATCAAACCACCTCTTCCTTGCATGGGGGTATGTTCCGCGAAAGCCCCAATCTCCAACCCATTTGTCACATCAGGATCATCGCCAGCATCCTTGATGCAGTAGGCACCATCCTCGCCATACCTGACAGCCACCATGATGGTTTCTCCATTAGGCAGCACCACAGGCACCTCCTCTGGTGTCTCGTTTTTAAGTAGCCTTATCGTTGCAGCCACAGCCGCAGCCGTTGCACAAGTACCCGTCGTCAGTCCACTATGCAAGGAATAGAACTCTGGCAGCAGTTTCTCCACCATCCTTCGCAGTCCGTAAGGGCCATTGACGATGGTAAAAATCGCTGGAGTCTGTGGCCGTTTCAGGGCGATAATCCTCATGCCTCTTGCTTTGGCTGCTTCTACCTTCTCAGAGAAACCTCCAGACAGACCACTCTCTTTCAACAGAATGGCCTCTGCTTCGACAGGAATATCCTGCGGATCCTCATAATAGCAGAGCTGTTCTGGGCTGGCCCCTTGCTTTTGTGCTAATACTATCGATGATTCTCTGTTGAGAATGCGATAAAAGACCTTCACCCCTGCTGCCTCTAAAGGTTTCAGTTTGCTGATGCTCTGCACACCAGTCGTTGCCAGCAGAGAGTGAATGTCACGAGGTATCTGGCTGTAGTCATCGATCCATGTAATCTCAGAATCGCGCTTAGGATAGATACGTTCATAACGGATGGTGGGGATATTCAGTGATTGCGAAACCTGAGCGATGGTCTGGTGTAGTTGCGAGGCAAACGGGTGGGCTGCATCTATGATGAGCCGGATGTCGTGTTCCCCACAGAACGTCTGCATCGCCTCAGCATCGAGAGCCCCGTCTATCCGTTGCCCATGATGCAGGGTGATGTCCTGTTCTCCAGTCTTCGTACTGTAATAATAGGCATTACCCCCCTCTTCCAGCACTTCCACAGCCTTGCGCCCCTCAGTCGTTCCTCCGAATACCAGTATCATTGCGACAATAATTATTTAAGATTCGAGATGACGCTTGAGTTCTGCCAACAGATCGTCATGCTTCATAGTGAGAAAGTTGGTAAGGATACCATCGATATGGTTCCTAAAGAAACGTCGTTTGTTCTGCTTGTCGTCTTTATAGACAGGATAAATGAACTGACGACCTCTTGTGATGTATCCGTCTTTAAACTCCATAATCTCATTCCAGCCTATCGTGGTGTAGCCACCGTATGGCGTAAATACCTTCAGTTCGCTATCTGTGATGATGAGAGCCGGACGGTGGCATAGGCAAAGGTCATAATATCTCATGAAATAGAAATAGAGGGCATTCAACGGCAGAGGAAGCGTGATGATAGCCAACGTTACCAATAAATACCACAGCCAATCTTCAGCCAATATCTTGGTGTGAAAGAACGATGGGCTAATTGCAATCGCTATCACACCGATACACAGAACGGTTGCCAAGAGATAAACTACGGCATCGAGCAGTGCATTTATTGGATGTTTTTTTTCGTATATGTATGTCATTACTTTTTCGTCCATATTCATATTTCGTTTGCAAAGATAATCTATTTTTCATTTACTTCCAAGCATTCATTCGTTTTCCTGTATTTATCTATGAGGTTTACATGCCTAACCTTGCTCCTTTATTTCAAGCAGTTTCTGTTTGATGTGCTCTTGAACGTCGTAAAGAGGATACGAATAAGCGAGCTAAAATCCAAATTTTTTTGAAATAATGTCGTAACTAATATGGGAGCATTAGGACGCTACATGAGGTCAAGGAGTACTTTCTCGTAGATGCCATAGGTCTTCATGACGATGTAGCCTTCATTCTTCCATCGCTCAACGATCTTCTCAGCATTGCGCTGACTGACACCACAATGGTTCACCAAGGCACTGGTGGTAAACATGTTGCTCAGTGAACGATAGCGCTGCTTCATCTTCTTGGAGTAATGCTTTTCCTGACGAGGGCCAACGAGACCCTGTTCCTGCATCCTGAAATACGACTCCCAATAGTTGCCGAAAAAGTAGTCCTGGCAGCAGAGTTGTATGTTACACACCAACTGGCAGAAAAAGAGGTCCGTATCATCGATGGACAGAGTGCGATGCTGTTTCCACTCATCCCAGTGACGCATGACGATGAAGGGAACGGTTACGTTGATGCCATAATAAGCCACACGCTTGCACAGGATCTCTTCAGTCTTTGATTCGTCGTCCTTGGCATCAGCCATTCGTCGAGCGGTCCAGTCGTAACACTCGTCCACCAGTTTCTGAATCGGCAGTTCGCCATACTCTTTGTCGAGTCGTTCTGCCCACATACGCAGGGCCTTGTCCTCCTCAGGCTCCGGACCAACATCCTCCAGTGTTTCTCGTTTCATCATCCGGAAGTGAGTTGACGGCATGGGAATGGCCGCTAGGCGTGTTGCCAAGCCTGTGCCGATGTTTCGTTGGTTCACCTTGGCTTCTAACGCCATGGGGGTGCCTGTATAAACGTAATTCCAGTAAACATTGAACGCAGGCTGCAACAGGTTGTTGACGAAACATTCGCCATCTTCCTCGTTGTGGAAAGATTTGAGTTCCATGATCTGTTTACTGTTCCACGCTTCACTCTGAAGGCGGATGCTGTTGCTGAGTTCTGTGTCGAACGAGAGCATGTGGAGGTGCATCTCCTCACCATCGACGACATCAATGGCGTTGTTCATGTCCTCGATAAACACTTTGTTGGAGTTACGTGCAGGGTGCGTACGGATAAGTGGCTTGGGCTTCGTAGGTCCATCGCCTTTCTGTCCGCCGTGTTCCCATTCGCTGTATTTACGTTTGTAGCGGTTCATGGCGTTCATGCCTTCTTTCGATACGCGGATAATAGGTGCTGCCAACAGTTTGTAAAGACGGGTGGCGAAGGATTTGCCTGAGCCTGGGTCTCCTATAATATACACACCATAGTTAAGACGTCGCAACTCCTCAGGACGGTGGTAGAATCGATAAGTGCAGCGCGTCATCAATGTGCCTAAGAAACAGGCGCCAGCGAAGAGTGCCGCAGGATAGGCTGCGGGCTCCAGGCCTTTGCAGATTTCTCGTAGGCAAGGGTAGTCACTCATCAGATGCTGGATCTCGTTTCCGAAGCGTTCCATTTTCTGTTCGATGAGTGGACGATTGGGGGTGGTTTTTGTTGTCATCATACTTGTGGTTTATTAGTTGTTATTACTGATGCAAAGGTACAAAAAATATTTGATAGTGCCAAATAACTTACGACAAAATTTTAAAAAAATTATGTCGTTTAACATTAGGATTAGATTTATATTATTATTAATATAATATTATTATATTAATAATAATATAAATTATATATACTTATATAGATATCTTCGTGACGTAAAAATTCTCAATTTTTGTCGTAAGTAAACATGCTACCATATGGGCGCTATGTAAGATATTTTCAGCCTTCGCCAAATGTTTGGGAAACGTGGTATTTATAGAAAAAATTGCTAGGATTAATGCTCGCAAATTCTACTATTAATCCTAGCAATCTTTCTTATTAACACACTATTTTATGATTGCAAACAGAGCACTTTCTTTGTAAACAAAATTATCAAATCAGCCCTATAATCCGATGAAGTTCAGGAAAGCATCTGCCTGTGCTTTCAGCGATGCGATCTGCTCTTCTGTAAGAATCATACGACCTTCAGTCCATGCTTCCAGATTCAGTACGATGCCCGTTTGCTGTTCCATAACATAAAATTGTTTTATGACGGTTGGTCATCGCCTTTTCTAAACAGGTGGGTGAAGTGCTTAGAGTAGAGTTCGGAGAGACCTTGGCGGTTGTCGATGGCCTCGCCCACGACGAGCATCGTGGTGAGAGTCAACTTGTTGCTGTGGACAATCTTCGCGAGGTCCTTTAATTTGCCACGATAGATCTTCTGATCGGGCCAGGTCAGATGATAGCAGGCGGCCACGGGCGTATCTTCTGGATATTCCTGAAGCAGTTCGCGCTGGACATCATCGACAATAGCAGCGCTGAGGAAGATACACATCGTGCTCTGACTCTTGGCGAGCAAGTGGAGCTGTTCTTTCTCTGGCATGGGGGTCCGGCCTTCGCCTCGTGTCAGGATAATCGTCTGGCAACGTTCAGGAATCGTGAACTGACTCTGCAACTCGGCTGCTGCAGCTAGGAAAGAGGAGATGCCTGGGGTGATATGGTATTCCATGTGGTTGGCATCGAAGAAGGCCATCTGTTCCTGAATGGCACCAAAGATACAGGGATCGCCAGTATGGAGGCGAACGATGTATTTACCCTGGTCATAGAACTTTTTCATCAATTCGCATTGCTCTTCGAGAGCCATATCAGCCGACGAACGGACCAAGGCCCCAGGCTTATGGCATTCTGTAAGTGCCTTAGGCACCAAAGAGCCTGCATACAGGATAAGATCGGCTCGTTCGAGCATCTTACGACCTCGAACACTCACCAAGTCTGGATCGCCAGGACCGGCGCCCACAATCTCGATGTGGCCATGCTTCTCGCGCAGGTATTTGTAGTCGATGGCGAGGGCTGCCGTCCAGTTCCTGCCCTTTACCTTAGGTACAATCAGTTTGCCATGGTTTGCCCCTAGGATGGCTGCAGCCTCGCAGACAGAGGGCGTTCCCACATGCTTCTCAACAGTCTTGCTTGGGTTAGGCACCTCGACCTTGGCGAGTTCCTCTGCTGTGTAGAATACCAACTCCTCGCCTAAATCATCAACAAGCATCGCACAGAACTCCTCATCTTGCTTCACATCGATGGTGCAATAGCGCTTGTAGCAAGGCAGCACACCTATCTGGCTCATGGCCTCATCGATCTCGTCGTAGATGTCCTCATAGTCATTAGGATGACTGGCGAGACCAAAGCCCAAAGACGCAATCATTGGTACAAAATGCAACTCGAGCACACCGTAGGGCACACAGAGGTTGTAGGGTGTCACCAGAATGACCAACTTAAACTTCTTGGGATCAACCTCTTCGAGACTTTTAACGATGGTGACATGCTCAGGCAGCGTCTTCTCCAGATAGTCGGTACCCTCATCGCAGATTTCCATCAGCAGGGCTGTAGGCTCGCGATTGACGAAAGCAAAAATGCACTTGTTCATATCGTCGTCACTGGCGATGGCCCAGTTAAATCGCTCTGCAAACGTATCGAGCGCCCATAGACCCGCATTATCACTCTGGGTGGTAATCACCTCACGGGCACCCAGGATGGCAGCGACCTCACGAGCCAAATCGTTCGCCCCTCCAACATGCCCGGAGAGTACGGAAATAGCGTTCAGTCCCATGCTATCTACACAGACCACAGCAGGGTCAACGTGCTTATCATTGACTAATGGGGCGATAGTGCGCACACAGATGCCCATGGCTCCGATAAAGATAAAGGCGTCGAACTTCTTCCATTGAGTACTGACATCTGTACGTTTGATGACTTTGGCACCCAATTCCCTTTTCAGCAGATCGGCTATATCCTGCCCTGCCTCACTGATCAGTATCATTGCAGTCTTCATACTTCTTCCTACTTTTGTTACTATTCTACGACAAAATTAGCAAAAAAATCTGATACCTCCATGTTTTATCCGAAAGAATCGCTAACTTTGCACAAAAATCGGTGCAACAAAGTATGAAATGGACTCAAAAACATCTTGCAATAGCCATCTGGATAGGTGCTCTGGTCATTATGGCAGGAGCCATGCTGATATTCGAGAGTGACCAACTCTGGAAGGTGCAAGAAAAGAACCTCTTTCTCTGTTCATCATTGTTTCTGAAAGAACAATTGACGGTGCCTGGCGGTCTGCTCACATGGATAGGCACGTGGTTTACTCAGTTCCTGTATTATCCGTGGCTTGGCGTATCCCTGCTCTGTAGCTGGTGGCTCTTGCTAATGGCTCTTACGAAAAAGACTTTCCACATCCCAGACCGCTGGTCTATCCTCATGCTCATACCAATAGCTATCCTGCTGATTTCCAACATGGGCATGGGCTACTGGCTATATATCCTGAAACTGAAAGGCTATTTCTTTGTAGCGACCATCGGCACAACCATTGTTGCGGCTTTGTTGTGGGGCTTCCGATACGTGCCCGACAAATACTATCTACGGTCCGTCTGCATCTTCGCCACCTGTGCCATAGGCTATCCCCTCTTCGGCATTTACGGACTGGCTGCAACTCTGTTGATGGGTATCTTTTCATGGCGATTGTGTACCAGCAACATGAAGGCTATTGCCTGCACCATAGTAGCTGCGCTAAGCATCATCGCCATACCATTGTTCTGCTACCGCTTCGTATATCACCAGATCAATCTGGCCAATATCTACTGGGCAGAACTGCCGCTCTTCTTCACCACTGAGGAGTATCACGCCTACTATATCCCGTACTATTTGTTGGCTTTATTCTTCATCGTCTTGGCCGTCACTTATCGCGCTGAGCGTCAAGCAGTCAAGCCCATGAAGAAACCCTATTACCTATTGAGCCAAGGAGCTATTGCCATCCTATTGGGAGGCTGTATCTACCACTTCTGGATGAAAGACGAGAACTTCCACCACGAACTGGCCATGCAACACCATATAGCCAACCTGAACTGGGAAGGTGTATTGGACGAAGCCTCCTCTCAGGAAGACGAGCCAACACGCTCTGTCGTGATGATGCGCAACCTCGCTCTCTCACGTCTTGGCAGACAGGGCGATGATATGTTCCTCTACAAGAACGGTTCAAAGGCCTACGCTGCCCCCTTCGGCATGCGATTGATGCTGGTGGTTGGTCCCATGATGTACTACCAATATGGCATGTTAAACTACTGCAATCGTCTGTGCATGGAAATGGGTGTGGAGCTTGATTTCCGCACAGAAGACTATCAACTGCTGGCAAACTGTGCCTTGCTGGATGGCGATAAGCCTTTGGCCCGCAAGTATATCGGTATTCTGAAACAGACGATCTTCTACCATGACTGGGCTGAGAAGGCAGAGACGCTTTTAAACCATCGCGAACTCATGGCTAAGGATGCCGAACGCGAGCCTATCACCCACATGCTTCATTACGACGATGCACTCGGGGGTGATGAAGGTTACACAGAACGTACCCTCATGACAATACTGGCGAGAAGCACTTATGCAGACGATCCCATCTTCTTGGAACAGACCCTGCTGGCCTCTTTATGGACTAAGGATATCGGTCAGTTCTGGTATCATTTTAAAGACTATGCCAAATTACATCCCCAAGGGCCCATTCCACGCTACTATCAAGAAGCAGCCTATCTCTATGGAAAGATAGAAGGTAGGCAAGAAGTGGAGAGTATGCCTTTCAGTGCAGGAATTAAGGATAATCTCATGCGTTTCATGTCATCGGCATCCAATTACAACGATAAGGATATGGAAACAGTAAGACAGGCGCTCTCCCCCTTTTTCGGCGATACCTATTATTATGACTACTATGTCATGAATCAGTTACCAGAATATTAAGGTTATGAGAATCAGGAATATACTTTATATCGGATTATGTCTGGCAATGATGGGCTGTTCGGGTCCATCTGTGCCTGAGGTCTTCACAGAATCCAAGGACTTGCCAAAGATTTACCCCGATTATACCAACGTGACCATCCCCATG
>Ga0310695_10013006_pt1 | contig 11535 bp, 12 predicted proteins | sample RumenRJG_04DNA_FD_203882 | JGI IMG/M metagenome (GOLD analysis project Ga0310695, IMG submission 203882) | Bovine rumen microbial communities from Lethbridge, Alberta, Canada - RJG_04 (v2) (version 2) | ecosystem: Host-associated > Mammals > Digestive system > Stomach > Rumen | place: Canada... | reverse complement strand
GGCCGCATCAGGCCCTGAATTACGAAACGCCGGATAAAATCTACGCCAGCTGCTTCGCGGCATAGCTGCAATCACAAACACACTAAAAAATTTTCAAAGTGGTCTTGACAGCTGGCCCATTATAAAATGCATATTGACAAAAAGGCCGAAATCATCTTTTCTTCACCCACTGTTTATATTTTTTATTTGCGCCACGAATGGGATAACCATAATGCCCAATGAGCCAAGCTCTCACCGCATCTTTCCACACCAAATAGCCCATCTCTAGTCTCCTGAATCAAGAAATCATAGCCTCATAGAAATCAAACATCCTCCGATAAGCGGCCAATGCTTTTTGGCTCAAATCTCGTTCACTTTGAAAATCTGCTCCGCTGAAACGTATCGTTGCCTTCTTCGCATGAGCTAATGCATAAAAAATCTCATACTCCTCACGTGTCATCTCTTCAATATAGTATTCCACCAAATATAAACTACTGCTTGCGTACCACCCTGTATTAATTTGAGCCGGCTTTTCCATATATTGATGCCGATGCGCAGGATTATACCGCACCTCATACACTTTATCATCTGCACGAACTAGAATATCCGTAAAATTAATAAAATGTGGAGAAGCAGATTCGGATTCTACTGTCACACCACCGCCAGAAAGGACTGCCGCTGACCAAGAATCGACAAACAAAGCGCACATATTGATGCCGACCAGCCCTTTGCCCACATAATGCGTAACCACAGGATAATAGGCAATCGGGTCAGCCGTCAGTATCTTGGCATTATATTCAATACTGTCAGCTATCTTATCCTGCTTACTTAGTATTCCCTTTTGCAAAGCCTTAACGGAGGCCGCCTTTTTCTTATCCTTCATCGGTGTCCGCATCTTTACGATACACTGGAAATTAGCTGGATCAGCGTATGCTTTTGTTTCTACGGTTCCCTCCTGCTCACTACTTCCCTCAATATTAATATCACCCGCGGGGGCTTTTCCCGCCTTGGCTTCTGCTGCCTTGGCTTCTGCCGCCTTGGCCTCTGCTGCCTTGGCTTCTGCCGCTTTGGCCTCTGCCGCTTTGGCTTCTGCCGCCTTGGCCTCTGCCGCCTTGGCTTCTGCTGCCTTGGCTTCTGCCGCTTTGGCCTCTGCCGCTTTGGCTTCTGCCGCCTTGGCTTCTGCCGCCTTGGCCTCTGCCGCTTTGGCCTCTGCCGCTTTGGCTTCTGCGGTTTGAGCGGCCACTATCTCTGCCTCTGACATTGTATTTTTATCGGTTGCAGGTGTGTTTTCTGATGTTTTGGGTGGAACATGATGTAGGCTTCGTGCTCCTTGGTTTCTGTCATACCTTACGATTGTCTTAGCATTAGCAATATTTAATGCAAAAAAGTTTTCAAGCAATATTCCCAATACCATCACGGCCGAAATCAATCGTTTCATATTACACACCTCCATATAATAAAAATTTCTACGTTCTCCGACCTATATCCTGCCTGCCGCATACAAAAACAGCCGCCCAGCTGTGAAACCGAACGACTATCTGCAGTATCCAATCTATTACACCACGTCCATATACAGCAAAATCTCATTGGTCTCCCAAAGAGCAATCCTCGTATCAGTTGTTGCAAATTTTGCAACAACTGATACATGCCTTATGCAAAACCTATCTGATACGGAAAAATTGCACCCAATAATGCTGATACGCTAAATGTCAAGCTAGTTGTCAGTGATTTCTTGAATTTTTTTGTTTTGGGTTTGATTCTTTTTCCGGATTCAGATAAACGGTATCCAGTAGCGTCCAGTCCCGTGTGGGACGCCCGTTCCAGCGTTCTGGATGCGCTGCCTTGGCATTCTCGTAGGCTTCATGCCGCATAGCGAGGATGGCTTTGCCTTCACCGCTATGCCGTTGTACCGGTGTCAGGAACCGGATTCCGCTGTGGTGGTGTTCCTCACGGTACCACGTGACGAAGTTTTTGCACCATTCCCGCGCCTCCTCCGGGCTCGCAAAGCCGTTCGGCTGGTAGTTCGGCCGATACTTCAGCGTGTGGAATATCGACTCGGCGTAAGCGTTGTCGTTGCTGACGCGCGGCCGGCTGTTGGACGGGGTTATCCTCAGTGCGTATAGCGTCTCCAGCATCGTCGCGCCTTTCATGGGGCTGCCGTTGTCGGAATGCAGGACAAGCGGGCTTGTCGTCAGCCGGTGCTGGGCAAGCGTCGCACGGCGGATGAGTTCGCTGGCATGCTCTGCGGATTTGTTTTCCAAGACTTCCCAGCCGACAATGTCCCGGCTGAACAGGTCGGAAAATGGCTTCTTTGCGGTCTGAGGCGCTGATCATTCGCCCTCGGGCTCCCCCCAGATCGCATCGGCTTTTTTCGCAGGACGAGCAGAGCGGCGGTCTCCGCCAGCGCTTTTTCCTTCCGGGACAGCTCTCTCGTCAGATCCCGGTTCTTCCTCTCAGCGGCTTTCAGTTCCTTATGCAGGAGCGCCGCCTCCTTGGGCATGCCGCCATTCGCGTTCAGGCAGGCATCGCGCTAGCTGTGGATCTGGTCGACATAGAGATTCTTTTTCCTAGCGTATTCGGCAAGCTCAGCCTCGTTCATCCTCGCCGTCTCAACGACGACGAGGAATTGCCTCGCGGAGTTCGTTGCTGTACTGCATGGCTGCCAGCTCCTTTCTGTGGTACCTCTAATCGTACTACAAAAGCTTATTTCTATCGCAGACAACTATTATGACACATAGGGCCATCGCCCAAAGGTGGCAAAACTAAAAGCAGGAGTCCCATTGGTCGGGATTCCTGCTTTTGGGTGTAAATGTGTATGTGTGTAGGAAGGTAATCGTGGTTGTTATGCAGCAGTCTGCGGTTCGGTGGATGGAACGGCTGCTGCTGCCGGCGTCTCATCGACGACCGGCTGGGCCGGCTTCACAAAGAGCCACATGACGGCGCCGAACACGCCGAAGCCTGCCGTGACGACGAGGGCGGCGGACCAGCCCATGTTCGTGGCGGCCCATGCCGTGATGGTCGGCGCGAGCACGCCGCCGATGTTGCCCCAGAGGTTCATCCAGCCGGAGACGGAGCCCGCATACTCGCGGCCCATCGAGATGACGCTGGACCAGGCAGCGCTCATCGAGAGGCCGAGGGCGCCGAGGGCGACGGAGAGGCAGGCAACACCGGTGAAGGCGCTCGTCGTCTGCGCCGTGACGAACAGCATGGCCGAGCAGATCAGGATGCCGGCGGCACCCTCGACGGTCTTGACTACGTTCTCCGAATAGCCTTTCGCGAGGGCGCGGTCGGAGAAGCGGCCGCAGCAGATGACGACGAGGATCAGCGCGATCCACGGCGTCGCAGCCCAGAAGCCCATTTCCTTCATCGAGAAGCCGTGTGCCTCCATCAGGTAGACAGGGAGCCAGGAGAGGAATACGTACATGATGTAGTCGGTCGCGAGGAACTGGAGGCCGAGGGCCCAGAACTGGCCGGATTTCAGCAGGCGCTTCCACGGGGCGACCTTCTTCTCGCCGGTCGCTTCGACGCGGTCTTTGTTGATATGCGCGAGCTCGGATTCGTTGACGTGTGCGCTGTCCTTCGGGTTATCCTTGACGAAGGTGTACCAGACGATGCCGAGCAGGAAGCCGATGGCGCCGAACAGCAGGAATACGGATTTCCAGCCGAACGCGCCCATCAGGGCGACCGTGATCATCGGGCCGAAGACCGGGCCGAGGAAGCAGCCGCAGAGGATGAAGGAGCTCACGGCGCCTTTCTCATGCGCGTTGAACCAGCGGTGCCCCGTGATTGCAGCGGCCGGATAGAGCGGCGCCTCGCCGAGTCCGAACATCGCGCGGACGAACGCGAACGAGAACTTGCCGCTCGCGACGGCCGTCAGGATCGTGAAGAACGACCACCAGACGACGGCGATGGCACCCGTGATGCGCTGGCCGAAACGCTCGGCCATCATGCCGCCCGGCACCTGGCAGAGCGCGTAGCCGAGGAAGAACACGGACTGGACCATGCCCATGTCGATCTTCGTCAGGCCGAATTCCTGCATGATCGCAGGCGTCGCGACCGACAGGTTGACGCGGTCCATATAGGACATGAATGAGATCGTGAAGATGAGCCAGGCAACCGCCCATCGGAAGTTCGTGGATTTGGCCATTTTTTTCATGTTAGCTGGCATCGGAAACTCCTCCTTCTGAAATATTCTCTCTCCATAAAACATAAATAATAAAATTACATACACCGTGTTACACTTTTGCGTGTCTGAATGAGTGCGTGAATAGAGAATATAACATTTCGGAGCTCTTGTCAAGCGTATTTTGTATACTTTAGGCAATTTTCTCGAAGAAAATTCTGGGCTGTCAGTTGCAAATGGACGTTATTTCCGTTAAGATGGAGGTAATATGGTTATGAAACTTCTTTCTACTGGAGATGGATGATATGATCGATGATGAGAACGTATGCAAAAATGTTCACAAGGTACTCTCGATTGCCGGCAGCGACTCGAGCGGCGGGGCGGGCATCCAAGCCGATCTCAAGACCTTCCTCGCGAACGGCGTCTACGGCATGTCGGCGATCACGGCGCTGACCGCGCAGAACACGATGGGCGTGCGCGCGGTGCAGGAGGCGGCCCCGGACTTCCTCGCGGCGCAGATCGATGCGGTGTTTGAGGATATCCGCCCCGACGCCGTAAAGGTCGGCATGGTGAGCTCGGCGGCGCTCGTGCAGGTCATCGCCGAGCGGCTGAAGGCGCATCGGGCCGGGCATATCGTCGTCGACCCGGTCATGGTCGCAACTTCTGGCGCGAGCCTCATGCAGGAGACGGCGGGGCAGGCACTCATGCGCGAGCTCCTGCCGCTCGCCGAGGTCATCACGCCGAACACGAGTGAGCTCGGCGCGCTCGCGGGCATAGAGATAAGGAGCCGCGAGGATATGCGGGCGGCGGCGCACGATCTGCAGGAAAAGCTCGGTACGGCCGTCCTCGCGAAGGGCGGGCATTTCGGCGCGGATGCCGATGACCTGCTCGTGACCGGAGAGGGCGGCGAGCAATGGTTCCACAGCGAGCGCCTCGCGAATCCGAACACGCACGGGACGGGCTGTACGCTCTCGAGCGCCATTGCGGCGAACCTCGCCAAAGGCTTTGCGCTGCCCGATGCCGTCTGGCGCGCGAAGGAATATCTGACCGGCGCCATCCGGGCGGGGCTCGACCTCGGGCACGGCTCCGGCCCGCTCAATCACGCTTACGCCCTGGAGGGAAAATTCTTTTCCGAATGAGCTGAAAGTGCGGGAAGAAAATGCTATAATAGAGACTGTTGTTTTTGATGCTTACAGTCTGACAGAAAGCAGGAAATCTTTTTTTCATGAAGTACAGAAGAAAAATAACAGGCAGGCTGCTCGGGGCGGCCTGCCTTGCGTTCAGTTTTATTTCGATGCCGATGGCATCCGCATCGGTGCCCGGGGAAACGGCTGCCGTGCAGGCTCCAGCCTGCCTGAGCTCGGCTCGCCTGCATTGGCCGGTCGTGACGGGCGCCGTGCAGTATCAGGTCGTGATCTTGAAATCCACGGAGGATACGCCGGCGAACATCGTCAAGACCATCGATCAGGTATTCACGAACGGTGTCGAGGTGCGCCTGTCTGCCTACGGCGAGGCTGCGAAATCCTACTATTGGAAGGTCTGCCCGCTCGACTATTCGGGCAAGGCCATCGGCCCGTTCTCGACGCCGAAGCCCATCGTGAGCGCGGGCACCGACTTCAACCCGACCGCGCCGGAGCCGACGACGGAGTTCAATCAGATGGATTATGCACCGGTCTACCCAGTCTACTCGTGGATCCCGACCGCCGGCGCAAAGCACCATGAGGTGCAGGTCTGGCGGAAAGATGCGCTCGGCGGCGATACGCTCGTGCGCACCTTGCACGCGGACGAGTACGACATCTATGAGGATGGCGGCTATACGCGTCCGGGCAGCTACTACTGGCGCGTGCGCGCCGTCACGGCCTACGGGACGCCGACGAGCGACTGGTCGCCGCGCAGCTCGTTTGAGGTGACGACGCCGACGCCTGTGGCTGCGCTCGGCGACAGCATCACGCACGGGGGCGGCGTCATCAGCGTGCCGCCGGGGTATACGCGCTACGACTGGGAGACCTATTCGCCGGTTCCCGTGAAGAACATCGGGTTCAGCGGCAACACGACGGATGCGATGCTCGAGCGCTTCGACCGCGACGTCCTGCCCTTCAAACCGAACGTGCTCGTGATCATGGGCGGTGTTAACGATTACCGCGGCGGAACGCTCGGCTGGACGACCATCGAGAATCTGGCGGCCATCCGGGATAAATGCATCTCCTACGGCATCATCCCGGTCTTCGCGACGGTTACGCCGATCCAGCCCGCGCTGTTCTCGAGGACCGGCATCGAGACGCCGCCATCCGATTGGAAGGTGCACCAGACCTATATCAACGACTGGATCATGCAGCAGAAATACGCCGTCGACGTCTCGACCATGCTGACGGATGCGGACGGCTGCCTGCGAAGGGACTATACGACCGACGGCCTGCACCCCGATTATACCGGCAAGCGCTATATCGGTGAGACCATCGGCAACTATCTCATGCAGCATTTCTCCTGGCTCACGAGCAAGCTGAAGAAAAAAGCTGCACCGGAGCAATAAAAAAACCTTCCCTCAAGGGGAAGGCTTTTTTATTTTGTGTGGATGGCGGTTACCGTGTATCCGCTGCCTTCGAGGGCCTTGCGGATCTCATCGTCGCTGACATCGCGCGTCATGCGGATGGTCGCCTGATGGTAATGCAGGTTGACTTTTGCCGCGGCGCCGTCGATGTCATCGAGCAGCATCTCGACGCGGTTCTTGCAGTTTCCGCAGGTCATGCCCTCAATGTCGGCAATTTTCGTCGCGACGATCTCGCCGCTCAATTTCTTTTCCGGGACGGCCGGCGTATCCGTCTGGCAGCAGACCGGTTCTCCGTGGAACAGCCGGTAGATGTGTTTTCCGGCAACGTAGAGTAGTACGAGCAGCACGAGGCCGATGACAATGGTTGGCGCATTCATGACGCATTCCTCCTAAGAATCTTTCTCATCTATATTCCTATTTATATACCCTTTAGGGGTATCTGTCAATAGTGAATCTCAATTTCACTCAAAGGAATGGCTGGGAATCGCGGCGCAGAACCCTCAATACCAGATCCTAAGTTTTCAGCCTTTGTTCACGAAAGTGACATAGAATAGATAGAATTCGGAAGAAAGAATCTTTGAGAAGTGGGAGCCTGTCGGGCTCTTTCTGGAGGAAAGGATATATGCATAAGAAAAAGTATGCGCTGCTCGCGCTGCTGCTGCTCGTGCTGACGGCTATCGGCGTCAGCGGCTACGCCTATCAGTCGGAGCGTACGCCGGAGTACGCGCTCGAACAGGTGGCGGCCGGCCTGCAGCAGAAGGACAGCAGCAAGGTGAAGCGCTATGTGGATGTCGACGGCCTCGTGACCGCGGCCTACGATGAGAGCACGGAGATGCTCGCGGAGAATATCGGGACGCTCTCCCAGATGTATCCGAAGGACTGGTTTTTCCGTCACGATACCGCGTTCATGAAAGACTATATCGCGAAACGCCGCAGCGATGACCTCGTGTTCATCCACCGTGCGCTCGAGCTGCATCTCGACCCGGCCATCCAGCCAATCAGCCGTAGCGACGGCCAGGCGAAATGGATCTCGGACGAGGCGGACAAGTTCGAGCAGAACTATACGGCCGAGCTGAAATCCGTGCAGAAGAGCGGCGGCAGCGCACAGGCCAAGGTCGAGATCATCGGCAAGGACACGGACTACGGCCGGCTCGTGCCGAAGGCCACGCTTGAGCTCTCTCTCGAGGAGCAGCCGGACGGGCACTGGATGGTCACCCGCGTGTCGAACGTCGGAGAGCTCTTCTACCCGGTCATCAAAGGCATCGAGGACTACTGGACCCTGCAGGGCTGGCAGTAAGAAACAGGAAAACTCTTGCTTTTTCTGCTTTCATCGTGTATAATATATACAATTACATTGTTTTACAGAGACAGAGACTGCCCGCAGGGCAGTCTTTGTTGCGTTTCAGGGCTTATTGAAAGATAGAATCATTTCAATGCTCACGCCATCGGAATGAAGAGCGGCGAATGCCTTTCTTGAGATAAAGGGGAACACTTGGAAAGGATTTTGGTGACGATCATGCCCATGAGTCAGAAGGAAAAACTGCAAGAGGAAAAAGAAATCGATACGCTGCGGGATGTACTGGATCGGAAAAACAAGAAGCTGACGCCGCAGCGTCAGATGATCCTGGACGTCTTCGAGAAGAACCCGCGCGAGCATCTGAGCGCGGAGGAAGTCTACGACATCGTGCGGAAGGACAGCGATATCAACATCGGGCTCGCGACCATCTACCGGACGCTCGACCTGCTGACGGAAACCGGCCTGCTGACATCCATCGAGCTCGACGGCGTGAACTGCTACGAGAAGAATCGCGCGACGCCGGAGCATCCGCATCAGCACCATCACCTGATCTGCCTTGGCTGCGGCAAGGTGCTCGAGGTCGATTCGCCGCTTACGACGAACATCGAGCGCCGCATCCGCGAGAAGACGGGCTTCCTCGTGCAGGATCATGAGACGAAATTCTTCGGCTACTGCGAGGACTGCCAGAAGAAGATGGCCGCCGAGGGGAAGCAGGCCTGAAAACCGGAAAATGGCAAAAAAAACGGCGGGGCGAAAGCCCCGCTGTTTTTCTGCCATCAGGCATCTGCGCCAACGACCTCGTTCAGGCCCTTGATGAGCGCGTCGACATCGATACCGTGTGCCATCGCACCCTGCTCGATGTTCTCGAAATGCGCAGCAGCGCAGCCGAGGCAGCCCATACCGGAGTTGATGAAGACATCCACCGTATCCGGATACTTCTGCACGACTTCCATGATGCTCATATCTTTCGTAATCGCCATGATTCAAACCTCCTGCTTCCTTTGTTCCGATGGGACGGGAAACCGTTTCCCATGCTCGACTCGTATTATACCATATTTTTTGTTTCTGTAGTATGATTTTGTCACAGACGGGGCTGGTTTTTTTCCTATTCTTGCGTTAAAATAAACAGGATAGAAAGATGAGAGGAGAGATGTTCATGGGACCGGTAGCGGCGAATCTCGGAGGGATTGCCGTGTATAGTTATGGCCTCGTCGTCAGTGCGGCACTGCTCGCCGGCACGGCGCTCGCGTGGCTGATGTTCCGCATCGGGCATCGGCGGTTCGAGCCCGTCGTCGATATCCTGCTCTGGGGGATCCCGCTCGGCATCCTCTGCGGGCGCGCGGGCTATGTGCTGCACCATTTCGCCGAATTTTCGGGCGGCATCGGTGAAGCTTTCTGTTTCTGGCAGGGCGGCTATTCCATCTACGGCGCGATGTGCGGCTTTTTCCTCGCGGTGTTCGGCGTATGCCGCGTGCAGGGACTCGATACGTGGCGCATGCTCGACGGCCTGACGCCGTCGCTGATCCTGAGCGTCGTGTTCGCCGAGCTCGGTGCGTTCCTGTTGCAGCTCACGATGGGGACACCGTTCCCTGCGGACATTCCGAACGACCACACGCTTGCCGAGTACGTCGAGTTCGCCTACCGGCCGATGGGGTTCGAGAACAGCGAGTATTTCGAGCCAATCGCGCTGTATCAGGCAGCCATGCAGGTTGTCGCGTTCTTCTTCGTGCTCCTCATCGCATGCTTGCAGCATTTCCTGCATATTCTGCGGCATAATGGGTTCTTGTTCCTGTTCGGCGCGGGACTCATTGCGGCTATCCGCTTCGCCTGCGGTTTCTTTTATCTGCACGGGTCGGCGGCAACCGGTTTTACCTGCGGACAGGTGCTGTCGGGCGGCGGTGCCGTGATCCTGCTGATTTGGAGCCTGCTTCGGCTGCGTTATGGAGAGGAGGATAACGTATGAGGATCCAGATGGGACGCGCGCGGAACGTCCGCCCTTGGAAAAAACTGCTGCTCGTGCTGATGATCCTGCTGGTCCCGCTGCTCGTCACGAGCCCCCGCCCACTGACGGCGCGCATGGTCGCGGACAGCGAGAACGGCACGAAGGTCATCGTGCTGAACTATCATAAAATCGACAACATGAACATCTCGCTTTCGGTCCTGCCAGAGGATTTCGAGCAGCAGATGCAGTATCTATACGACCATGGCTATCATACGATCACGCCGGACGACCTCTACAACAGCCTCGAGGGGACGGAGGAACTGCCAGAAAACCCCGTGCTGATCACGTTCGATGACGGCTACCGGGACAACTACGACAACGCTTATCCAATCCTGAAGAAATATGGTTTCAAGGCGACCATCTTCGTCGTGACCGGTTTTCTCGGCAAATACCCGAACTATCTGACCTGGGATATGGCGCGCGAGATGGACGCGAACGGCATCTCCATCGAATCGCATACGGTCGACCACAAGTCGATGACCGACCTCACGGACGACCAGCTCCGCGCGGAGCTCGTTGACTCGAAGAAGCAGGCGGAGAAAGAGCTCGGCCATTCCGTCGACTATATGGCGTACCCGACCGGCACCTACAACCTGCATATCGCGCAGCTCGTCAAGGATGCGGGCTACAAGGCAGCCTTCACGATCAAATACGGGAATGTCGACAAGGCGAGCAACATCTACGCACTCGAGCGCGTGCCGGTGTTCCATACCGAGGACACGAACAAATCCTTCCTCGAGCGGATCCGCTATACGCCGATCTTCGAGCGCTTCGGCTGGATCAAGAGCTGACCCGGAAAAAGGATTTCAAAAAATAACGCAAAATAGGGTTGACAGGCAAAACAGGAGACGGTATAATATTTCTTGTTTGCGGCGGCATAGCTCAGTTGGCTAGAGCATGCGGTTCATACCCGCAGTGTCCGGAGTTCAAATCTCTGTGCCGCCACCAAAATTTGATTTTCCCTGTCGGAGTCAGAAAAGAAAAACTTGAATGATTTTTCAAAAAGACCTTGACAGAGTAAAATAAAAGAGATATACTAATTAAGCCGCTTGAGACGGGGGCGCAAAAACCCCGAGTCAAAAGCCGGAGTTGTTCTCTGAAAACTAAACAATGCAGTGCATCAAAACTTAGTTTATGATGCAAGCCAGATGCGATGCATTGGAAATGCATCGATACAACTGATTGGTTATGATTGAAGAATCATAATGATATGTACAAGATACATACAAGCAATCGCAATTTCTTTTACCCGGTTTCATGAGATTCATGAACTGGATACCAAAAGATAATTTGAGCTAGTCAGCTCTGCCATATTTTATGGAGAGTTTGATCCTGGCTCAGGACGAACGCTGGCGGCGTGCTTAACACATGCAAGTCGAACGAGAAGATTTATTTTCTCACTGAGTTTCCGGAACGCAACAGAGTAGCGTTGCCCCGAACGAAGTGAGGGGCTACACTTTTTTTAAGTGATTAACAAAGAGTAGCGGAGATTGAGTGAGAAAATGAAGATTCGAGTGGCAAACGGGTGAGTAACGCGTAGACAACCTGCCGTGAAGATGGGGACAACAGATCGAAAGGTCTGCTAA
>Ga0310695_10013004_pt1 | contig 11537 bp, 10 predicted proteins | sample RumenRJG_04DNA_FD_203882 | JGI IMG/M metagenome (GOLD analysis project Ga0310695, IMG submission 203882) | Bovine rumen microbial communities from Lethbridge, Alberta, Canada - RJG_04 (v2) (version 2) | ecosystem: Host-associated > Mammals > Digestive system > Stomach > Rumen | place: Canada... | reverse complement strand
AACCTCGAAAAATTAGCAAGAGGTTCTTTGCGCCGATTTTTGGGATTCCTGTACGGCGTAATTTCAATGCTGCTGAAGCTGAAAAATAACCTCATAACCGTTTCGTGCGGTTAATGAGCAGAGACTACTTGTCGTGACCTCGCTGCCGAGGAAAACTATAAAAATAAAATGGCAGAGGACAAAGCCCTGCCGATTTATCGAAAATATTACCGCCGCTATTCCGCACGAGTGAAGGTCAATCAAATCAAGCAGCCTGACTTTAAGAAATGGAAATATGCAGCCCTAACCAAGCGCGACGACTGTTCCAACGGCAAAATCACCGTAGAGGAATATATCGACTGGAACGAGGCATATTTCCCCAACCGCAAGCGCAAAAACAAGCAAAATACATAACGACCGCAAATCCGCCCCTCTCGCCGCCACAAACCGCCAACACCCGATTTTCGTTGCTTCCAGCAGTACGAATACGCCGACCCAAAACGCGCCACACAGCCCATTTCTCGCGATTTGTAGGTCGAGCAGATTTTGCGGTGAGGAGTAGTGTAATTACAAAGAAATCACAACCAGTACACTGCAGTTTTTTCTAATAACGCTTTCCGCTCTTTCCAATCTGGCATAAGCATTGTCAGGAAGGTATAGAAATGCTTTGAATGATTTGGGTGAATGAAATGGCAGAATTCATGCATGATCACATACTCGATACAGTTTCTCGGTGCCTCTAAAAGGCGTTTGTTTAATGTGATGATACCCTTCTTTGCCAAACACGAACCCCAGCGGGTTTCCATGTTTCTGATTCTAAGTTCAGGATAGCTTACCTCGTACTTTTTGAAAACAGGATAGGTTGAATCGATGATTTCTCCAAATACGGTTTTACATTGTTTGTTGAGATAACGATTGACTATCCTGCTTTTTCTTATGGAGTCGTCGGGATCTTTTACCGAGAGAAATAGATATACTCCGTCTGATGTGATGGAATCTTTCTCTGCCTCATTAACCTTCAATCTTAAAGCACGGCCTTGAATATAAAACGTTTCTCCGCTGACATATTGTTTTGGCTGCGGTTTATATTTTGCCATTTCATTAAATTTGTTGATCGCATTTGAAATATATGAAGCTTTGCCTATTACAAACAAATCTATTTCTTCTGCCGGGACATCGGGATTCGCTGAAACATATACGCTTCCGTCACTTCTGATTCTCAGATTCAGGTTTTTTACCTGCTTACGTTCGAGCTGATATTGTATTTCAGCGTTATCTGATTTTACAGTTCTGATAGTTGAATTATCCATAATATCAGAACCTCCGCAGCGCAACTGTTTTGACATTCTCGATGATTTTATCAATGGTCTCGAAAGAAAGCACCAGCCCTTTTTCTTTTTCGTATTTGTAAAACAAATCATCAATATCCTGCGAAATGCGGTCGTGGATGGTTTTGTTGGTTGACCAGTCAACTTGGTTATGTTTTGCGATGATTACCGTAATTTCTTCGGCAATTTCTGCAACAAAATCATGAGTGACCACTTCACTGTCAACATCGGCAAAGATAGCATTTAACACGCCGTAGAATGCCTGCGCATGAACATTGTTCTTGATTCGATCTGGATAACTGACCGTGCTTTTTCCGGATTGATAGTCATCAAGAATATCGCGCATTTTTGCAAGATACTCTGCTTCTGAAATCACTTGCTCTTTATACAGTTCAAGCGCTTCCTTGATGCGCTTTGAAAAGCTGTCATAATATGCAGGATTCTCGTCGCGTTTTTCGCTGATGCTTTTTGTCATTCGGCTCTTGATAGCGTCGGCTTTTGATCGCATAGATCCGAGTTCTTCAAGTTCCTTTTTGAATTCGTCTTTATCAAGAATGTCAATAGGATTGGTGATCTGCTTCAGCCCCGCGACAGACAAATGTGTATCAAGCAGGTTTTGCATCAAAGGCTCGTATTCCTTATTATCAATCGCATCGCAATACCTGATTTTGACACTGCGGCGGACTTTGGAGAAGAAAATAAATGTATCCTGATACTTTTTTCTCTCGTCTTTTGAAAGGGCGTTGTAGGCTTTTTCAGAGTTGAGAACAAGGTTAAGTGCTCTGCCAAAGCTGCAAAGAAGCTGATAAAATTCTTCACGTTTTTTGTCATCAGCTAAGAACACTTCGACCGCTTCTGCGTCTTTAATATCGGCAACAGGCGTAAACAATTCCATCAAATTCGTATAGGCGTTTCTGAGGTCACCCACAGCGGACATCACATCCACAACAACGCCTTTGAGGTCGCCACTCTCAAAGTTCTCCAGACCGGCGCCGCTGTACATATCCATAGCGGAGTCCAGCTCCTCGATCAAGCCGCGGTAATCTACGATCAAGCCGTAATCCTTGCCTTCGCAAAGTCGGTTGGTTCTTGCGATCGCTTGCAGCAGTCCGTGTTCTTTTAATTCTTTGTCAATGTACAAAACTTGGCAGATCGGCGCGTCAAAACCGGTGAGCAGCTTACTGCACACGATCAGAATATCGATCTCGCCGTCACAGAATTTGTTTTTGATAGCTTCTTCATATCGGTCTGCGTCGCCGTATTGCTGCATCATTTTGTTCCAGTAGGTGATTACCAGATCATCCGTACCCTCGTCGGCGTCGTTTACGCCTTCACGAATATCGGGAGGGGAGATAACAACGGCGCAGTTGAGGTCGCCGAACTGCTCAAAGCAATTCAGATACCGAATCGCGTCACGCTTGTAATTGGTAGCGAGCATTGCTTTGAATCCGGTATCCTTGAAGCCTTCTGTAAAGTGTTCGCTGATATCAAGTGCAATTCTTTTGATACGCGCGTCGGTAGAGGTCAGGCGGCGGATACTGCTCCATTTTCTTCGGAGGTCTTCCTGCTGTGCTTCGGTCAAGCGCTTGGTGGTTTGGGCAAACCATAAGTCGATGTTTTCTTCGTCAACCTTTTGATCGACAAAGCGACCTTCATAAATCAGCGGAACGATCGCCTTGTCGTCAACACCGTCTTTGATCGTGTATTTATGAATCAGCTTGCCGAATTTTGCCATCGTGTTCTTCTCACTTTTCATCAACGGCGTTCCGGTAAAGCCGATATAACACGCGTTGGGAAAGACATTCCGCATCTTGGTTGCCATCAAGCCGTAATTGGAGCGGTGGCTTTCGTCGACCAGCACAAACACATCACGCGACAGATTCTTGGTTTTCTGATTCTCTGCAGCGTTGAATTTGTTGATGATACTGGTGATGATGTCAGCCTTGGAGCTGTTCACCAATTCAATCAAATGTCTGCCACTGGTAGCTCGCGCAGGGTTGAGCCTTGTATGCGCAAAGGTAGTTGCGATCTGCTTGTCTAATTCTTTTCTGTCGGTGACGATCACGACGCGCGGATGGCAGGAAGCAAGCTCCATCAACAAATACTTTGCCAGCATAACCATTGTCAGGCTTTTGCCGCTGCCTTGGGTATGCCAGATCACACCGCTTTGGCGGTTGCCGTTCTCGTCGGTTTCGTTGATGGTTTTGATGGTTTCTTTGATGGCAAAATACTGCTGATAGCGGCATATCTTTTTGATGTTGGCGTCAAAGAGGACAAAGTAACGGATCAGCTCATATACGCGTTTGATGCTGAACAGCGAAATGATATTGCTGTCCTGTACCGTCGGCACACGGTCAGGAATCATTCGTTCTTGCTCCGCCTGCAGCCATTCCGTACCCTGCTCTTTCCATACATTCCAGAACTTTTTTGCGGTCGCGGTCGTTGCATACTTGACTTCGTTCTTGTTGGTTGCCATTACGATTTGGGCGAACTTGAACAGTTGCGGAATGTACTCAGCCTGTTGATTGCGGATCATCTGCTCAACCGCCTGATCGACCGAAATATGCGGAGCCTTGCACTCGATGACCGCAAACGGAATACCGTTGATGAACAGCACAATATCGGGACGCGCATTGTGCTGCTTGTCCTGACTGTCAACAGCGAATTCCTCGGTCACATGAAATACGTTGTTGCCGAAATCATCCCAGTCGATATATTTCAGATTGAAGCTGAGCAGCTTGCCTTCGCCGACAACCTCCTGATAGCTTTTGCCGAGCAGCAGTGCGTCATAGATCTTTTCGCTTGTTCGCACAAGGCCGTCAAACAACGGCTCGTCAAGGTCGTCTATCGCGCGTTCGATATTCGCGGAGGAAAACTCGTTTTCGGCTCCGGCATAGGTATAACGGTTCAGCCTGCGAAGCTGACCGCGGAGAATATCCTTCAGCAACACATGATAGCGGCTGCCACGCTGTTTGTCACAGTCCTGCGGCGATATATAGGTGTAACCCATGGATTGCAAAAGTTTAAGCGCGGGAATTTGGCTGATATTCGCTTCGGAATAGGCGTTTCTATCCATGGAAAAGCTCCTTTCTGTTTTAATCATAAAAGCACGAACAGCGGGGCGGAAAATCCGCCTCGCTATGTGAATGATTATTACGGTGATTCTTTTTCAATGCGTTTTCCGTTTATATATGAACCCATATGAATCTGAGCATCTAAAGTTGGTGAAACATCACCATTTATTTTTCCCCAGAGTTCAAAGTGACCATCGCCTTTGATGCTTCCGATAACAGTTCCATAGTTACCGAAATAAGCATCTTGTTCAATAATGACATCTTCACAGAGCATGCCACGATTAATGAACCTAACTCCACTTTTTACTGTTACGATTCCGGTTATCATACCACTAAAATCAAAGTTCTTGGTGACTGTATAATTGCTATCTATTTTATTATTGTTCATAATTATAACCTCACTATGCCTGTCAGCAAAAGCTGCTGCAGGGCTTTTTTCTTTTTCTTTTCTTCTTCAAGTTTGCGCTGATGAAGGGTGATATGGTTGTCGATACATTTGAAATACTCTCCGATTATCTTTTGTTCCTCATATTTTGGTATCATAGTCGGTAGTTCAGAGAACTCTGTTTTATTTATAATTTGCATCGTTCCTGACGCTGCAAGTTGTTTCATATGATTAGACCAGAATTCACTTTCCGTTAAAAGAAAATACGGATCATTTTCTTCATTTGGTGTTAGACTGTTTATCTGTTGATTAAAGCTTCCTTTTACCGTCAATAAGGCATTTTTACCTATACTTGCTATACAAGTACAAAGAATTGTATTTGCAGGAACAACCCTCGCAACTCTAGCACCCTCATCACTAAGTTTTCTCGGACTATTAGAGATAATATTCGATTCAATATCAGAAGGTGTAACCCATGGTAATCCATCTTCAGAATAGTATTCAGATTTCGTCGTGGATGGAGTTGAACCAGTCACTATTTCTCCCAGCTCCGACAACTTCCGCTGTTCCCAAGGATCAGTGAATCCTTTGAAACGGATTTTGGGAACGGTTTCTCCGCGCTTCGGGAACATGTTTTGCAGATAGTACTTTTTCATCCGTTTCAACTGCTCTATCTTCTTTTCATAACACTCGATGACCTTGTCTTGCGCTGAGAGGATTTTTGCACTTTTCTGTTGCTCTTTCAAAGGAGGAAACGCAGTTGTATATTGGCAAAGATTCTTATAATACAACCTTGTTCTTGTACCTCCCATTTTCTGTATTCTGCAATAATATTTGAATCTTGGCGAATCATTAAGCAACGGTAAAATGTAATCTATATTGCCGTTAGTGTTACAATTGAAAACAGGATATTCACTACTGACTAATACAGTACCCTCGGTTGTGTTCTTATTGAAACGGAAGATGTCATCATCACTCATGTGTCGATATGTCACATATCCGTTAGGAACTTTTTTATATCCTAAGTTTGTGGTAACTGCTTCACGTTTGTCGTAGTATTGCGATTGAGGCAGCAGACCTTTTCTGGAAGATGAGTATATCGGATACTTTTCAATTTCGTTTGACAGTTCACGTAGCTCTTGAAGATAGTTTCCCAGTTTATCAACTTTCCAGTGTGCTGGAAAGATACCATATTTCGTTTTCTTGTATCCCTCTGGCACTCTACCATTTCCGATTTGTTCAATTCGTTGTTTGATTTCCGGTGTCATTAATTACACCCCTTTAACTATTCGTTCGAATTTGGGCTGTTTTTACCCAACTCAATTAACATCTTTAGGCTTTCGGGATTTTGAAGTAATGCAGGAAGTAATTGAGCTACCATTTGTTCTGAAAACTGATTCTTCGCCGGTGTGTTTTGAGGTGCCGTTTCTTGACGTAATCCTGCTGCAACACTTTGAATCTGCATTTTTCTGAGCAATTCTTCTTCCGTAACTTTTTCAGATAATCCATTTGGATAGTAGCTTTGCTTTATATCGTCCCAATGTATTTCTTTCAAATGTAATGCTTTTGATATTTCTTCCAACAGCTTTAAATGCTTATCTGCAATATTAGGGTTAAATTCCGGCTTTTTGTCAGTCTCATTTAAGAAGTCAGAAAAAGCCTTTCTTACATTTTTATCTTTATAAAACACTACATCAATTGAGTTTAATGCATTTACGCTCTCTTGTGAAGATATCATATATCTATAGGTCATAAGTGTTTCAAAGACCTTCATTTTTTTATTTCTGATTTCACTTTTCCTTTGCCACCAAATGGTTACAAGGGTGGCTAACAAGCCTGAAATCAATGCTGTAATTACCACTAATACTACATTATCCATTGTTTTTCTCCTTTGTTATTTCAATCTTTTTTTCTTTTGCTCTGATTCAAGCAGTTTTACACTTTTTTCAGGTGTAGGTAAATCCTCCGGCATAGTTCCGCCGAGTTCTTGAATGGTTTTACGAACGGTTTTGCCTACCTCGTAATGTGTTTCAAAAGCTTTTTCTTTTCCCTGTATGTTTTCTCGGCGCAGCTTTTCGTCTGTCTGTGTGGCACGGAACAGGTTAGCCGCCAACTCGGTACTCCCCATATGATCAAGGATTTGTTCACCTTTTTTGAGCCCTTTACGTGCGTGAATGTCCTTAGCAGTCAATCCTCCATACAGTCCCTGATAGCCTTTATTTTGAAAAATGGCATAGTCAAGATTATCCACAACGCCGGCGTTATGCGCTGCCTCTGCCAAGGATTTGTTGTGTGATTTCATCTCTTGGCGAATAGCAATTCGTTTCTGATCTTCTGTCAATTCATCATAATGATCAATCAGTTCCTGTTGCTGTGTTTTTACCGCAAAATAAGTTTGACCGACGGCAATTACCTCTTTGCGCGGATCACCGTTCATTACAATCAGATAGCAAGCGTATCGGGAAAGCATTACATCATCGACTTCACGATGAGCGCCTGAGCCGATCTCAACCATTTTGCGGACGTCCGCAAAATGGTCATTAGGATCAACGCCACTGTTTTTGCATGCCAATCTGGCTCTTGTTATTACTTCGGACATATATCTCCATTGAGAATACTGTAAAACACCTTGCAATTCACGTGCAAACCAATATTCTTGCCCGTTTTCATTATAATGCTTGATTGCTTCAAATGTCTGTTCACTGTATTTTGATAATTCGCTCATATTCCTAACTCCTTCAAATACTCATCCATCTGCTTCTGAACTTCCGCTAACTCCGTTTCGATGTCGGCGATATTCTGCTTGACCTCGTCGATATCGACCAACTCTTCTTCCTCGAAGGTGTCAACGTAACGGGGAATATTCAGGTTATAGTCGTTCTCTTTGATCTCGTCGCGCGACGCAAGGTAGCTGTACTTGTCAATGGTTTCTCTCGCTTTGTATGTATCGACGATGCGCTTGATATCTTCATCGCGCAGGATGTTTTGGTTCTTGCCCTTTTTGTAATTGCCCTCGCCGGACGCGTCGATGAACAGTACCTTGTCGTCAGTGCGGTCTTTGCGGAAAACTAAAACACAGGCAGGAATGCCGGTGCCGTAGAAAAGGTTTGCCGGTAAGCCGATCACCGCGTCAAGTAGGTTCATTTCAATCAACTGCCGACGGATTTTACCTTCGCTTGCGCCGCGGAACAAAACGCCGTGGGGGAGGACAACCGCCATTCTGCCGTGAGCGGAATCCAAGCATTTCAGCATGTGCAGCACAAACGCATAGTCGCCCTTGGATGATGGCGGCACACCCCAGTCAAAGCGCTTCCACTCGTCCAGTGATGCAGTCATCTTCTCTTTCTTACCTGACTTTTTATCGGAAGAATCCTTCGACAAAAATCCGCTGTCCCATTTATCCAAGCTGAAAGGTGGGTTTGCTACCACCACCTGAAATGTCATTAGATTGTCGTCTTCGATGTTCTGCGGATTAGCGAGGGTGTCGCCCTGCCAGATGCGGGCGTCGTCTACGCCATGCAGGAACATATTCATGGTGCACAGCGCCCACGTTTGCGCGTTCAGCTCCTGACCGTACACGGCGACTTTGCCGCTCGGAACTTTTTTGTAGGCTTTCAGCAACAGACCGCCGCTGCCGCAGGTGGGATCATAGATGCGGTCGTTTTCCTTTGGCGCTACTAAGGAAGCAACCAGTTCCGAAACCTGGCTCGGCGTGAAAAACTCTCCGCCTTTCTTGCCTGCGTCGGAAGCAAAGTTGGCGATCATGTATTCGTAAGCGTCACCGATGATATCAGAAGAACCTAATTGGCTCGGTCTGAGGTCGAGTTCGGAGAAATCCTCCAGTAAATTGCGCAGTGTGGCGTTTTTCTCTTTGACGTCGCCGAAATCTACCTGTGAATTGAAGTCGATCGCCCGGAAAACATTGCGCAGCTTACCGCTGTTGTGTTCTTCAATGTGCGATAAGGCGACGTTGATTTTTTGACCGATCGCAGGATCGTTGCGGTTCTCATAGAGGTAGTCAAAGGAGGATTCTTTGTCAACTACAAATCTCTCGCGGCTCATAGCGCGTTCGACACGGCGCTGATCGCCGTCATATTGCTCCATATATTGGGTATGCTTTTCTTTTGTGACGTCGCTGAGGTATTTTACAAACAGCATGGATAAGATGTAGTCCTTGTAGCGTGAGCTGTCAATTCTGCCGCGGAAGCTGTCACAAGCCTTCCATAATACGCGTTCTATGTCATTTCTGGTGGTCATATTTGATTACTCCTTTTGATTTCGTTATATGTATTTCGTAAGATTGCTTCATAGTATTGCTCTTTCGCTTTTGCAAGCTGCTGCAACAACTTGGCTTCGGTTTTTGCTAAAGTGTTGATGGCTGCGATTCTTTGTTGTTCCGGAATCGGCAGCAGCATTATTTCGTATTCAGCGAAAAATTTTGGCTTTACTGCGCCAAGCATATTGCTGCTTGAACTTTCAAACATTCTGTGTTTGACTTCGGATGTGTTCAGCAGCCAATATAAAAACTCGGGGAGCAGTTCTTGCGGATCTGTTCTGACGATAACAAAGTTGGATGAGACGACCATACCTTCGGATTCCTCGTCGATCAATACTGCAGTATATGGAGCGCTGAGACGGATCACAATATCTCCGACTTGCGACAAATACTCACGGGGGAGCGGTTCTTTGGCGTCGAATACATCTGTTTCGTTCACATCGATATATCCTTCCGGAGTTATCGACCGCAGATTAAGCAGCCTATATCGCTGCGCCGGATTTTCACGCGCAAGCTTTCGGGATAATACCAGTCCGCTCCTAACGGAAGCAATTTCTCCCAACTTCATTATACCACCTCGTTTTGTCATGTGCGAAAAATAACAGCAAAATGCCAAATAAAATAGAGTCTTCCCGACTTTGAGATTATTATAGCACATCCGATATAATTTGTCAAGAGTTTTTTACGTTATGGGGTAAAAATAACACGTTCGGTGTTAGCACTCTTTCTTTTATTGCTTTTTGAGTGTGTTTATGTTATAATACTATTGAAATAAAAAAGTTTGGTGATAGTCTTGAGCGAGAATTTGATGATCCCAGTTGAAGGTAATTGGGATGAAGGATTTGTTTTTAGTGAGTACTCAATTCAAAGCACTTATCTTGGAGAAGATGTTTTCGGAATTAAGCGTTTTGATACTACGTACACCGACATAGGAAAATTGCTGCATGCTATGAAGTATAATGGGCATTTTGACACCAGTGTCCAGATAGCAGAAAAGTGTGTACCGTATTTGCAAGAGTGGTTCTCAGAAACAATAATTGATTCTATTTTACCTGCTCCGCCCACAAGCATTCGTACTGCTCAGCCTGTTTTTATGATTGCTGAGCAAATTGCCGAAAAAATGGATATCTTTTATTCGCAGAGTGTATTGATAAAGACAGATGACACTCCTGCAAAAAGTATGGATAAAGACAACAAAAAGTTAGAGGGCACTATTATTCAACAAAAACCTGCAAAAAGAAAATGCAATGTTTTGCTGATCGATGACTTTTATTCAACCGGAAGTACAGCAAATGAATGTGTTTCAGTATTAAAAAGGGATCCTTTGATTCAAAATGTTTATTACTTTGCAATAGCAAAAACAAAATAATAGAAGGGAGGAAAACACCGTGAAGATTTTTATTGCCGGAGCAAAAGCAATCCATCGTTTAGACGATGAGGTTATACAGAGATTGAATTCGATCTTTCAAAAAGGTTATGATGTGCTTGTCGGAGATTGTGACGGTGTTGACTCCTCTGTTCAGAAGTATTATTCCGATTTGCACTATACTAAAGTAACCGTGTATGCCAGTAATGGAATAGCAAGAAATAATATTGGTCATTGGAATGTCAAAGCGATAGACGTTTCGCCTACGCTGACCGGATTTGACTTTTATAAGCAAAAAGATATTGCAATGGCGAATGATGCAGATTATGGTTTTATGATTTGGGATGGACAAAGCAAAGGAACGCTGAATAATATTGTAAACCTTTTGTTCGCGGATAAAAAAGTTTTGCTTTATCTTGCTCCGTATAAAAAGATGGTATCAATCAAAAGTTTTGATGATATGGATCGTTTAGTTGGATTGTGCAATCAGAAAGTAAAGTCGAATTATTATTTGTTTACACAGCAACCATTGTTGTTATCTACAGCGCCCGATTAACGAGCGCTGTTTCTTTTTTGTGTTCATCGTGATTAAACTTGGTGCCACAGAACATGCGCCGAGTCTGTATATGATTATAGTTTTGATCAATAAGCTAATTAACTATTTCATAATCATTATAATTGTGATAGAATATTAATAAGGATTTCAAGATATCTAAGAACAATATCATTAATGCAATGTAACCGCTCAACAAACCACCCCATCAAAAACAACGCAAGCCCTCAGCAAAACGCCGAGGGCTTGTTTAAGCATGATTCTTATTCTTCTGTTAATGGCGCCGGTTTGGTTCTCTTTGCAATGGAATCTTTGATTTCCTCGCTCCAGGGCATGAAGCTTTCCAGTTCTTCATTTGAAAACGGTCTGCCCATGTACTGCATATCTGTCAGGATGAGGTTAAGATAGGTGTACGGTTCTATACCGTTTGCTTTTGCTGTTTCGATCAGGCTGTAAATGATCGCGCTGGATTTGGCACCTTTGACGGTGTCGGAGAACAGCCAGTTTTTTCGCCCGATAACAAACGGTCGGATTGCGTTCTCGGCAAAGTTATTGGAAATTTCAACCTCGCCGTTT
>Ga0310695_10013001_pt1 | contig 11538 bp, 12 predicted proteins | sample RumenRJG_04DNA_FD_203882 | JGI IMG/M metagenome (GOLD analysis project Ga0310695, IMG submission 203882) | Bovine rumen microbial communities from Lethbridge, Alberta, Canada - RJG_04 (v2) (version 2) | ecosystem: Host-associated > Mammals > Digestive system > Stomach > Rumen | place: Canada... | reverse complement strand
GATGCGAGATACAAATCTGATACACTTCTGAAAATAGTTAGATATAGCTACACTTTTACTCGTTATAAAACGCGAGGTTTTCCCTTATTTACAGGCTTTCCTCGCGTTTAGACTGTCAAAGATGGGATTATACCACGAAAAACGGTATATATACAGTAAACTATCTTAGCCTTATAAGATAAACGCATCAATTTCGTAACAGTTCACCCTGAAAGATTCTTCGCTTCGCTCAGAATGACATTACAGCCTTCTTTGTCATCCTGAGCGCTAGCGAAGGATCTTTCTCGCTTCGCTCAGAATGACATTACAGCCTTCTTTGTCATCCTGAGCGCCAGCGAAGGATCTTTCTCGCTTCGCTCAGAATGACATTACAGCCTTCTTTGTCATCCTGAGCGCCAGCGAAGGATCTTTCCCGCTTCGCTCAGAATGACATTACAGCCTTCTTTGTCATCCTGAGCGCCAGCGAAGGATCTTTCTCGCTTCGCTCAGAATGACATTATGGGGAGATTGATGCGTTTATCCTCCTTACCCTTGACTTAAATGATTTCGGGGTATAAAATGAAAACAGGTTGACATAAAATAATTATGTAAACCAAGCCCTCTTTTGGACGGATTATTATGTCAGATTACAAAAAAGAAAAAAATTATGAGGTGCGGCAGAAAGCCAATGAAATAATAAAGACCCTTCCGGATTATGTATATGACTATTTTCTTGCGAGGGAGATACGCTTAAGCGCCATGTCCATATACTCCTATGCGAACCAGCTCCACACATTTTTTGAATTTATCCATGACAACAACCCTGCCTTCAGATCAAAGAGCTTAAGGGAGATCAGCCTTGATGATCTGAACTGTCTTAATGACAGGGATATCGTGGAATTTCTCCATTACCTCCGGAATTATCCGCGTCTACAGAAGGACGGGAGCAAAAAGTACGTTGAATGCTCTCCTACCACCATACAGCACTATACCGTGGCGCTGAATACCTTTTTCAAGTATCTTGTTGTGCGGAAAATGGTGGATTCCAACCCTATCGAGCTTATCCAGCGTTCAAAGCTTCCGAAAAAGGAAGTCATATATCTTGACCGTGATTCAAAGCTCTCATTTCTGGATGCTGTGGAGACCGGGGAGGGCTTAAGCAAAAAACAGGCAAAGTACCACGAAAAGAACGGTCCCCGTGACTTTGCCATTGTAAGCATTTTCCTGTCAACGGGTATCCGTGTGTCTGAGCTTGTCGGCATGGATATCAAGGACATTAATTTTAAGAAGCATTCGATAAATGTTTACCGTAAGGGCGGCAATTTTGACGTGGTCTACTTCAGTGACAGTGCGGAATATTACCTGAAGGCCTATCTTGAGATCCGGGAAATGACCTACCATCCTTTGGATACGGAAAATGCAGTATTCTTAAACAGGGACGGGAAAAGGATAAGTGTCAGATCCGTGGAGCTTATGGTAAAAAAATACATCAATGCTTCCGTACCCTCCGAAGGACGGCGGATAACTCCGCATAAGCTCCGCTCCACCTATGCGGAAACCATGCTGAAGGCTACCGGAGGGGATATAGAGAAGGTGCAGAAGCTTCTCGGACACTCTTCCATCACCTCTACGACCCACTATGTGGATTCCACCCAGGAAGAAAAGGAGGCGGTACGGAATCTTTCCGATTTTGACTCCGGTCTGAAGAACTGACAGGGCCTTTACTTTCGATCTATAGAAGTCAGAACCTTATACCGAAGGATCCCAGTATCAGAAAAATAAGGAAAAAAACAATGAGTGTAGGCAGCAGACCCTTAAAGAAATTCCGGTAATCCGCCCCGCTCAGGCTCATATGCAAGATGATGCTTACAAAAACATACCAGAACAGTATGTACTGCCATATCTCAGCGGTTTTCGGAAGAACAAGATTCCAAAGCGAAAAAAGGCTTATAACCCCCATGATCACGGGAGCTATGGCGGATAGGGACAGCTGAAGCGCCCTGATAAAAATATTCCCCCTCGGCTCTATCTCCACACTTCCCAGTGTATTACCCTTAGGAAACAGAACGATTTTCTTAACCCTTGCACCCGTTATTAATGCCAGAAGGGCGTGGGACAGCTCATGATGCACCGTTCCCGGGTATGTGAGATAATTTCGCAAAATAAATGCGGGGACACTGCCGATCACACCTGACAGGGCATCGGTGATCACACGGTTTATGAGGCTTATCAGAAATCCCGTTATGAGAACGGTGAGAAACAGTAATATGGTTTCCAGAAGCGCATAAACAGCGGGATTCCCGGGCAGTGACAATCTTTCAATGATCGCGGTTATCATATCTTTTCCTTTGTGCTATAATGTAAGGATTGATGTAACGTAACTATTATTAAAAGGTTTATTGTATTTTACATCAGAAAGACAGCAAAGTTCAATGAAATTCAAACCTGACAAAAAATATATATGGTGGGGGATCACGGCCTTTCTTGTGTCGGTTTGTGTTATCCTTTTTATTTTCGCGGTATTTAATTATCCGGTTTTCGCAAAGGGCTTTTCAAATTTCATTAAGGTTCTTATGCCGGTCATAGACGGCTTCCTTATAGCTTATCTCCTGAATCCCGTGGTGCTTTTTTATGAAGATAAGCTTATTCCCAAGGTGTATGGTCTGTTTTCGCATAAGAAGCCTGAGGGTATCCGGACAAAGCGTATTTTCCGCTATGTTTCCATTGCGCTCTCCGTATTATCCGTGATCTTCTTTATAATCCTGTTTATCAGCATAATGATCCCGCAGCTTATTGACAGCATCACCAGCATTGCGCAGCAGTTTCCTCAGTACGCCAATAATCTGGTGGATTTCATAAACAAGACCTTTAATGACAACCCGCAGGTTCTCGATTATTTTTATACCTATTACGACCGCTTCGAGGAATGGGCGGGAGGCTTTATGAAGAACATCCCCTCCTATGCCAATCAGGTATGGTCCTCGGTATCCCAGGGCATAGTAAAGAGCGTGTCCTTCATATGGAATATCATTCTGGGGCTTGTTCTTTCCGTTTATATCCTTAGCTTCAAGGAAAAATTCGCCGCACAGATGCGAAAGATCACCCTGGCCTATTTTAACAGGAGAAAGGCCAATGATATATTTGAGGGAATAAGGGAGATAAACTTCATCTTCAGGAATTATATCGTGAGCTCTATTGTGGATTCACTGATAATCGGGGTGCTCTGCTTCATACTCTGCCTGATCTTAAGGTTCCCCTACCCTATACTTATCAGCTTTATTGTGGGCGTTACCAACATCATTCCCTTCTTCGGACCCTTTGTAGGCGCTGTACCCGGCGGGATCATAATACTGATGATCGATCCCATAAAGGTGCTTTACTTTATAATCATGATAATCATTCTGCAGCAGACAGACGGCAATGTGATAAAGCCCAGACTTTTCGGAAGCTCAACCGGTATTCCGGCCTTCTGGGTCGTTGTTTCAATCCTCGTCGGCGGAGGACTTTTCGGGGTTATGGGAATGTACCTTGGAACACCTGTATTTGCGGTGATCTATAATATTATCAGACGCCGGGTGGCCAGAAGGCTTGAAATGAAGGGACTGCCCCCGGAAACGTTGAAATATGTGCGTCCTGATGAGCTTCCCTACGAGATCCCCAAAAGTGAACGTAAGGACGAGGAAAGCAAGGCTGTCCAGATAATCGGGAAGATAAAGGACAGGATGGAGAATCTGAGCCAGGATGACGAGAGGAAACAGTGATAAGATCCTTACCCCTCATAATCCTTCACATAGTCGGCAATGAACTTAACCGTGCCCTCAACACCGAGAACCGATGAATCTATCATAAGATCGTAGGTTTCGTAGTATCCCCATTTTTTTGAAGAATAATAATCATAATAGCTTTTTCGCTGCTTATTCTTTTTGTTAATAAGCTGCCGCGCTTCATCCTTTGACTTAATGTCCGGAAAACGCTCCATTATGGTTTTTATGCAGGCCTCGGGTCTCGCATAGATAAAGAGATTCAGAACATTGTCAAAGTCCTGGAGGGCATAATCCGCACAGCGTCCGACAATGACACAGGGTCCGTCGGAGGCAATCTTTTTTATGGTGTCAAACTGGGCGATAAAGACCTTATGGCTGACCGGCATATCAATATAGGAAAGGCTGTTGTAGCCAAAGGAATAGGTATCCATTACAAGGTTATAGAGGAAGGAGCTGGTAGGTCTCTCGTCATGGTTAAACAGAACCTCCTCGCATAACCCGCTCTCCTTTGCGGCGCGGCTGACGAGCTCCTTGTCATAGCATTTGATGCCGAAGTGCCTGGCGAGCTCTTCCCCTATTTCCCGTCCTCCCGAACCGAAAGTACGTCCGATCGTAATAACCGTATTCATATTCAATGCTTCCTTTCTGATTTATGGAACTTTCTCCCCTTAAAACGTGCGCGTCAGTGCCCCGCAGGAAAGATTCTTCGCTTCGCTCAGAATGACACGAAACGCCCCGCTCTTTGTCATCCTGAGGAACGCTCCGCTCTTTGTCATCCTGAGGAACGCTAGTGACGAAGGATCTTCCCACGGATCATCAAAGATTCTTCGCTTCGCTCAGAATGACACGGAACGCTCCGCTCTATGTCATCCTGAGGAACGCTCCGCTCTTTGTCATCCTGAGGAACGCTAGTGACGAAGGATCTTCCCACAGATCATCAAAGATTCTTCCGAAGGATCTTCAGTATCTTCTCAAAATACCCGGGAATCGGTGCCAGTGTCTCTATGTATTCACCCGTAACCGGCTGCCTGAAGCCTAGAATATAGGCATGCAGTGTCTGACCCTCTGTTTTGAAGGGAGACCTGTTCGTACCGTAAACACCGTCACCTAAAAGCGGATGCCCGATGGAGGCCATATGCACTCTTATCTGGTGCGTACGCCCGGTCTCCAGAGCACATTCAATATAGCTGTATCCTCCAAAGCTCTCCAGTACGTGATAATGGGTCACAGCTCTTTTCCCGTCAGGGCACACGGCCATCTTTTTCCTGTCATTTTTAGAACGGCCGAGAGGCTTGTCTATAGTCCCGTCCTCCTTAAGAGCCCCGGTGACAATGGCTCTGTATAGCCTGTGTACAGAGTGCTCCTTCAGCTGATCAGCAATGCTTTTATGTGCGGCATCGTTTTTGCAGACGAGAACGGAGCCTGTGGTATCCTTGTCGATCCTGTGCACTATCCCGGGCCTCAGGATTCCGTTGATCCCGGAAAGATCCCGGCAGCGAAACATCAGGGCATTTACCAGAGTGCCGCTGTAGTGCCCGTTTGACGGATGTACCACCATTCCCTTCGGCTTGTTTACCACCAGGACATCGCTGTCCTCATACAGTATGTCCAGTGGTATGTCCTCCGGCAGTATATCAGGTATCCGGGATTCGGGAATAACAAGGCTTATCCTGTCTCCCTCGGAAACCCGCACGCTGCTTTTTTTGACAGGATTTCCGTTAATAAAGGCAGCTCCCTCACCTATAAGCTTCGACACATAGCTTCTTGACAGTTCCTCATCTATGGACGAGATAAAGGAGTCAATGCGGGATCCGTCATATTCCCAATCTACCGTAAATACAGCTTCCCTATTCATCGTCATCCGGCAGCATTGAGGAATGGAGGTGCAGCTTCGGGTCATTTGCTTTCTTCATATTCAGCTCGTCCTCCTTGTAAACAAAAAGGATCAGAATGGCCAGGGCGAAGGCGGAAACCGTGACATAGATGTCCGCAACGTTGAATATGGGAAAGTTTATATAAATAATATAGATGAAATCCACGACAAAACCGTTCTGCAGCCTGTCAATAAAGTTCCCGACGGCACCGGCCGTGATCATGCAGATAAAAAACCGTAGCATCCTGTATCGCGGAGTGGCGGGGAGCCTTATCAGTAAATAGAGCATAATAAGCATAAAGACCACGGCAACGATCAGGAAGAAATAACGCTGTCCGTACAGGATCCCGAAGGCTCCGCCTCTGTTTCCTCCATCAAGATAACGAAGTACCAGGACGTCCGGAATGACGACAAAATCCTCCTTCCCCATAAGGAATTTGGTCGCGAGACCCTTGGTATACTGGTCAAAGTACACCAGAGCCGCGATAAAGATCGATGATAATATAAAGGAAACAGCCTTTGAGGTTTTAGTCATTTTATGATAGATCTTCCTTTACAATAAGCTCATTTATTCCCCGGATGATCTCCTCATCCGTAACGGTAGTGTCTATTACGGCTTCTCCGATCCTCTTTAACAGTATAAAGCGGATCCGGCCGCTGTCCATCTTCTTGTCAAGCTTTGTTATCCGTAAAATCTCCCTGCTGTCAGTATCAGCGTCAAGGGTAAGGGGAAGATTGAAGGGCAGGAACATATCCCTTATTTCATAGTATTCCTCTGTGGTTAAGTCTCCACGTTCATATGAAATATGCGAGGCTGCGATGATACCGAGAGCGACACATTCCCCATGGAGGAGTTTAAAATTCATATATTTTTCAATGGCATGTCCGATGGTATGGCCGAAATTAAGGATTGCGCGGACTCCCTTTTCCGTGGGATCCTCCTCTACCACAGCAGCCTTTATCTCAAGGGAACGCCTGATCATTTCGCTGAGTACGGATGTGTCCAGATCATTTATCTCATTAAAGTGATTGATCAGCCATTCATAATATACACCGTCCCTGATAAGGCCGTGCTTAAGAATCTCTGCCATACCCGAGGCAAATTCACGCTTCGGAAGGCTTCTTAAAAAGGATGTATTGATATAGACAAGCGCGGGCTGATGAAAGGCACCGACCATATTCTTATAGTTTTCAAGATCAACCCCGGTCTTTCCGCCTATGGAGGAATCCGTGTCGGAAAGAAGGGTGGTTGGCAGCTGTATAAAGCGTATACCCCTTAAATAAACTGCCGAAGCAAAGCCCGCCATATCGCCGATAACTCCGCCGCCGAGAGCAATGATAAGGTCACGTCTTTCAAACTTCTCGACAATGAGTATACGGAGAATGTCCCGGACCTGGTCAAGGTTCTTATTTTCTTCCCCCGCAGGTACGGTAAAGGAACAGAGCTTCTTAAAAGAGTCCTTAAGAGCGGTCTGTACATCCCTTAAGTAAAGCTTTTCCACATTGCTGTCCGTTACGATAAGAACTTTGCAAAGAGACAGACCAAGGGAGGAAATATTCCCGGCAAGCCTCTCAAGTCCTTCTGTCACAACAATATCGTAGCCCGGACCGGAAATCGTATCATTTATATGAAGCATTTACCTGCATTTCCTTTCATTTAAATGATTCGGACGCCAAAAGTCTTGAATCACTGTTCTGATAAGATCCTTCGCTAACGCTCAGGATGACAATGATCTCATCTCTTATTGTCATCCTGAGGAACTCTTCACTTTTTGTCATCCTGAGGAACGAAGTGACGCATATCCCACATCGCAGATGTGGGATGCCGCCCCGGCGAGGTATATCCCACATCGCAGATGTGGGATGCCACCCCGGCGAGGGGTTGCGAAGCAACAGGAAGGATCTTTCCTCTCATGACGACCGTCTTTTCACTCTGACATGAATAAAGCAGACAGAGCTGAAAACCCTGTCTGCTATTATAACGTATTATTTGATTTTTTTAAAATCGGCCACCTGCAACCTTTGCAAACTCAAAAGCTCTGTTTCCGGCAGATGCGGAGGGTGAAACCTGTTCCCTGCCTTCATCACCCGAAAGCTCCACACTCTTCGGTGCTATGATAAAGATGTAATTTGAGATCTTTACCATACTTCCGCTCAAAGCATAGCTGGCACCTGAAATCGTGTAAATGATCTTTTCGGCGAGCGCCTCGTTTATTCCCTCAAGATTCAGAACAACGGTACGGTCAGAGAGAAGTGCGTCCATGATATCGCATACATCAGTATCGGAAGTAGGCTTGAATATCGTTACCTCACGGTCTGAATCCTCTGACTTGACCTTCCTGGAAGTTCTCATAGGAGTTATCTTTGATCTGACGGGAGCCTCTTCCTCCTTACGGTTCTTCTTTGAACCGAAAAATCCTCTGGGGCTTTCTTCCTCATCGTCCTCATCTATAAAATCGTCATCATCATAATACTCTTCATCTTCATCACTAAGGCTGAAAGTATTCATGATCTTATCAAAAAAGCTCATTGGTTAAATCCTCCCTGTTAAGTAATCTCTCTCTCCAAAGATTCCGGTTCCCACACGTACCATAGTGGCTCCCTCTTCTACTGCAACCACATAATCATTGGTCATTCCGAAGGATAAAATGCTGAGAACCTTGTCGCTTTGCGACCTATCACGATTTACATCGTACATCTTATTTGAATTTATGTCAACAGCTTTTTTAATCATTTTTTTAAAAAGATTTCGATTTTTTTCAGAATTATCAACGTTTGGAGCAACACACATCAATCCTCTGACCGATATATTCGGTAAACCAATTATTCTGTCAACTAATTCTGTAACCTTTTCATAGGGCACCCCGAACTTACTGTCCTCGTCACCTATATTGATCTCTACAAGTATGTCCTGTTTAAGATCCTTCTTTACACACTGCCTGCTTATCTCCAAAGCCAGCTCATAGGAATCCACGCTGTGTATAAGCGTGACCCTGCCGGCAATGTACTTAACCTTGTTTTTCTGGAGATGCCCTATCATGTGCCAGCGTATATCCCCGGGAAGCTCTTCCATTTTCCGGGTCAGCTCCTGCACCCTGTTTTCACCAAAGTCACGGATACCCGCATTATAAGCATCCATAATGAGCTCATTTGGCTTGGTTTTTGAAACCGCGATAAGAGTCACCTCACTCCTGTCACGACCGGCTCTTTTACAGGCTTCAGCGATATTGTTCTCTACAGTCTCCAGGTTTTCCTTCACATTTATATTATCCATGTTCTTTCTCCGTTTAAGCCCGCAAACGCTTCGCTTTATGCCCGTTATAAAAACGCTGCTGACGCTTATGAATAATCCTTATGTTTCACAATTTTATGTTAACATTTGTCTTTTGTAAAGATGTTTTATTGATGTTTTTAAAGATTTGTGTCAAATACGAAATCGTCGTCCCGGACACTGCTGCTGTCAAGGACTATGTGATCATAGACGCGGAGTCCGTAATTTGTGCCGGATTCCACTATGGAGTACTCCTTATTTGAGTAGAGCACATTTATCTTTGTGAAGTCGGCGAAGCCGTTATTCATATTGTAGACTCCGGTAAGGGATGCCTTTTGGCTTACGGTGTATGTCTCGGAGGAATCGGGCTTCACAATGACATCACCGGGATTGAATACAGCTGTATCGATGTAAACAAGGTTATCCTCCTTGTCATATACCTTTGCATCAACAAATTCCGTGCTTTTCGTGCCATCCTCAAGGTAGGCCTCACGAATGAAACCGTCGGAATCCGAGTTTCCTCCTCTGGTCAGATAATCCTCGGGTATGGTATAAAACTGCATATTTACTATGGAGGAATTGGGTATCTTTAAGCCCGCCTTGTCATTTGTAAGCAGCTCCACGTCGATATAGCGGTCGGAAGCAAAGGTTATCATGGAATTTGTAAAGGTAAGAAGAAGATACCTGCCATCCGAATTATTCAGGATACTCTCCTGCCCCCAGGAGGTATTGCCGTTCTTCAAAAAACGGACATTGATATAATCCCCGTCCTTAAACTGCTCTTCCCAGGTATCATCCCATTTCATAATGATCCCCCATTTCTCACCGGTTATTATCTTATAGAGATCTTCACCTGCGGAGACCAGGGAATTGTCACTGTGGGCGGTCTTTTCATGCTTTTCTTCGTCAAAGGCCGCTGCGTCCACGGTTCCGGGACTTAAGTCCTCCATTCCGTCTGTGGAAAAAATGACTATGCCGCTGTCAGGTGCATAACCTAAGTCAAGGGAATTATCGGGTATCATATTTCCGGAAAGGGAATTCAGTGTGGAAAGCAGATTCTCATTACTGATCCTTGAAATAGTGCCGTTTAAGGAATACTTGAAGTCATAGACCGAGGAAAAAAGATTGTCCCTGTAGGTCTTTCTGTAATCCACGATCTCATTTTTGATTTCCTGAAGATCATCATCATTGAGATCCGTATGCATAGCCTGCTTTGATTTCAGGATCTCGGAGAGGGTGCCGCTCTCATCCACGGAATAGACAAGGGCGCCGTTTGATACACGCTGGTTCTCATGTGAATAGAAATTCACATAGCCGTTGCTTCCGCTTTTAACCACAAGCTCGTCCCGGAGGGCAAGAGCCCTTGCCGTGGTATTCTTTGCAAGTGTACCCAGCTGGACCTCATAGCCTGCTATGGTGGTCTTTCTGCTGGCCATGACGACCATTATTATAATATACACAAAAATAAAGCCAAAGACAGGAATCCCGAGATTCATCCGGTTTAAGGAGTGCTTCCGGAACTTCCTGACTTTGACATTATTTTTCCGGGGGTCTTCCCCCTTATGCTTTCTGCTTTTATGCAAAATCCAGAACCTTTTCCTGAAGGTCCTTAGGAAGGTCTTCCTTTTTACCGGTAAAGCTTACGGTTAAGGAAACATCACATTTTGTACTTATCTCGTCAAGCTTATGCAAGAGCTCGACCGCATCTACAGGGCTTTTAAGAGAAGATATGATAAGAAGTTTATCAATAAAGAGCTGTTCCAGATCATGATCCGCTGACATTATCCCGCTGACGAATCCGTAGAATTCCTGGCTTCCGGTGATCTTGTAATCACTTACATTAACAAATCTGACTGTGTTTTTGATCTCGTAAATATGGGAAAGATCGTTATCTATAAATACCACGTTTCCTCTTGCTTCCTTTGCGGCTTCGGAAACCTTCTCCAGAAGAAACTTTGTCTTTCCCTGACCTTTTTCCGCAACAATCAACTGTATCATAATCCTGTACCTCCTGCCCGGTATTTTTATATTAGATCTAAAAGATCAGTCCTTCGGGGCTGATGTGGCAGCCAGTCTGGAACTGTTTTATATTATACATTATTTCAGGTTCATTCTCAATATGGAAATGAAGCCGTAAGCATGCGGTCTAAACTTTTTCACGCCTCAGTATGAGTCAAAAAGAACCGTCCCAATGGCGTTAAGTTAGTGTCATTCTGAGACTACACAATGTCATTTTGAGACTACACAATGTCATTCTGAGGGCAAAGCCCGAAGAATCTTCTCTACGGAAGAAAAGATCCTTTCTGTTGCTTCGCAACCCCTCGCCGGGGTGGCATCCCACATCTGCGATGTGGGATATACCTCGCCGGGGTGGCATCCCACATCTGCGATGTGGGATATACCTCGCCGGGGTGGCATCCCACATCTGCGATGTGGGATATACCTCGCCAGGGCGGCATCCCACATCTGCGATGTGGGATAAGCGTCGCTGGCGCTCAGGATGACAAAATGCTTAACTTAACGTCATTGGAACCGTCCGAGACCACTGAAAAAGTAAGGGTTTACGACACAAATCCCCGAGAATCCTTTTAATGATTTCAGGATTTCTATGCATGGATCTCGAAGATTCTTTCTGAAACTATGATGTATCC
>Ga0310695_10013000_pt1 | contig 11538 bp, 7 predicted proteins | sample RumenRJG_04DNA_FD_203882 | JGI IMG/M metagenome (GOLD analysis project Ga0310695, IMG submission 203882) | Bovine rumen microbial communities from Lethbridge, Alberta, Canada - RJG_04 (v2) (version 2) | ecosystem: Host-associated > Mammals > Digestive system > Stomach > Rumen | place: Canada... | reverse complement strand
TCTCTGCTGTAATACCGTTCCACTCGCTGATGAGCCCCTTAGGATACATGAATGCTCCCATCGGATTGCCAATAAGAGCCTTGGCCTTGAGGAGGTCTTCGATCATAAGCGCGGAATAACGATCGATCTTAGGCTGAGTTCTTCCGATCGAGCTTTCAGATCTCAGCCAGAATGTTGTGTCATATCCGTGATAAGCACAGATGAGGCCTATCTGTGTTCCGAGGACACCACCGCCTGCTACTACTACTTTCTTTGCATTCATAACATATACCTCCTGTGAATCCGTTGATTGTTACAGACCGAGCTCTTTCTTGAGAGGCTTCCACCAGAGAAAACCTCTGAGAAGGCACTGAGGCAGAGCTTTCTTAACAGGAATGCCTGCTGCCTTAGCGACATGCCTGCCTTCAAGGAACCATTCTGCTGTGTGGCATATACCGAGTACTGCGACACAGACGCCTAATACTTTTGCAATGATTTTCATAATTCTCACCTCGCAGTTTAGACGGTAGTGTCAAACTACCTCTATTAAAATTGTCTCAAAACACTTGTATTTCAGGAGGTTGAACTCTTTTTACATAAAAAGTGAGCAACACCCCCTTTTCTTGTATAATGGTAATCGCCAAACAACCTCTACACGAGAAAGGATTTATTGCTCATGGCCATTATACAATTACTTATCGATGAAATCTATTACCTTCACACACAAATCGCATGGCTGATGACTTTCATCGCCAAATATATCCCTCTGAAACAGTTCAAGCCTGAAGACTCAAAGTCCCCTGACTACCAGAAGTTCAAGACCGACATTCTCCCTAAGTTCCAGTACCATCAGAACAGCTGGACCTGGGAAGGTCTCATAGATTACTATCGCCAGCGGTACGGTAAGGTCATCAAGTCGGTCAGGCGCCACAAGGGCAAGCCCTGCGACATACCTGAAGACTGTATATGTCCTGAGTGCGGAGCTCCGCATGAATACCTTTACCGCAACAACGGCAAAGGCGGTCAGCTTCAGTGCAAGGTTTGCAGCACTCTCTTCACACCATCAAAGAACCGATTCAGCAAGCAATACACTCTGCGCTGTCCGTACTGCGGCCGCGCTCTTTCAAGGATCAAGACCCGCAAGGACTTCACCATCTACAAGTGTGTGAACGAGCATTGCTCATATTATCTCGACAATCTCAGCAACCTCAGCGATGACGAAAAGCATGATGAGCAGAAGCGCTCCGAATTCAAGCTCCACTACATCTACCGCGAATTCACCGAAGACTTCTTTGCGCTGGATCTCGATTCGCTGCCGAAGAACGCGTCTTCATTCAGGTTCGATAAGTTCTCCATGAAGGTAGTCACGCTGTGTCTCACATACCACATCAACTACCAGATCTCTCTCCGGCGTACCAAAGACATTCTGTGGGACATCCACGGCATCAGGATCTCGCACCAGCAGATCGCCAATTACTGCAAGACGGCTGCCATGCTCGTAAAACCGTTCGTGGATCACTACGATTACAAGCCTTCCGGTGATCTTGCCGCCGACGAGACCTACATCAAGGTCCGTGGCATTAAAGGTTATGTCTGGCTCATCATGGATGCCGTCAAACGTTCGATCCTAGGCTACCGTTGTTCGGATAACCGGGGCGTTGGTGCATGCATCCTCACCATGCGACAGGCTTTGAACCACTTCCGGGAGAAACTCCCCGAAGGTTTCAGATTCATTGCTGACGGCTACAGTGCCTATCCTCTTGCTGCCATGCAATTCGATCTCAAATATGGCGAGAATTTCCGGTTCGACATCACTCAGGTCATCGGCCTTACCAACGACGATGAAGTCTCTGCTGAGTTCAGGCCTTTCAAGCAATTGATAGAGAGACTCAACCGCACGTTCAAGGCTTCTTACCGCAAGACCTGCGGCTATGACAGTTACGAGAATGCCAACCTCGATCTTGCGCTCTGGGTCGCTTACTACAACTTCCTCAGACCGCATCACTACTTCGGACGCAAAGTCCTGAATCCTGTGCCTGCACTCGAGTGCGTGCAGCGGATGCCTGACAAGTGGCAGCAGCTCATGCTCCTCGGTCAGAGGCAGATCATCAAACTTCAGTCTGAAATCCCAGCCTGAACGAAGCGATCAACTAACGCATCTCCATCAGCGACGTCCTGCTTAATGGCAAACACGCAGATGAGACGGACCGCGTCAAGGGCCGCGCAAGCGGTGCATTTCACCCTTGATGCCGGCCGGTGAATCTGCTAAACTCCTGCCCGCAGGACGCGTCTTTACGCGCTTTTACACGGCTTCAGTCTTAAATTCAGCCTCTATTTCTGTGTTTCAAAGTTCAATATTTGTTGTTTTCAAGGTTCTGTTGCGACTGGCGTATGCCTGTCGCTGTTTTCATAGATCAGTTGACACTATCGTTTAGACATAGATTGTAGTTGTACTTTAATTATGAAATCTGCACAAAACGGTAACAATAGTCAGCATATCCAAAACAAAGAAAAGCATTTGTCTGCGGTGCACAATCGGCAGGAATGAAGCGGGAAAAAATGTCTCCGGAAGAGGGCGGTCTGAGTCAGGTTCCGTACAATAAAAAAGGCCTCACATTCTGAGGCCTGTGACATATTCAAGATCGTTTATGCAAAACTATTTTGCGGCGGCGCTGAAGTCCTTGCCGGCCCATTTTCTCTTCTGGTTGATGACATTGCTCAGGGCATACGACAGGCGCAGACGGAATCTGGTGTCTGTGTCATCCAGATCGATATCGCACAGCTCTTCTATCCTGCGCAGACGGTAGATGACACTGTTCCTGTGAAGGTAAAGCGCTTTGGCTGTATCCGTCGTGCTGCAGGAATTTTTAAGATAAGTGTGCAGGGTCAGCTCCAGATTGGTGCCGTTCTCGGTATCGTATGAGGCCAGTTTAGGCAGTGCCGGATGAAGATATCTGCTGAGATCTTCGGTCTCTGACACCGTCCGGAACATTACATAAATACCATAATCCTCGAAAGTATATATGTGAATATCCGGGTCAAGAAGACAGCCTATTTCAAATGCATCCACGGCTTCGTAGAAATGCGCGCGCAGCGTGCCGATATCTGTGAACCGCAGGCTGACTCCGATCCTGACCTTGCATTTTTCAGGGAAGAGCCCCGCTATGGTGCTGAGCTTGTGGATCATCTCGCTGCTACCGATGATGGTGGCGTTATCTCTCTGAGCAATGACGTGACATCTCGGAAGGATCATTGTCATCTCTTCTGACAGAGCGCCTTCACGCGGGAACGCAGATCCGTCACCTGTTGCTTTGCAGTAGATCGCTATAAGCTCCGACGGGAACGTCAGCCTGGTGTATGCGTCAGGAAGAGACGCCGCATCGGCACCGATGATGAGATTGTACAGGAACCTGTGGTAATCACTGGTCATGTACAGATAACTCGGCGCGTACTTCATTACGGCATATCCGAGAATTCCGCTGAGTATCCTCAGCATCTCGACGTGTTCAGAGCGGTATGAATCATAGCCCTCAATGACTATGAGAAAGCCTATCCACGTGTCGTGGCAGTAGACCCTGCTCGAGAACTTCTGGAAAGGGGACGACGGGCAGGAAACTTCTATAGGCGTCATTGTGGAGTCTGCCATCTGGACTGATTTGAGCGACCTGACGGCCTGAATGAATTCGTAGTCGCAGTATCCCTGTTCAATGTTCTTCTTCCACAGCTCATCTGTGACAGGAATCTGTGTGGAGTAGCTGAGTATCCTGAACTCGCGGTCGATGAATACCAGCGATGCGCCAAAAGTCTGCGAAGCTATGTCAATCAGAGTGTCGACATCTTTCACCCGTTCCAGAGTATTCATCATGGAATCATAATAGTCATCCTTGTGAGAGCCCTGTATGATCTGGAAGGCAGTGTTGAATGCATATCCGAAGTCGCTTTCCGCTACCATGGCCAGATTATCCGGCATCGTTGTTATTTCAGATACGGATACTGAGGCAGAGAATATACACTGCTTCGGCATCTCTGCACAGCCCTGCATCGTATTGCAGAAATACAGAACGTTGCTTTTGAATTCATGCTGGCGGAAATCTATGAACTGTACCTCTGTGATCTCTGTTTCAAGTGAGACTGAGATGATCTCTATCTGGCACATATTGCTGAGCCTTGCAGCTATTTCGCGGAATATCATATGGTGCACCTCGCGCCTCGGGGACATGGTTAAACTGCGCAAAGAGTTATTCTGTATTGACAAAATCAGCATAGTTTACGGTGCACAACAAGTCAATTGTCATTATGCCCAAATATATCTGGTGGAAAGTGCACAATCATGATGGCCTGCACTGCAGGGGGGATCGTGGTTTTTCATGAATTCTGCCATTAGGTCACCGTGCACAAATGTCTTTTATTGTTTTGGGTAAGTCGGATAATGCCCGGAGGATATCGTTAATTTTATAATTTAATCAGATAACTTATAACCTTGGTTCACCACGCCCGGCTGTGACGGATCGCGTGACAGCCGCGGCTATCCTTAGAAGCTTCTGAAAGAAGGAAAGGAGAAACTATGTACGATAAGCTATTTGAAAAAGGTAAGATCGGCAATGTCGAAATCAAGAACAGACTGGTTATGACCCCGATGGGAACAAACCTGGCTAACCTTGACGGAACACCGGGGCCTGCAATGATCAAGTATTATGAAGACAGGGCTGCAGGCGGATGCGGACTGATCATGCCGGAGATCTGCAGAGTCAATGAGAAGACCGGAGCAGGAATGCTCAGACAGATCGCAGCAACCAAAGACTATCACATCCAGGGACTGAAAGAGCTTGCGATGGCCGTTCATAAACACGGTTCCAAGATTTTCATCCAGCTCCATCACCCTGGCAGAGAAGGAGTTTCCTCGCTGATCGGCGGACAGCCATGCGTATCTGCTTCTGACAGAGTATGCAAGGTATCACAGCAGGAAACAAGACCAATGACAATCGAAGAGATCCATGAGCTGGTAGGACAGTTCGGTGATGCAGCTCTGAGATGCAAGAAGGCCGGCATCGATGGTATCGAGCTTCACTGTGCTCACGGATATCTGCTCCAGCAGTTCCTGTCGCCTTACACCAACTACAGAGATGACGAATACGGCGGCAGCTTCGAGAACAGAATGAGACTCGTTCTCGAGATCATCGAGGACATCCGCAAGAAGTGCGGCCCTGATTTCCCTCTCGGCTGCAGAGTATCCGTAGTTGAGTTCCTCGACAAGATCGGATATGACGGAGATCAGATCAGACTCGAGGATGGTATCAAGATCGTTAAGTGCCTTGAAGAGGCAGGCATCGACTTCGTAGACGTTTCCGATGGTCTCTATGAGACAGGAAGCTTCTCCGTAGAGCCTATCTCATTCCCTCAGGGCTGGAGAAAGCCATTCATCAAGGCTATCAAGGATGTAGTAAAGATTCCTGTAATCGCAGTATCCGTAATCAGAGAGCCTGCTGTTGCAGAGAATTTCCTCGATGAGGAAATCGTAGACTTCGTCGGCATGGGCAGAACATGGATCGCTGATGCTGAATGGGGCAAGAAGGTACAGGAAGGCAGAGAGGATGAACTCAACAAGTGTATCGCTTGTCTGAGATGCTTCGAGTCACTGCTCGGCCTCAATGCTCAGGGACTCCCGTTCGAGTGCGCTGTAAACCCGAGAGCATGCAACGAGCTCCGTTACGGAGATCTCGAGCCTGTAAAGGGTGAGCACAAGGCTGTAGTAGTCGGCGGCGGCCCTGGCGGAATGTATGCAGCAGCTACTCTTGCCAAGAGAGGCGTTGATGTAACACTTATCGACAGACAGGAAGAACTCGGCGGAACCGTAAACCTCGCCAAGAAGCCTCCTCGGAAGGAAAGAATGCAGTGGTTCATCGACTACCTCAAGCAGGATATGGAGAAGGCAGGCGTCAAGGTATGCCTCGGCTGCGAAGCTACAGCAGATGACATCGCTGCAATGGAGCCTGAAGCAGTAGTTCTTGCAACAGGATCAACTTCGATCTTCCCTGCAAGCATCCCTGGCGTTGACGGCGACAATGTATACGCAGTCAATGACGTTCTGAACGGCAAGGTAGACCTCGCAGGCAAGAAGGTAGCTATGATCGGTGCAGGACTCACAGGTCTTGAAGCAGGTGAGTATCTTGCAGAGACAGGCGCTGAAGTAACATTCATAGACATGCTCAAGGTTGCAGCTCCTAACGCATACAGACTGAACGTAGTAGACGTTCAGACAAGACTCGCCAAGCTCGGCGCAAAATATGAACTCGGCAACGCTCTCAAGGCTATCCTTCCTGACGGAGTATGCATCGAGAACGTAGACACCAAGGAAGAGAAGAAGGTAGACGCTGATGCAGTCGTACTCTCACTCGGATACAAGCCTGACCAGTCACTCAAGACAGCTCTCGAGGAAAAGGGACTCTGCGTCAAGGTAGTAGGCTCAGCTGTAGTTGACGGAACGATCGCTCCTGCATCGAGAGGCGGCTATGAAGTAGGCGCATCACTCTTCGCAGATGAGGAACTCAGTTTTGCCATCGGCGACGGACAGTTCAAGTCCTTCTCCAAGATCTCACACATGAGAGGCCAGGAAGGAACATACGTAGCTTACCTGACACAGCCTGAGGCAATCAGAAAAGTGCTGCCAGAACCACTTGAGCCATTCTCGATGCCTGTAGTAACAGTCAGCTGCTGCCACATCAAGGACCCTACATTCGCAGACAACTACTATGAGACGATCCTCGGCGTATACTGCACATATAAGGGCCAGCTCGGTATGTACACCATCAGCCTGCTCCTCGGGGGACAGGGCGCAGAGATGGCTACACAGCTCGGACGTGATAACTCGGCTATCCCTAAGAAACTGGATGCTGAATTCGTGATCAGAAAGGATGACGAAACAGGCAAGGTAACAGTTGGTGTTTGCAGAAGAGGCACTCAGATCATCGACCTCGAGATGCAGCTCGGAAGCTACAATCACCCTCTGATGCACGTACTGTATCAGGCACCGGCTCCTGGAGCAGAGACAGCAGGAAGCGGATACTACATCCACTTCGACAGACTGCCTGGAGAAGACGGAGTATGGAAGTTCGATAATGTATTCCTGCTGAGAAACGTTGTCAAGTACAAATACGATGACTGGAAGCCGGGCTTCGTAACCAAGTTCGAGCTGAAGTCCAGCATCGATGATCCATGGGGCTGTCTGCCGGTCAACACAATCATCGGCGGAGCTTATGCAGAGAACAACCTGCTGATCACAGCACTGCAGAAACTCGAAGACGTAGATGCAGAATCCACAATGAAGAAGATCATTCCTGCATGGTATGACAGAACAGCATTCATGGAAGTAGGACGTAAGTAATTATTACAGATCTCTTGCAGCAGGCCCGGACTGTATCTGCAGGACTCCCGGGCCTGCAGAGAACAATCAATAAAGCAACTACTTAGAGTTTCATATAGGGGGAAATACTATGAAAGACTTTAAAGGAAGAGTAGCTGTTATTACCGGAGCTGCCAATGGATTCGGATTCGAATATGTCAAAGAGGCAGCAAAGAGAGGAATGAAGATCCTCGCAGTAGATATCGAGGGCGATGAGGTTCTTGCATGCGAACCGGTCGCTAAGGAACTCGGAGCAGAAGAAATCGTATGCCTGCAGGCAGACGTGTCACTTCTGGAAGACACTCAGAAGATCGTTAAGTGCGCCATGGACAAGTGGGGCCAGATCGACCTTCTGATCAACAACGCAGGAACAGGCAAGGGCGGATATATTGAAACACTGCCGCTCAGAGACTGGGAGTGGATGATGTATGCCAATGTATTCTCCCAGATTTACATGATGAAACAGGTCATTCCTATCATGATGAAGCAGGGCACACACTGCAACATCCTCAACGTATGCTCGATAGCTGGACTCATCACAAGCAACGCTATGCCTGGCTACTATTCGACCAAGCACGCAGCTGTTTCTCTGAGCCGTGCTACACGCAACGAGCTTGAGGAGATCGGTGTAGATAATATCCACATCAGCATCTTCTGCCCTGGCTTTGTACAGACCGACCTGCATCACGCAGAGCGCCACAGACCTGCCAGATTCTCTGACCCGACCGATCCTTACTATACAAGTGCAGAATTCCAGAAATTCGAGAAGATGAGCGAGTACGTAGTTACTACGGGTCTTCCGATCGACGGATTCGGTGAAAAATGCTTCAAGGCCATCGAGGATGATCAGTTCTACATCGTAACACATCCTCAGTATGATCCAATCATCAGAAAGCAGATCTATGACAGCGTAAACAATGTCAACCCTGATCTGAAGAATGTAGGCAAAGAGCCTAAGGCTTATGAGAAGGGAGACAAAGACCTGACCGGCAGGGTAGCTCTTATTACAGGTGCTGCATACGGATTCGGTAAGGAATTCGTCAAAGAGGCTGCCAAGAGAAAGATGAAGATTGCCGCGGTCGACATCATGGAGGATGAGCTTGCCAAGATCGAAGATGTTGCCAAGGGATTCGGTGCTGAAGACATCCTGATCATCCCTGCGGACGTATCACTGTATGAAGAAACAGAGAAGGTCGTCAATGCTGTAATGGACAAGTGGGGCCAGATCGATCTTCTGATGAACAACGCAGGAACCTGCACGCCTGGACCTGGATTTGTCATTCCGCTGCAGGATTGGGAGTGGATCTTCCGCACCAACTATCTGTCACACGTTTACTTCATGAGGCAGGTAATTCCAATCATGAGAAAGCAGGGCACACACTGCAACATCATGAACACCTGCTCGGTAGCCGGACTCATCACAAGCACCGGCATGGCTGCGTACTATACGACCAAGAATGCAGCTGTAGCTTTGTCTGAATGCATCGAATACGAGATGCAGGAGACAGGATCGGACATCCACCTCGGAGTATTCTGTCCGGGCTTCGTACGCACCAGCTTTGACCACGCTGATGAGTATCGTCCTGCAAGATATGCTCACGGAGATGATCCGTACTATCAGAGCGAGACTTTCGCAAAGGGCAAAGCTGCTGCTCAGTTCGTAATCGGAACAGGCTATCCGATCGAAGGCTTCGGCGAGAGAGTGTTCAGGGCAATCGAGAATGATGAGTTCTATGTTGTCACTCACCGTGAATATGATGAGCACATCATCAAGCAGGTAGAGCAGACCATCGCAAGGGAAAATCCTGTAGTTGCGTCGATATCTGAGGCAATCAAGGATGTTACAAATCTCCCTGGCGGACCGCTGAGAGGATATCTCAAAGACTAAGATCAGATAGTAAAACTATTGGAGGCAATTCAAAAGGACCGGGCCTGTTTTGGCCCGGTCCTGCTTGTTAAGTCCGGAGTCCGTGACTTTCCGGAGAGCAGATCACGCAGCTCAGTCTTTTCGCTGTTTTGCCCTGCGGTCCTCGATCCAGGCAGGAGCGAGGATGGAGATGAGGATCAGTATGGCGCCGAGGATCATGCTTCCTGTGAGTTTTTCATGCAGGAACACGACTCCCAGCACGGCTGCAGTCAGCGGGTTGAAGACTGCAAGCACGCCGGCCCGCTCTGCTGTTATGTACTTCTGCCCGAAAGGCTGTATGGTGAAGCCTACGCCGGTGCAGATAATGGCAAGAGCGAGGACCGCTCCCCATTCCTGGCCGCTCTGAGGCAGGCGGATCTCTTCAAATATAAATGCGCCGATGTAAGCGAAAATCGCTATGAACAGAAGCTGGTATACCGCGACGACTTCAAGGTCGTCGTTTTTTGCCGCTGTATCTGTGACGATTACCGTCATGGAATACCAGACTGTGCCGCCGAGCACCAGAAGCTCGCCGGTGGTGAAACCGAGGCGGTCACCTTTAAGAGTCAGGAATGCGACTCCGATCAGGGCGACAACAGCAGAGATCACCGTTACTCTGTCGGGCAGTTTTCGGTGCATTATGCAGGCTATTGCGGGAACTATGACCACGACAGATCCTTCAAGGAAGGCTGTGACCGATGACGGGGTGGTCTGAAGACCGAACATCTCAAACACCATAGCCAGAAAAAAGAAGAAACCTATAAGCGCGCAGTGCCACAGAGTTCTGAAGTTGACCTTGTGCAGGCTCTTCCTGAAGAGGAAGGCTATAAGGATAAATGCGATGGTGAACCTTATGGCGATTGTCAGATAAGGACCCATGGTGCGCATCGCGATTTTGCCGAAGAGAAGCGAGCTTGCCCTCAGTGCAAGAGCAAGCGCTACAAGGATTTCTCCCTTCCGCTCATTCATGTTCAGCTTCTTTTCAAGATCCATGATACATTGCTCCCTGTCTACCCTCTATAAATCAAGACCCGCTCCCCGGGGAAGCGGGTCTGTACTATTATGCACTAAAACTGCATCAACCTACAAGAATCTTTCCGCCCTCCTGAACCACAATGTTCATGCCGTCCTTGACGTACTCAAGGAACTCGTCACCTAGTGAGTCGATGACAGGCATATTGACATCGTCCAGCCAGACGTCTGCGAGAACTGTTCCTGCTGCAGCAAGTGAGTCGATTGGCTTAGAGAAAAGCATGCATGCAGGCTGTCTTCCCATCGAGCATGCGCAGTAGAGAACCAGTCCACCCGTTGTGGAGCCGATGGTCTGAGGCAGGCAAAGCGCCTTGCCTGCCATCTGCTTTCCGTACAGGTCAGGGTTGTTCTGGTCGCCGCAGGTCGCATTCTTATCGCCGAACTGCAGCGCCTTCTGGAAGGAAGCAAGTGTATTGAGTCCCTCGTGTGATACGAGTGCTTCGGCAGCTATTCTGCCCGGTACGACTACACGTCCTTTGAACTCTTTCATTTTATTTGCCTCCTTTCCTGATTCCGCGAGGCAGCGGATTAGGGAGTTTGTGGAAGGCAGGCACTGCGCTGGTTATCCTGCCGAGCAATATCTTCCTGCCGCTTTTTCTGCCCGGAGCTGTTATCTGTTCGAGGATCTCTTCATCTGTATAGTAACGTGCTGATGTGTACGTTCTCAGCTTGTTGCTCGATGTGATGACCGGCATCTTCTCGCTGAGCGGATTGTTCATGTACATCAGCGGGCAGATGTATGAGGTGATGACTCCGGTCGCCTTAAGTCTCGCTGCATAAGGTGTCTTTGCGAATGCGTCGAGCACATCAGGAGCAGCTGTGAATACGGTTGGTACTGTTACCTTTTCAACACCATTCTTCTTCAGGCTTTCTTCCACCTTATCTGTCCAGTCCTTGAGCTGCTGCAGACTCATATGAGGGCAGCCCATGAAGCAGAGTTTAGGCTGAGCGTTCCTGTTCTTCCAGATGACAGGGTACTCTCTGTAAACTCTCTCGAGTTCTGCGTCGTCGATGACATAGGTCTTTGCGCCCGGCTTTATAAGGTCCTCGCCGAACTTTACAGCTTCAGGCGTGAGCTTGTCGATGTGATAGAGTCCGACAGCGCCGTTTGATGCTGTGGCAGCTCCGAAGTCCTTGAGGTATGTGCATGCCTCATCATCAAGCTCTGTTCCGAGCCACTGATCAAGGCCCTTTACATAAGGAACATCTTCCATTACCTTCA
>Ga0310695_10012997_pt1 | contig 11541 bp, 9 predicted proteins | sample RumenRJG_04DNA_FD_203882 | JGI IMG/M metagenome (GOLD analysis project Ga0310695, IMG submission 203882) | Bovine rumen microbial communities from Lethbridge, Alberta, Canada - RJG_04 (v2) (version 2) | ecosystem: Host-associated > Mammals > Digestive system > Stomach > Rumen | place: Canada... | reverse complement strand
GAGCACCACACTCACAGAGCTGACCCGCCTTCTGCATGCCTCGGAATCTACTGTCCGCCGCGATCTGCAGGAAATGGACAGCAAGGGGCTTCTGATCCGGGTCTTCGGCGGCGCTATGTCCGTAAACAAAACGACCGACCTGCGTGAAGAGGGGGTCTCCGAGAAACAGGGCGTCAATATAGAAGAAAAGCAGCGGATCGGAAAATACGCCGCTGCTCTGATCAAACCGGATGATTTTGTTTATATCGATGCCGGTACGACGACCGGCGCCATGATTCCCTATCTCACAGAATACTCTGCCGTCTATGTCACAAATGCCGTCGCCCACGGGCTGGAGCTGGCAAGGCGCGGCTTCCGCGTCAATCTGGTCGGGGGCGAGATCCGCGGCGTCACAGAGGCGATCGTCGGGAATGCGGCGTGTGAGGAGCTGCGTTCCTTCAACTTTACCAAATGCTTTATGGGAACCAACGGTGTCACTTCCGAAAACGGTTTTACCACGCCCGATATCAATGAGGCCGTCATCAAAGGGTGCGCAATCGCCCAGTCCAGGGAGCGCTATGTCCTCTGCACCGCCGAAAAATTTCACATCATCTCGCCGGTACGCTTTGCCGGATTCACCGATGCCACGATCATCACAGACCGCTGTCCCAACAGCTGGTACGCGCAGCAGGAAAATGTCATCTGCGCCGCTCCGGAAGAGGAATCTGCACCAGAACAATCGCCGCAAACATAACGATACATCCCGCAAGTTCCCGGGCGGTCATGCGCTCTCCCAGAAGGACAGCGCCCGCGATCACGGCAAAAACCGACTCCAGGCTCATAAGGAGCGATGCGATGGTCGGATCCGTATATTTCTGGGCGACCATCTGCAGAGTGTAGCCGATTCCTCCCGAGACAATACCGCAATAGAGGATGGGGATGGCTGCCGAGAGAATCTTCTCCGGCGAGGGTGCTTCCACGATCCATGCAATGATCGAAGAAATCACTGCCGTCGTCAAAAACTGGATCGCCGAAATCTGAATCGGATTTCCCAACTGTACGAAGTGGTCGCAGCAAAGGATATGGCCGCTGAAGAGCAGGGCACAGATGCAGACGAGAGTGTCCCCGTAAGTGAGGCTGAATCCATCCTTGATACACAGAAGATACATGCCGATCACACCGATCAAAACACCTGTCCAGACCAGCCAGGTGTTTTTCTTTTTGAAAAAAACAAAGTTGATGATCGGGACAAGCAGCATGTACATAGCCGTGATAAAGCCGGCCTTGCCCGCTGTTGTGTATACGACACCCATCTGCTGAAACAGACTGGCCGCCGTGAGAAAAGAGCCGCAGCAAATGCCGCCAATGATCGTATTTTTCCGCCGGTCCTGCGTCTTGTCCTGCTTATCTGCAGGCAGGATATCTGAGGTTCCGCCAGTTGTATATTCAGCGCTTCGGGTATCCTTCTGCAGGCCATTCTTTTTTCCGGTCAGGACAGCGACAAGTCCGATCGCGGCTGCCGCCAGCCACATGCGTGCCGCATTGAAGGTGACCGGCTCGATGGAATCCATCCCGACCCGCTGGAAAACAAAGGCCGTGCCCCAGATCACTGCAGTCAGCAACAGCAGCATGTTTCCCAGCATTTTTCTGTTTTCTGTCATAGCATTATTTCCGTCAAAAGTTACGTGTTACAAGTCACAGCTGCACCGACCTGGAGATATTCTCGCGTATTTTCCGCTGTTTCTCCATGATTTTTTCGACAACGGATTCCGCGTCAATGCCTGTCAGCCGGTACAGTTCCTCAGGTGTTCCCTGCTCGATAAAATTGTCGGGTATGGAAATATTCAGCAGAGGGACCTTCATTCCCTCTTCTTTATACCAGGAAGCCACATGCTCGCCGAAGCCGCCGCTGTGGATATTTTCCTCCATGGTCACGATCATAGAGTAGGATCCCGCCGCCCTGCGGAGCAGTTTTGTGTCCAGAGGTCTTACAAAGCGGGCATTGGCGATGGAACATACGATTCCCTTGTCCGCCAGAAGCTCCCGGACTTTTTCCGCAGTCTTGACCATACTGCCCACTGCCAGCAGCAGAATGCCGCCCTCGTCGCAGATGATCTCTGCCCGGCCCAGCTCTATAGGGGCATAGCTGGAACGCAGCCCGTCGTAGGCGGCTCCGCGGGGGTAGCGGATGGATACAGGGCTCCCCAGACCGATGGCAAACCGGAGCATTTCCGCGAGTTCCCGCCTGTTTTTGGGAGCCATGACCGTCATTCCCGGAATCGAAGACATATAGGAAAGATCGAAGATCCCCTGATGTGTCTCGCCGTCCGCGCCGACAATTCCCGCCCGGTCGATGGCGAAAACGACAGGGAGCTTCTGCAGACATACGTCCGTGACGATCTGGTCATAGGCCCGCTGCAGGAAGGTAGAATAGACCGCCACCACCGGTTTCATGCCGCCGGCCGCAAGTCCCGCCGCAAAAGTAACAGCATGCTGCTCGGCGATTCCCACATCAAAAAAGCGGTTGGGGTAACGAGTGTGGAAACGCTGCAGTCCCACGCCGTCCTCCATGGCAGCCGTAATGCCGACCAGCCCTGCCTCTTCTGCCGCCAGACGCAGCATTGCAGAGGAGAAAGTGTCCGTATAGGAGGGCTTTTTCCCGGGCTTTTTGGGCTGTCCGGTCGCGATATCGAAAGGCGGAGTTCCGTGGAATTTCGAAGGATTCTTTTCCGCGGGACCGTAGCCAATGCCTTTTTTGGTGCAGACATGGATCAGGACGGCCTTGTTCACGCGCTTGGCATAGCCGATCGCCTTGACCATATCCCTGACATTGTGGCCGTCCACCGGTCCCAGATAGGTGATGTCCATATCCTCGAAAAACATGCCGGGAACCATCAGGGTCTTCAGCGACTGCTTGGCCTTGCTGATGCTCTTGGCCACGATGGGAAGCGCGTCATTGAGGGAATCGTAGATTTTGTCGCGCAGCTGGATATACCCGTTCGATGTGCGGATATCGCTGAGGTATCTGGGCATGCCGCCCACATTCCTCGAAATCGACATGCTGTTATCATTGAGGATGATGATCAGGTTTGAGGACAGGTGCGACACGTTATTGAGTGCCTCATAGGCCAGGCCGCCCGTCATCGCTCCGTCTCCGATCACTGCCACGATCGTCCTGTTTTCCGCGCGCAGTTCCCTGGCGCGGACCATTCCGAGCGCCGCACTGATAGATGTGGAGCTGTGTCCTGTGTCAAAGGTATCGCAGGGGCTCTCCTTGCGCTTGGGGAAACCGCTCATTCCGCCGTACTGCCGGAGATGATCAAATTCTTTTCTGCGCCCTGTCAGGAGCTTATGGGTATAGGACTGATGTCCCACATCCCAGACGATCTTGTCCTCTGGAAGATTCAGGGAAAGATGCAGCGCCATGGTCAGTTCCACGGCACCCAGATTACTGGCCAGATGACCGCCCGTCTCACTGACTTTCTCAACAAGGAACTGCCGGATCTCCTCTGCGAGTTCCTCATAGGAATCCTGCGGTATTTTTTTAATATCATTCGGTTTTTTGATACGCTCTAAAAGTGTCAATTCAAGACCTCTGTTTGATTTGAAGATTTGTTTACAAAGTCCATGATACGGTCAATTGTCTCATGCCTCTGCTGCTGCGGCGTAATCGACGGGATCCCGTCCCCCTTCTGCCTGCCATAAGAGCCGAACTGTGCATGATTACCGCCTTCAATCACATCTTCCTCGTAATTTTCCGGCGCGTACTGCCGCCCTTCCGCAACCTTATCCATATTGATGACCTGATCCAGGGACCCCACCAGCAGAAGTTCGGAAAGCTGTGAGGGAATCTCTTTGACCGGATAAGCCGCCAGAAGGATCACACCCTCGAAGAGACCGCCGTGTCCGGCTGCAAAATCAGCCGCCATAACGCCTCCGAGCGAGTGCCCTCCGATGTACCATTTTTCGTAGCTGTATTGCTCTATAATATCTTTCGCGGCGTCTGTGTCAAGTACTGCGAGACGAAAGGGCATTTTTGCCAGGCACACATCCATGCCGGCGGCTGCAAGGCTGTGGAGCAGAGGCGCGTACGCCGTTTCCTCCACCTTTCCGCCCGGATAGAAGATCAGTGCGGTGTCTTCAGACGGCCCGTCAAAATACCATCCGTAGTCCGTCTTTTCCACCAGGACCTCGTCCGTCCTCAGAGCCTCTTCTGCTGCCGCGTCCGCCCTGTAATACACTGACACATAAATCAAAAAAACTGCAGCCGCGATCAGTGCCGTTACAGCAGGAACAAGAGCCGCTGCAACTATAATCCGATGTTTCCTGCCCTGTCCGGTTTTCCTCTTTCTTCTATGGCTTTTCCCGAGCTTTTCCCGCATAGTTTTTTTATTTCAAAGCAGAATCATTTTTAGTCAAATACAATCAACGTCGCAATTTGCATGATACCATATTCCCGTGACAAATGCGTGCTTTTCCCGTGAAAATATGAAAATACGGTTTTACTTTTTTATTAATTGTTTTATTATTTTATTAACTAATCGAAGAAGGTCTGCAATCGTCTTTCTTAAAAAATAACAAATCAAATACCTATTCACTTTTTTCACAGGAGGTCAATCTATGTCAGATACGAAAAATCTCAACGAAGTGACTGCCGCTGAGAAAGCTGCTGTCAGCAGTGAGGAAGCAGTAAAGGCCGAAGCGCCTGCCGCCGCACCTGCAGAAGTTCCCGCAGAAGCTGTCGCTGCTGCACCTGCGCCGGAAGCCGCTCCCGCTGAAGAAGCTGCTCCCGCTCCTAAGAAACGCACGCGCAAGAAAGCCGCTGCCGAAAAGGATGAGAAGGTTGAGAAGGCCGCTGCGAAGAAACCCGCCGCAAAGCGCACGACAAAGAAAAAAGCGGACGCTGAAGCCCCCGCTGATGCGGAGAAAAAGCCCGCTGCAAAGCGCACAACAAAGAAAAAAGCGGACGCTGAAGCCCCCGCTGATGCGGAGAAAAAGCCCGCTGCAAAGCGCACAACAAAGAAAAAAGCAGATGCGGAAGCTCCTGCTGCTGAGAAAAAACCGGCTGCAAAACGCACCAGAAAGAAAAAGACCGAAGAAGCTCCTGTAGTCGAAGAAGTGAAGGAAGTCCCCGTAGAAGTCGTCGCTGAAGTTCCTGCAGAGCCTGAGCTTCCTCAGCCCAGAAGAAGCATCGCCTTCATCGGTTCCGAGTGCTATCCTTTCGTCAAGACCGGCGGCCTGGGCGATGTCATGTACGCACTTCCCAAAGCTCTGATCGCGCAGAACTGCGATGTCAAAGTCATCCTGCCCAGATATAAATGCATTCCCCAGAAGTATCAGGACAAGATGGTCTACCGCGGCGCTTTTGATATGGATCTGTGCGCGGACGGCCGTTCCTACTATGTAGGTATCATGGAATACGTCTGGGACGGCGTTGTCTATGATTTCATCGACAACGAGGAGTTCTTCAGCGAAGGCAAGCCTTATACAAACCTGATCGACGATATTCCGAAATACTGCTATTTCGGAAAAGCTGCCCTCGCAGCCCTCAATTACATGGACTGGATCCCGGATGTGATCCACTGCCACGACTGGCAGGCAGGTCTCGTTCCAATCTATCTCCGCGAATTCTTCAACAATACACCGATCGGCCGTTCCAAGGTCATGATCACCATCCACAACCTGCGCTTCCAGGGTATCTATGATATCAAGACCATCCAGTACTGGTCCGGTCTGCCGGATTATGTCTTCAATAAGGATGCGCTCAAGCAGGGCTACAATGATGCCAACATGCTCAAGGGCGGTCTGACCTACGCGAATATGATCACCACCGTCAGCGAAACTTATGCCGGCGAGATCCAGACAGAATTCTTCGGCGAGAATCTGGATGCGCATTTGCGTTATCATTCCGGCAAGCTCCGCGGCATCATCAACGGCATTGACTACGGTATGTGGGATTCCGCCAACGATTCCCTGCTGGCAGCTCCTTACGATATCGACACCGTAATTGAGAAGAAGAAAGCCAACAAGCTGGCTCTTCAGGAAGAGCTCGGCCTTGAAAAGGATGAAGGCAAGTTCGTGATCGGCCTCATCTCCCGTCTGACCAATCAGAAGGGTCTGGATCTCATCAACTCCATCGTTCCCGCCATCATGGACGGCAACACCCAGGTCGTTGTTCTGGGTACCGGCGATGACGAGTATGAGAACTCCTTCCGCGGATACGAGTATCAGTACAAGGGCAGCTTCTGCGCCAACATCATGTACGACGAGGGCAGGGCACACAAGATCTATGCAGGTTCCGATGCCCTTCTGGTTCCTTCCCTGTTCGAGCCCTGCGGCCTGACACAGCTGATCTGCATGCACTACGGTACCGTGCCGATCGTCCGCGAGACCGGCGGCCTCAAGGATACGGTTGAGCCCTACAACGAGTACACCAATGAAGGCAACGGCTTCACCTTCGACAGATATGAGGCCGGCCTCCTTCTGGATGCCATCAACAGGGCAAAGACCGTTTACTTCACAGAGCGCGACCGCTGGGATCAGATGGTACAGCGCGATATGGCCAAGGATGTCTCCTGGGAGAATTCTGCAAAACAGTACCGCGCACTGTATGTGGAAATGACACAGTGATCCGCCCGTCTGACCCTGCCGCCGTTTCCGCAATAACCATCTGCCGCAAAGGCGGATCCTTTGCCGCAGCGGCACACACTGCACATGATAAATATGCAGAGCAGACAGCTGCCTGAAAAGCAGGCGGATAAAGCAGATAGAAAAACTGCAGGCAGATGATGAATCCATCATCTGCCTGCAGCTTTCTTTTACTCATTACTTGTGTTTTTGCCTTGTTAGTCACGCAAAAACGCTTCGAATCCCGTGAATTTCTTGTGGGTTTATACAGGTTCTTTTATCCTGCATTTACAGTCTCAGCATTTCGAATCAAGAAAGATTGTTGAGTTTGTAGATTTGACTGTATCCTTTCCTCCCGCAAGTAATTCACTGCCTGCCTCGCTGCTGACATAACCGCAGTTGAAGCATTTTGAATTGCGTCCGGACGGCATCATATTCCCGCATACAGGGCAGGGAACAACCGGATGTCCTCTCATATGTGTCGCAAGAGTAACTGTGATCTCCTCTCCGCAGATCGGGCAGATCTGCTTTTTGACAGTTCTTCTTGTTTCTCCACCGGTAACTTTTCCCAGATCATCCGGAGACATTTCCTGCATTCCGGCAATCTGCTTTTTATTCTTATCCATTCCAGTTCTCCTTTATTTCATAAAACCAGGCAGTAGATGCTTCACAGCTCTCACTGCTTTTCCATACAGTCTGCTCTTCCTGATTCCTTTCTATTATCGCACACATTTTTGCGGAATCAAGCCATAATCTCGTGATAAAACCGTAATAAACCTCCTGTTGTTTTACTACCTATACTTACGATAAGGCAGGAAATAATCCACTGTTTTTATTAATTTTCCTGTACAGCATCCGCTTCTTCCGATGAATCTGCTGTCTCCTCCGGGTTTTCATCTACGGTTTCATCCTTGTTCTCATCTGAGGTTTCCTCCGGGTTCTCATCTAAGCTTTTATCTGAATTCTCATCTGAGATTTTCTCCGGGTTCTCCTCTAAAGTTTTTTCTGGTGTTTCATTTGAGGTTCCCTCCGAAGGCAAAGGATTCCCGCCTGTATCATCGTCCCGGGCCTGGTCTGCAGCAGGGGCGATTTCCCCGGCTTCGCTGTTTTCTCTCTCTTCACTGTCTTCCCCGACTTCGCTGTTTTCGCTGACTTCACTGTCTTCGCCGGCTCCGCTGTTTTCGCTGACTTCGCTGTCTTCGCCGGCTCCGCTGTTTTCGCTGACTTCTTTGGCCGCCTGAAGAGGACTGCTCTTATCTGTACCGGGATTTTCCCTCGACGCATTCTCCTTATCTCCGGGTACGGATTTCCCGCCGTCTATATGCGGCGCCGCAATTCCCACCGTGGAGGCTACGTAATCACTGGAACCCACGATCTGATAAATGTCCGACTCCATTGTGAGGGATCTGTCAATAGGTGACGTAAAGTCTCTGTCAAAATCAAAAAGAATCGAACCGTTTGGTATATAAGTACTGTTTCTGCCTATGTCCCTCATGTAATTGAGAAAATCGACACAGAAATCAATGGAATCCCTGTCTCCCTTCCCGTCGCTGCCTTTTATAAATTTTTCTTCAAAATCACTTGTACTTTTGTATCGTCCGTTTGAAATGCTGCGGATGATCTGGTCAAGCGTTTCGCCCTCGTGCAGCCGCTCGAGAATGGAGTTCAGTCCCATGCGGATCGTCTCGCTGGAGACCTTTTTATTGCCGCCGTCATCAAGGGTGACCGATGAATCCTCATAGATCTGCCTCGCCGCCAGTTCTCCCAGATAAAGGTCCGCCAGGTACCCTGTCACATAGAGAGAAGTCGTCGTCTGCTCCCCGCTCCCGATATCATAGCTGTCCTCATATTCTTCGTCATCCTCGAGAATAAAGAGATTGGTCAGATAGGTATTCAGGAGATTCTCCGCCGTATGCCGGTCGCCGATCCTGCCGTTTCCCTCATAGCGGAGAAGCTGGAAATAGGCATAGCGGTACTGGTAGACATTTTCGACCGCGGAGGCCATTCCCTCTGTAAACCAGGCCGGAAACTCATAGACGTCCCGGATATTCTGCAGATCCTCGCTTCTCCTGAAGTAATCCTCCGGGTTCCTTGTTCCGATGCTCCCGGTTCGGTTGTAATCAAGCATAAAGGCGTGGAACATCTCATGTATGATGGAGTTATCGAGGTCCGCCGCCGCCTGCTCAGAATAGTCTATATGCAGATTTCCGTCTTCATCCTTGTATTGAAAATAAATGGTGTTCAGTCCGATGATGTAGCCAAATTCCGCCTTTCCCTGCTCATCTTTGGAGATATTGTATCCCACATAAGCCAGGGCCTGTAAGGACGTGTCGGCGTGTGCCTTCACCCCGTCCTTGTCTCCATACAGCCGATAGATATAGAGGCCGATCTCCTTTCCCAAGTCACCGGCTTTCGCCGCTTCGGCAAAAGCCGGAAAGCTGTTTTTGATGAATTCCACAGCCTGGGGCTGGATGGTGTTGATGATGAGCTCAACCAGGTTGACCATCTCATCTTCGCCGTATCTTTTCAGCGTGTTGTCTGCACAATGCTCAAGGAGCTCTTCCCTGGTCAGAGGTTCTTTCTGATCAGTCTGTCCTTCCTCTTCATCCGACTCTTCAAGACCGTCTATCCGGGAAGGAAGATCTGCCTGCGGAGAGTCTTCCTCTGTACCGGAATCCCCCTGTACTTCCGGCAAATCCGTCCCCCTGAGTTCATCAGTGCTGCCGGCAGATTCCTGCTCTCCATCTTCGTCCGCTGCGTTTCCGGGCTCCGTTTCTTCAGGATCCTTTCCGATTCCTCTTATGTCCTGAGGAGCGGAATCTCCCGGCCGCCCCCCGTTCTCCGAATGGCCTTCCGCCTTATTTTCATCCTTATCCGATAGCTCTGAAGCGTAATGCTTCGACGGATTGCGATAGGTTCCGTCCGTCGGTTTCTGCAGATCATCCGGAAGACCGGGGATCGGCGCAGCAGGCATTTTCCCGTCCCGGCCTTGCAGGAATTTCAGATCTGTCCCCGCCGCCGCAATATATGTGATGCCTGTTTTCATCTCATAAAAACAGACGGCACCTCCGGCCGCCTGGTAAAGCCTGCTCAGCTCTGCGTCCAGCGTAACCATGAAGCCTTTCTCTGCATCATTCTGAACCGCATATCCCTCCGGGACAAAAAAGGCCAGGACCGGTCTGCAGTCTGTTCCCGGCAGTCTTTCCTGCAGCGGCATATTGTTTTCATCCGTCCAGAAAAGCGGGATCTTCCAGGTAATCCCTTCCCGTGTCACTACCTCAGCTTCTTCAGTATAGCCGGGGACAGGCATCGAATCCTCCGCCGCCTGCTTCTGATCCCCTGTTCCATCCGCACAAATGTCCCCTGTTTCTTCTGCTTCTTTTTCCTCTCCTTCTGTTTCCTCTCCTTCTGTTTCTTCCAATGTGATACTGAGACCGCTCACAGGAACAGCACCCTCTTCTTCCTGTCCGGAATTCTGAATAAACACCCTGCTCTGCTTTTCTTCCGGTGCCGCATAGACCGGCACCTGCAGCACAAAGGAAGCTGCAAACAGCATGGCAATCCAGATATATAAAATACGCGTGTGTTTAAACTTTTTCATCTTACCTTCACCCGTCCGACAGTCCGTCAAATGCTCATGAGTACGCTCCCTATTATAAACAAAATATTCTGACATGCAAAATCAAAGAAAAGCCCTTCGCAGCAGTTCCGATTCCGGACCTTGTCCGGTTCAGCTCTGGTGCGAAGGGCTTTTCCACATAAAGGGGGAGTATGAAATCTATTTTTTTAAAGTGGGAGGTCCAATAGGAAACCGCCATCATCCTGTCCTCTGGCTGTCATTTCCTCTCTTCCGCTTACAAGTGTTATCATACAACATGATTCTAAAATCCAGATTCCCAAATTGTAAAAAAAATATAATGAATTAAAGAATCTTAAATGAACTGCCTTCTTCCCCTGGTTTTCCCCACCAATTAAGACTTGTACCCCGGATTCAGGTATCGGTCGCCATCGAAGTCAGCCCTTCTTTGACCCGGTCCATTCCGAGTGCCATTCTGTCCAGAATACCTGCCCCCGGCTGAGGACCTGCCTTTACTGACGGATCTGTTCCAATGCTGCCTGCAGAAGGGTCCTCTTTCCTGCGTACATTATCAATCGCTTCCGGATCATCCCTCCAGGCAGCGCCGCCTGTCACCTGCTCCAGATCTTCCGATTCAAGTCTTTTTGAAATATCCCGCTTCTTCTCTTCTCCCATAGCCGGTTCTCCTCTTTTTACAAAACGAAAATAAAACGAAAAAACCTATTGTTCTTCATAAGGACAGCTTTGATATCTGTAACATCTTTTAGATAAATTCAAGGCCTGTGCTGTCGACCCATGCCTCCTGATTATTGTAAAATGCCAAGATATATTTTCCCGACCTGCGGCCCAGATCCACTGTGATATATTCACCGCAGGGTATGGTAAACTGGCCGCTCGGCACGAAACTGCCGCCCGATTTGGAACAGGCGGGAAGCCCCTTGGCCGCTTTGACCATGGCCGAACTCCACTGCCCCGAACCGCCTCCGTACATGCCGCCCGCAATCTCTTTCAACTTCTCATCACTGATTCTGTTTTCTTCCATATTTGACATATTTGTTTCCTTTCTAACATTCTACATTCGTATTTTTTAGAATTGTCGTCATCTGTTCATTATATCTTATAAACATATACGAAGAAATACTCCGGTATCCTTCTGCATCTTGGCGGCCATGGACAGGTGCCCGCAAACATGTATGATGAAAACTACGCGTGCTGTCGCGCTTACACGCTCCCAGCCCGCTCCAACCACTCGGATTCCGCTCATTTTGCATGCCCTGGCATGCAAAATGGCTCCTTCCTCGTGTTTGGACACTCGTCAAATGTCCGCAAATGCTCGAGCGAGCTCGGCATTTGCGGCC
>Ga0310695_10012996_pt1 | contig 11542 bp, 7 predicted proteins | sample RumenRJG_04DNA_FD_203882 | JGI IMG/M metagenome (GOLD analysis project Ga0310695, IMG submission 203882) | Bovine rumen microbial communities from Lethbridge, Alberta, Canada - RJG_04 (v2) (version 2) | ecosystem: Host-associated > Mammals > Digestive system > Stomach > Rumen | place: Canada... | reverse complement strand
GGTATCGTGTTTATGAGCGAAACCGCGTCCGCGCCTTCGTCTTCAAGCGCGTGGATGTAGGGCGCTATGTCCGGCACGTTCGGCGCGAGTTTCACTATGAGCGGCTTTTTCACGGCCGCGCGCACCGCGCGCATGGTTTCCGCAAGGATCCGCGGCGACGATCCGAAAGTGTGGCCGCCTTCCTTCACGTTCGGGCAGGACACGTTGACCTCTATCGCCGAAACGCCGGCGGCCGCGTCGAGGACCGCCGCGGCCTGCGCGTATTCCTCCACGGACGCGCCCCACACGTTCGCAATCACCGGAACGTCCAGAGCGCGCAGCTGCGGAAGGGTCCATTTCACGAAATGCTCCGCGCCCGGCCCCTGCAGCCCGATCGCGTTCAGCAGTCCGCCGGGGACTTCGCAGTGGCGCGGCATCGGATTGCCCGGCCACGGAACCATTCTCACGCCCTTCGCCGTTATCGCGCCGATGCGGGAATAATCGACCATTTCCGCATACTCGCGCCCGTAGCCGAAAGTGCCGCTCGCCGTCGCTACGGGAGTGCGCATTTCGAGACCGCCAAGATCCACTGTCATGTCTGTCACGGCTTGTTCCTCCTGCGGTCAGTCCCAGACGAGTTCCGCGGCCTTGAACACCGGCCCGTTGATGCAGCAGCGCGAATTGACGGTTCCGCCGGAAGCGTCGCGCGTCTTCTGTATGCAGGCGAAACACGCGCCTACGCCGCAAACCATGTGGCGGTCTGTCGATATCCAGCCCGGGACGCCCAGTTCGAGCGCACGTTCCGTGACAGCCTTCAAAAGCCCGTCCGGCCCGCACGCGTAGAGTTCGAACGGCCGCCCCGCCGCGCGGAACTCCTTCAGCGCGGCGTCGAGCGGCCCGGTGACGAATCCCTTCGCTCCGCGCGAGCCGTCCTCCGTGGCGAGGATGCAGCGCGCGCCCGCCGCCTCGAAATCCTCGACCGCGAGAAGATCCGCCGCCGTGCGCCCGCCGGCGAAGACCACGGGACGCTGCGCGGAGCCGGAGCGCGCGAGATCGCGCGCGAGGAAATGGAGCGGAGCCACGCCGTATCCGCCGCCCACGAGAATGGCCGTCGCGTCCGCCGCGGGCGCGGGGAATCCGCGTCCGAGAGGGCCCAGCACGGAAACCTCCGCGCCGGGGGGCGTCTGCGCGAACGCTTCCGTTCCGCGCCCGACGACCTTGTAAAGTATTTCAATCTTCCCGCCGTGCGCGTCGAACACGGAAAACGGTCTTCTCAGATCCGTGTCCGCAAGCGCCGGCACGCGCACGTGCACAAACTGCCCGGGGCGGGTCTCCGGCGCGATCGCCGGAGCCTCCAACACGATGCGCCTGTATCCGGCGCCGGCGTCGACATGCGACGCCACGCGGCATGTTTCGTCATGTTTCATTTCGGGTCCTCCGCGTTTTTCGCGCCGTCGTCGCGCCCGTCCGCCTCGCCGCCGCCCGCGTCGCGCCGCGCCGCGCCGCCGGCGTCCTGCTCCGGGCGGGAGGCCTCCTGCGCTCCGGGCGGCGTCTGCACGGGGGCGGCCATCATCAAGATCACCGGGCGGGGCTGCGCGCCGGGGGCGCGCGAATCCGTCCGGTTCGTGGCCGCGCCGGCGTTCTCGACAGGCATGAGCACGTAGGGCTTGAGCCCGGCGGAAGGCTCCGGCCTGGCGTCGCGCTCCGCCGCAGGCTCTTTCGCGGCTGCAGGTTCCGCAGCCGCCTCATCCGCCGCGCGTACCGTCTCGCGCGCTTTTTTGACGGATGCGGAGGCTTCCAGTTCCTTTTCCTCTGCGCGCAGCCGCATGGCGGCGGCCATGTCGTCGCGCTGCATGCTGAGCTTGCGCTGCCCGGCGAGAATGCCCGCGTACGCTCTGGTGTAGCCGCAAAGTTCGCGGCAGTCGGCGAGGAAGCGTTCCGATGCGGCGGCGCGGAATTTCGAGCGCAGGGCTTCGAGCTCCGCGGGCGCGGATTCTTCGCCGTCGGGATTTTCGAAAACGTCCGCGCCGGTATCGCGGAGCGCGGCGGCGCGCTCCATCTCAGTCTCCACCGCCATCATGCCGTCGAGATCGCCGTCGCGCTGGAACCTGTGCAAAAGCGATTCCAGTTCGGCGGAGTATTCGTTCGGCAGCGACGCGGCGGACTCTACGCGCCGTTTCGACAGCGCGGCCATGCTGTTTATGAAATTCTCCCTTGTCGTTTCCACGGCCTTCGGTTCACCGCTCGGAGCCACGAGATTCGCGGCCACGGCCACGGCGGCCACGGAACGGACGAACGGATCCGCGAAGCGGCCGTCAGCGTCGAGCTGCTCGTACACCTGCGCGGAGCGGATGGTCATGCGCAGCGTTTCTTCGCACGCGGCGGCGGCGTCGGCGGACGAACCGCGCGCGGCGTGGTGCGGCGCAGAACCGCCCGGGGCGGCTTTCGGCTCCGGGGGCGCGGCGTCCGGTCCGCCGCCGGTGAAAGCGATTGCGGCGGCCGCGGCGGCGAAAGCGGCGATGCATGTCGCGGCAAGCGCCGCCAGGCGGGCGCTTCTGCTTTTGCGCCGCATGGCGGCGAGCGCGGAGGAAAGCCCCTTGAGTTCCGGCGCGCCGGGGCGCGCGGCGGAGAGCCGGCCGAAAAGTCTTTCGAGAGTTTCGCGGTCGCCCGCCTTCGCCGATTCCGAAGCCAGCCCCAGGTCGCGGTCGAAGACGAGGCCCGGTATCGATGCGGCTTCCGCGGCGAACGCGCCGGAGCCTTCGCGCGAAATCTCCCTGTAGCGCGCGATGCGCTCCTGCGCCTTTTCGTAGTTCCCGGATTTGACGTCTTCCGGGATTGCGGCGGAAAGCGCATCAAGCTCTTTCATGTTGCGCGACGCTTCATGGGCAAGTTCGGCCATTTCGCGGGCGAGTTTGCGCCCGTTCGGTCCGGACGCCACGAAGCCGCGCGCGCGAACGGCCTCGGCGGGGATGTCGTCCCAGCGTTTTTCGGCGGCGGCGCGGCGGATGCGGCGCAGGGCCGCGGCTGCGGCTTCGTAGGCGCGCGCGTCCGCGCCGCACTTCTGGCAGTAGCGTACGCCCGTGACGGTCTGCTCGCCGCACTCGGGGCATTCGACGAAGCCGTCCCATCCGCACGACGTGCAGAAGCGCAATGTGGACGGATTCAGAGTGTCGCACCATTTGCAGCGCCAGGTCGTGCGTTTTTCCTGCGTCCCGTCCTCGTCGCCGGCGTCGCCGTCCGCCCGCCCGGAGGCGGCCGCGAGCATGTCGGCGAATTCGCGCGCGGAGCGGCAGCGTGTGTTCCTGTCGGGGTCGAGAGCGGACGCGAGCGCGTCGCGCAGTTCTTCGGGGGCTTCCTGCGCGCGGAAATAACGCGGATTGCGGCCGGTCAGGGCGAAAAACAGAAGCCCGCCGAGACCGTAGACGTCGGCGCGTTCATCGACGTTCGCCGCGTCGAGCTCCTGCTCGGGGGCGGCGTAGCCGAGCGAAATTATCTTCTCGCCCGGAAGGGTCAGCGCGAGGGCGGATGAATCGAGCAGGCGCGCGAGTCCGAAATCCACGAGCTTCGGCTCGCCGGTGGAGTCGATGAGGACGTTCGCCGGTTTCAGGTCGCGGTGGATGACGCCTGTCGAATGCGCGTACGCGACCGCCCGCGCTATCTTGAGAATGAGCGCGGCGGCCTCTCCGGTCTCGAGCGGGCCGCGGCGGCGCACGAGATCCTCCAGCGAGAACGGCGCGTTCGGCATGTCCGCCTCCTGCGCGGGACTTGCGACGGGTCCGGCCACGTATTCCATCACTATGTACGGGCCTTCGGCGTCTTCGCCGAGCGCATAGACGTGCACGATGTGGATGTGGTTGAGCGCGGCCATCGCATGCGCCTCCTGCAGGAAGCGGCGGCGCAGCATGGCGTCGTTGCGGGACGTCTCGTTCAGGCGCTTGATGGCGACAAAGCGCCCCAGCCTCCTGTCGCGCGCAAGGAACACCACCCCCATGCCTCCCTTTCCAATGCCGGAAACGGGGGTGAAGGCGTCGGCGAGTTCGCCCGCCACTGCGGCGACGGCGGAACCGGAAAGAGGAGTCTGCGCGTCCTCGGCGGCCGGTTCCACGCGTATGCGCGATATGGAATCCATCAGCACGCGCGCGAGTATATCAAAAGACGCGGGCCCCGGTTCCGCCCCCTTCTACCGGAAGAGACGTTTTGGTATAATTCCGCCGTTCCGAAACTTCAACCTTCCAAAGGACAAGACAAACATGAAACAGGGATGGCGCTGGTACGGCGATCGCGACGCGATCACTCTCAAGGAAATCAGACAGGCCGGTGTTACCGACATCGTTGCCGCTCTCTACGAGCGCAAACCCGGCGAGGTCTGGCCCGTCGCGGAGATCAAGGCTCGCGCCAAGAAGGTCAAGGATGCGGGAATGACGTGGAGCGTCGTCGAGTCGGTGCCGATCCACGAAGACATCAAAAAGCACACTGGCGACTACAAGAAGTACGTCGCGAACTACAAGCAGACTTTGCGGAACCTCGCGAAGTGCGGCATCAAGACCGTGTGCTACAACTTCATGCCTGTCCTGGACTGGACGCGCTCGAACCTCAAGTACGCGCTCGCCGACGGCTCGACGTGCCTGGAGTACAACGAGTACGAACTCGCCGGCTTCGACCTCTTCTATCTCAAGCGCCCGGGCGCCGAGAAGGAGTATGACAAGAAGACACGGGACCGCGCGGCGAAGCTCTGGAAGAAACTTTCCCCCAAGGAGAGGAAGCGCGTCGCCGACGCCGTCCTCTGCGGACTTCCCGGCACGGTCGACGACTTGACGCCGGAGGAATTCCTCGCGCAGCTCAAGACGTACGAAGGAATCGACGATGCGAAACTCCGCGAGAACATGTACTGGTTCCTCAACGAGATTTCCCCCGTCCTGGAGGAAACCGGCGTCGACATGTGCATCCACCCGGACGATCCGCCGCACCCGATTTTCGGACTGCCGCGCATACTTTCCAACGCGAAGGACATCGCCGAGATGTACAAGAAGTGCCCCTCGAAGCACGTGGGCCTCACGCTCTGCACGGGTTCCCTCGGCGGCGACCCGGCGAACGACGCCGTGGAGATAATGAAAAAGTTCGGCAAGCGCGTCTACTTCTGCCACTTCAGGAATCTCGAATACACGGACGACAAGATCTTCCACGAGTCGCAGTGCCACCTTTGCGGCCAGACGGACATCCCGAAACTCTTCGAAGAGTTCCTCAAGGAGGAGAAACGCCGCGGCGAGAAAATCGTAGTCCGCCCGGACCACGGGCGCTACCTCGAAATCGACGGCCTGCTCGCGAAGGCCAAGGGCAAAGACTGCTACTGCGGCTACAGCTACGGCGGGCGTCTCATCGGACTCGCCGAACTGCGCGGCCTTGAAATCGGCCTCAAGGCCTGCCGCAAGGGATTGTGAAAAAACGGACGGAAACGAAATGGACGGAAAACTCGAAATCAAACCCGCCGGATCGTGCGCGTGGGACGCCGCATCGCTCGGCGAAATAATGCTGCGCTTCGACCCCGGCGAGGGACGCATCCACACGACCCGCGAATTCAAAGTGTGGGAAGGCGGCGGCGAATACAACGTCGTGCGCGGCCTGAGGCGCTGCTTCGGCCTGCGCACGACGGCAGTGACGGCATTCGCCGACAACCCGGTCGGACGGCTCGTCGAGGACTTCATGCTGCAGGGCGGCGTGGACGTCTCCCACGTGCTGTGGCGCCCCTACGACGGGATCGGACGCACGGTGCGCAACGGACTGAACTTCGTGGAGCGCGGTTTCGGATGCCGCGGCGCGCGCAGTTGCGCCGACCGCGGACTTACGGCGGTCTCGCAGCTCAAGCCCGGGGACGTGGACTGGAAGGCGCTGTTTGGAAAAGAAGGCGTGCGCTGGTTCCACACCGGCGGCATTTTCGCCGCGCTTTCGGAGTCGACCGCCGAAGTCGCGATCGAAGCGCTGAAGGCGGCGAAAGCCGCCGGAACGGTCACAAGCTACGACTTGAACTACCGCGCGTCGCTCTGGAAATCCATCGGCGGGCAGGCCAAGGCCCGTGAAGTCAACCGCGAGATCGCCAAATACGTGGACGTGATGATCGGCAACGAGGAAGACTTCACCGCCGCCCTCGGCATCGAGGTCGAAGGCGTGGACGCGAACCTCACGAAGCTTCCGATCGACGGCTTCCGCAAAATGATCGAAAAAGCCGTTTCGCTGTATCCGAACTTCAAAGCGGTCGCGACCACGCTGCGCGCGGTGAAGAGCGCGACCGTGAACGATTGGTCTGCGCTGTGCTGGTACCGCGGCGAACTCCACAAGGCGGCGGCGCGCGACGGGCTCGAGATATTCGACCGCGTGGGAGGCGGCGATTCGTTCGCGTCCGGCCTGATATACGGTTTCATGTCTACGGGCGACGCGGCGAAAGCCGTGGAATACGGCGCGGCCCACGGCGCGCTCGCCATGACCACGCCGGGCGACACGTCGATGGCGCTGAAGGCGGAAGTCGAAAAACTCGTGGCGGGCGGTTCCGCCCGCGTGGACCGCTGAACTTTGCGGAGCAGGGAAAAATGGATATCGTTGAAACTTTCTCGAAGGCGGCGGTCATCCCCGTCATAGTCATAGACAAAGAAGAACAGGCGGTTCCTCTCGCCCGCGCGCTCGTCGCGGGCGGGCTGCCGGTTCTTGAAGTGACGTTCCGCACGAGCGCGGCCGCAGGAGCCATCGCGGCGATACGCCGCGAAGTGCCGGAAGCGCTCGTCGGCGCGGGCACGCTGCTGGCACCGGCGCAGATCGAAGCCGCCGTCGCCGCAGGCGCGGCGTTCGGCGTGGCTCCCGGGTTCGATCCCGCGGCCGTCGCCAAAGCGGCGGCGCTCGGCCTGCCGTTCTGCCCCGGCGTGGCAACGGCAAGCGAGCTTTCGCAGGCGCTTTCCGCAGGACTGCGCTTCGTCAAATTCTTCCCGGCCGAGGCCGCGGGCGGCGTGAAGATGATAAAGAACCTCCTCGGCGCGTTCCGCTTCACCGGCGTGAAATTCATGCCTACCGGCGGAGTGAAGCCGGGCAATCTGCGCGAATACCTCGAGGTTCCGGAAATCGCGGCGTGCGGCGGAACCTGGATAGTTCCCAAGGACGCCCTGGCCGCAGGCGACTACGGCGCGATAGAACGCCTCGCAGCCGAGGCGCGCGCGCTTGCGGATTCGATACGCCCGCCGCGCGGCTGACGGCGGAAGGCGCGCCCGGGCGCAGACCCGGCGCGCCGCTTCCTGCAATGCTTGAAGGAATGTCGATAACGGCCGGGCAGACGCTTGGCCTTTTCCTTTTGATGGCGTTCGGCGCGGTCGCGCGGTACGCAAAACTTTTCGATGCGGATTCCGTGCGGCGCATCGCGGATTTCGTCCTGCTCATAGTCACGCCGTGCCTGATTCTGACGTCTTTCCGCAAGCCGTTCGAGCCGGAACTGCTCGCCGGCATGGGATGGGCGTTCCTGGCGGCGGTGCTTTCCCACGCCGCAGGCGCGGCGCTTGCGCGCATCTTCGTCCACGACCCGGACGAAGCGCGCCGCAGGGCGATGCGCTTTTCGGTCGTCTTCTCGAACGCCGGCTTCATGGGATTTCCCCTCGAATACGCGCTGCTCGGGCCGGACGGCGTTTTCTTCGGATCGGTCTACGTCACGGTTTTCAACATCTGCATCTGGACGTACGGCGTCAGAGAGATACGCGGCGCGGGCGAAAGCGGAAAATTCCTCAAATCGCTCGTGAACCCCGGAACCGTCGGCATCGCGCTCGGGCTTCCGTTCTTCCTTCTTCCGGTGGATCTGCCGGGGCCCGTGGCGAGCGCCGTGGAAGGGATCGGCGGACTCAACACGCCGCTGTCGATGCTTGTGATCGGCTTCCATCTTGCAGGGGCGAATTTCGGCGCGGCGCTCAAGCGCCCGGGAACATACACGGTGTTCGCGCTCAGGCACGTCGCGGTGCCGGCGATGGTCGCCGCCGCCGTCATTCCGCTTGCAATCGCCGGACTGCCCGGGCTTTCCCCGGTTGTCGCGCTTGCCGCCGTGATACCGGCGGCCGCGCCGGTAGCGGCAAGCGTAGCGATGTTCTCGGTGCGCTACGGACGCGACCCCGAATATCCGGTCGCGCTCGTGGCGGCGTCTACGGTTCTCTCCATCGCGACGATGCCCGTGGCGATAGGCGCCGCGAAAGCGCTTCTCGAAAGCGCGGGCAAACTCGACTGATTCCGGGAATCCGGAATCTGCCGGCGCATCTGCGTTCTTCCGCAGCCGGCCGGTTCAAGTGGGATGAAGTGGGCGCGAGACGTCAGACGCGAGACGCGGGAGATATTGCGTCAGCCACGGGCAATGCAACGCGCCCGGACGACGCGCACAACCGCCGCAAACGTCCACCTACCATGCAAGAGCTGCGGAAACATCGTTCAACTCGTTCGTCGGCACTGAAGTCAATTGATCCATTGTCGGCTGGCTGAACTCGTACCAAAGGTTCGTTTTGCCGCAGGCAAAATCGGATTCTCTCATTTTATTGTAAAGCGCAAGCCTTTGGATGCTCATGCCGTATGCGGAAACGGAGGCGGACAAACGCTTGTCAAATGAATATGCCCTCGCTGGAAATTTGTCCGCAAGAAACCAGTCAAGCCTGTTCAGTCTGTCCTTGAAAACGGCATTGGTGGATATTCCGCAGCTGCGCATCGCTTATTCCCGCTGTTTCCTCCGGCGTCGCCATCAAGGGAAACCGGCTCCCTTTTCATCTCGCATTTCATCAACAAGTGTAGTACACCCTTCGGTGTCGGCTTCCAGATTCGTGTCGCCCGGCACCGGATTCAAAGCGTAGGATTTGAAAAAGAAATACCACTGTTGACTGTTTTCATCCTTCTTGCCGACACGTATGCCTCCGTATATCTTGCCGTAATGGGCAGTTTCCACTATGCCCGTACTGTTTGTGACCGCTCTCGTCCTCAAGACAATATAATCGTTTGTTCCGACTATAAAGCCGTTTGTCTGCGAAAACGTCTGGCTGTATGTCGCCTGCGGATCCGCGTTGTACGCAGACCAGAACTCACCCGTCGGCCGCATGAAGTCGAGATACGCGCCGTTGCCCGCACCTTGGAAGACAAGCGCCGCGCTCGCCGTCTCCACTCCGTTAGAATCGATACACGGCTTGCGGACACGGAAATCGGCGACTTCGCCTATCCCGTGCGGCGCAGTCCAATCCCCTTTCATCATGTCAAAACCGGCATCTTCGGTTTCCTCCGGGAACCGGTATCTCGTCGTTCCTTTATAACTATGTTCGCCGCCGAGCGAGTACATCTCGACCGGATTCCGTTTTTGTCTAACATAAAATGTCATTTCCTTGAAAGTCTCGGCTAGTTCTGCAATTTCCCCGCCTTTGCCTGGCAATGGCATGAACCTGTATGTCTCCGGCCAAGGCTCGTAAAAGCCATCGGCATATACAATTGGCCTAAAGCGCCCGTCATAAGTCGAGAAGTTGCAGTCTGTAGGACAATTATCGTTGAGATAGAATCTGTAGACGCTCCATTCCGATCCGTTCGATGCAAGAGTCCATCCAAATACCGGCGGTCCTCCGAACGGGTTGTTTGTTTTGATTTTTATCTTCGCATTTGGCAAATATTCTTGCGTGTCATAATCTATTACAGACACCCGCAACGTCACATTCGTCCCGCAAGAGGCGAGTGGAATCAACAATAGCGCCGCAATTAAACTTTTTGAAGGGTTCATTTCTGTTCCTTTCTTTCTTTTGTGCGTTTTACAATATCATCGTAGAACTCGTATGTCCTTGTCAATGGGGCATTGATATAGAAGCCGTGATCCCATTCATAGTCTTCAGATCCCCAAAAAAATGAAATGCGTTTGCCTTTGCAAGGGTATTCGGCCATGTTTTTGTTTTCAGCCCCCGGGATCGGCAGAGGATTCGCGCCAGCCGCGTACGATTCCGCGGGAATGCACGTGGACATGTAATATGCGTGGCGCGCCCTCGCGACTTCGCTTCCGTTCGTTCCACACACCGACATGTCCTCGAACGGGCCGAAGAACGGCATCTCCCGCAGCTGTGCATCGCTTATTCCCGCTGTTTCCTCCGGCGTCGGCGCAACCCATACCGCCATGTCGCCGGCCGGGTTTGCGTTCAAGTCGAAATAATCATTGTTCATCGCCCATCCGCCGTCATTGTGCATAAGAAGCGACTCCACCGCAAGCCAGCGGCCTTTGAACAGTTCCTGTTTCGCCCAGGCGAACGTTCTTGCGGGAAACGCACTGATGTCGCCGTCTGAGTTTCTCAGCACTTCTTCCTCCGTAGAATAGAAATTCACCACGTTCGTGACATTGCAGAAGCGCCCGTTCCAGCTCAATTCCCTCCGCCCGTCTCCTTCTGCGAACAGTTCAGCCCAGTGCGAAGGTCTTACGCGAAGCGGATAATCCCTCCAGCCCGGCGGCGTCATGTCCGCGCGCACCGCCTCCGTCACGGCATTCGTTCCGCAATAGGCTTCAACCGGCACCGCCGCGTTCACCATGAAGTACTTGTCTGGATTCAGCCCGTGGTCTTGCACCGCCGATGAGGTTATCATATTTCCAAGGCTGTGCGCCATTATGAAATCGGGGCCTGATCCGAGCGCGTCCACCGCGTCCGCTAGCGCGTACGACGCGTTTATCGCGTTGCACACGTTCGTGTAGTAGTCCGGCGTGACTTTCCCCAGCCCGTAGCCGAAAAGCCCGACGTCCCGCTGGCTCACCGAGCCGTTCCAGAGTATGACTGTAAAATCGACGTCCAGTCCAAACACCCAAAGCCGCTTGAACACCGATGCGCCCCAGAGCCTGCCTTCGTCTTCATTCATGTTGTATCCGTGGACGAACACGAAATTGCCGGGATTCAGCAGCCCCGTTTTGTTTTTCCCCGGACGCTGCGGAATGTCCAGCGCGAACGAAGAATTGGTTTCCGCGCCTCTGATGTTCACCGTTGTGAACATTTCTTCAACATCATGTACGGACACAGGTATTTTACACTTATAAAGAACCTCGCCGCCGTAGCGCATTTCCATCGACGCAGGAACGCCTTTCTGCCTCGCCTCCATTACGGCCAAACCGCGCCCGGACGCGAAAGCGTCAAGCGTTCCGAACGGAATCTTTTGACGCGATGCCGTGCCGGAGAGTCTTGCCTCGTGCAATTTGTCAGAATCCACGCTCTGTATCGCTTTTCGATAGATTTCCTGCGGATTGTTCCATTTGCCGTCTGCAAGGCAATACCCGAACGCATCCGCGGGGCCGTCCGAAACGATCCGGTACTCCGCGCGGTTGCCCCACGCCCCGCAAAACGGTTGCATCATCATAGAGGCGGCGAAGAAATTCTGCAAATCGTAGAAGCCGTTCACGATACTGTCGTTTCTGTTTTCCTGACTTGGGGGGTAGTTTGGCAGAAATTCCGTTTTCACCGTATCGTTGTTCACCCACCAGTGCAGCGTTTCGCCAGATACGTACGCGGCAATGTCTCCGTCATCGATCACGCTGTCGCGGTTTATGTCCGGCAGC
>Ga0310695_10012995_pt1 | contig 11543 bp, 10 predicted proteins | sample RumenRJG_04DNA_FD_203882 | JGI IMG/M metagenome (GOLD analysis project Ga0310695, IMG submission 203882) | Bovine rumen microbial communities from Lethbridge, Alberta, Canada - RJG_04 (v2) (version 2) | ecosystem: Host-associated > Mammals > Digestive system > Stomach > Rumen | place: Canada... | reverse complement strand
CCACCGGAACGGAAACCGTATTCATCTCGTTCGTGGACGTCTGCACCACCTCGGTGCGCCTGCCGCCGGCTATCACCTCGAAGCGTCCCTGCGGGAAATGCGGATTCGCGTCGAATTCGTATTCGACTGTCAGCGTGCCGTCGAACGGCGCAGGCAGGGCGCAGAAGCCTTCGCCGGAAGCCGCCTCGAGCTTGCGCGGCAGAAGGCGCCCGCCCGCGCACTTCCATGCGTCGTGGTTGGGGAACGCCGCGATCTGGCACGTCCAAGCGCTTATCTTCCAGAGTTCGTCGAGGCGCGAATCGGAGCAGCTGAAAGAGCCCTGGAATTCACCATCGCGGAAAACCTCGGCGTTCTCGATCTTGAATGACGAGAGCGTAACCTCGCCGGGAGTGTCGAGCTGAATGCGCGCGTAGCGCTCCTGTCCCTGTATGAGCGGCGCGACGAAACGACCTGTGCGGCAGATGCGGTAGATCTCGTGGCGGTTGATGTTGCCGGGAAGCGCGGGGATGTCGAACGTGGGGCCGAGATAGCGCGCGCTGGTCTCGCGCGAGAAGCATCCCTTCTCGCCGAGGCCGTCGGGATGGTTCGCGTACGCAACGCGCAGCACGGGACTTCCCTTTGCGGACGCGACGTCGAACACGGCATAGCCGCCAGTGCTGGGCGCGCCGAAATCGAGGCGCAGCACCTGCGGTTTGCCGCCGGCGGGATACGCGAGCGTCAGCGGAAACTTCACATTGTCGGCGCGTACTGCTTCCGCCGCGCAGGTTGACGCCAGCAGCAGCGCTGCGCCGGCGATGACGAAGTGAGTTTTGCGGAGATTCATTTTTTGCTTCTTGTTGGGATTCTCATTCCACGACTGTGGGCGTGGTGGCGGGGCGAAGAGCCACGATGTGAAGTTCAACGTGAAGCTCGCCGCCGTAGTCCGACGTGGCTGGCGTGAACAGCACGTCGTATCTCAACGCCGACTTCGCGCGCAGCGACTCGACGTCCTGTCCATGCCCCCACCACACGGCGCGCGGAATCGAATTGTCGACGAACGTGAGTGCGGCATGGCGCCCATCCATTCCGACCACGCGAGCGTCGCCGAACGCCACGTTTGAAATTCCGAACACAGGCTCCGGATTTCCTTCGCCGAACGGCTCCAGCTTGCGGATCATCTCGCAGAGCTCAAGCGTGATCTCCTCGGGCTCCAGCCATCCGTCGAACATCACCGCACCGGCGTCAACCGTCTCGGCCTTGATGTTCGCGCATGCGGCCGTGAATGCCTCTCTGAACGCGTCGAACTCGCCGGGACGCACCGTAAAGCCGCCAGCCGCCGCATGACCGCCGTAGCGAACGAGGTGTTCCGCAGAAGCGTCAAGGGCAGAGCGCACGTTGTAGCCGTCCGGCACGCGCACGCTGCCCGTGTCGCCAACCACCACCGCCACCGGCACATGGTAAGTCTCCATCAGACGCGCGGCAACGATGCCGGAGACTCCCGGATTCCAGTCTTCGCCGCGCACAACGATCGCCGATTCAGGAGGTCTCTCGCCGATCTGCGCGCATGCCTCGGAGTATATGCGCTGCTCCTCGCCGCGGCGGCTGACGTTGAAGTTGTCAATCCTGAAGGCGATGTCGTTCGCCACGTCGCAGTCCTCGCACATCAGAAGATCGTATGCGATGCGCGCGGTGTCCATGCGGCCTGCGGCGTTGATGCGCGGACCCAGCGCGAAGCTGTAGTCCCTCACGGCCATCGGCTTGACGCTGCGCGCGGTGCGCTGCAGAAGCGCGCGCAGTCCAAGGGGCGCGCAGCGCCTGAAGTTGGCGAGGGACTGCATGACGAGAATCCTGTTCTGCCCCACGAGCGGAACAAGGTCAACGACCGTGGCGAGTCCGGCGAGAACGAGGAGAGGTCCGCCGAACTTCGGGCCGGAGTACAGTCCGGCGGCAATCGCCGCCTTTGCAATGGCGTTGGCGAGGAAGAACGCCACGCCGGCGCCGCAGAGGAACTCGCAGCCCGGAGCGGACGCCACGCTTGGGTTCACCATCGCGTCCGCCTCGGGAAGAACCGGCCCGGGGAGGTGATGGTCGGTCACCACCACCGCGACGCCGCGCGCGCGCATCGACGCGACCTCTGCCGGAGAGGTGATGCCGTTGTCAACGGTTATCACAAGCGACACGTCGGGATGCTCGGCGAAGAGGCGCGTAATCGAGGCGCCGGTCATGCCGTAGCCCTCGCCGAATCTGAGCGGGATGAAAGCGTCCGCATTCGCCCCGAGCCGCCTCAGGGCCGTCACGAGAATCGCCGATGCGCACACGCCATCGGCATCGTAGTCGCCGAACACCACGATCTTGCCGCCATGAAGGAACGGCAGAATCACCTGCACCGCGGCGTCAACGCCCGGAATGCAGCTTGGATCGGTGATGCGATAAAGCGAAGGGTCGAGAAACTCTTCCAGCGCCGCCACGTCTACGCCGCGGGAGGCGAGAATGCGGGACATCACGGCGGAGCACCCGGCCGCGGCAAAAGCCGCCGCCCGGGCGCCGTCGAACGTGCGCTCGCACCATGTGGTCAAATCCGCCATAAAATGGCCTTGCCGTCAGGCGGGTAGTTTGTCCTTGGTGCCCAGCACGCACTTCACTTCGGCCTCGGCCGCAAGCTCGTCGCCAACGTATCCCTTGAGGGCGAACACGCCGAGCTTGGAGAGCACCTTCACGTTCCGCGCCACGGTGACGAGCTTGTCGCCGGGACGCACGGGACGACGGAAGCGCACCTTGTCGACGCTGCCGAGGATGAACGCCGCCTGCCCTTCAGGCAGGAGGTCGCGCGCCACCACGGCCGCACCCGCCACCTGGCACATCGCCTCCACCAGCACCACGCCGGGCACTATCGGATAGAACGGGAAGTGGCCGCGGAAGAAGTCGTTCTTCTCTGTCGTGAACGTGTAGTGGCCGATTGCACCAGTCTCATCGGCCGCCACTAGCTCGTCGACGAAGAGAAACGGCTCGCGGTGCGGCAGCAGTTCGATGCCGGGCTTGTTGAAAGTCTGCTTGAAAACAGGAAATTCCATGATCTGCCTCACTCCCCGTACTTCTTGAAGACAAGCGCGGCATTGTGCCCGCCGAAGCCCAGATTGGTGGAGAGCGCGGTGCGTATCTGCCGCGCCACGCCGACGTTGGGGGTGTAGTTCAGGTCGAGCGGCACCTCGCCCTTCTCGGCGTCCACCTCAAGGTCTGGATGCTCGTAGTTGATGGTTGGGGGCACGTAGCCGTCGGTGATGGCAAGAGCGCAGAACGCGGCCTCGAGGGCGCCGGTGCCGCCGAGCAGGTGGCCGGTCATGGACTTGGTGGACGAGATGTTGATGCCTTTGACAAGGTCGCCGAACACCTTCTTGAACGCCTTGGTCTCCATCTGGTCGTTGAGATGTGTGGAGGTGCCGTGGGCGTTGATGTAGTCCACGGTGGAGAGGTCGGTCACGTCGCCGTCCGCGAACGCGATGCGGATGGCCTCCACCGCACCATCGCCAGAAGGATCGGGCGCCGTGATGTGGTATGCGTCGCAAGTGGCGCCGTAGCCAGCGAACTCGCAGTACACGCGCGCGCCGCGCGCCTTCGCGTGGGCCTCGCTCTCGAGGATGAGCACCGCAGAGCCCTCCGACATCACGAAGCCGCAGCGGTCGGCGTTGAACGGGCGCGACCCTCTTTCGGGTTCGTCGTTAAACTGCGTGCAGAGGGCGCGCATCTTCATGAATCCGCCGTCACAGTACTCGTTGATGGTGGCTTCGGTTCCGCCGGCCACCACCACGTCGGCGCGGCCGGCGCGGATCATGTCGAGCGCGTAGCCGAGAGCGTCCGCCGAAGAGGCGCACGCCGTCACCACCACGTGGGCGGGCCCCTTCGCGCCAAGCGCTATCGCCACGTTGCCTGCGGCCTCGTTGGGGATGAGCGCGGGGATGTACGAGGGCAGCAGCCGCTCGGGGCCCTTTTCGAAGAGCACCTTGAAGCCGACGGTGTTGATGTCCATGCCGCCGATGCCGTTGCCGATGATCGTCGCGACGCGCGACATGTCGGGGCGGTTGTCGTCGGTGAATCCCGCGTCGGCCCACGCCTCGCGGGCGGACGCGACGGCGTACTTGCAGAATAGCGCCAGATGGCGCGCGGCCTTCTTGTCGAGGTATCCGGCCTTCTCGGCGTATTCGTCGAAGTTCTTCACCTCGCCGGCGATCTGGCAAGTGCAGCGCGAAGGGTCGAACTTCGTTATGCGTGTTATTCCGCTTTTCCCGGTCTTTATCGCGGACCAGGTGGCCTCCTTGCCGTTTCCGCAGGGCGACACCATCCCGATGCCCGTAACCACTACTTTCTGTTTCATCGTTTCTCCTGTTTTTCTGAAATCGTACCCGGCGCCCTTCACAGATAGGGCCATGTCATGAGCGTGCCGGCGTAGGTGAGACCGGCACCGAAACCCACAAGGCAGATGCGCATTCCTTCGGCGAGTTCGCCCTTGCGCACGGCCTCGTCAAGCGTCACGGGGATGGACGCGGCGGAGGTGTTGCCAGTTCCTGCGATGTTCATGTAGAACTTGTCAAGTGAAAGGTCCATGCGCCTCGCCACGGCCTCGATGATGCGTCCGTTCGCCTGGTGGGCGAAGATGCGGTCGAGCTCCACGGGAGTGAGGCCGGCGTTGAGGCAGAGCTTCATCACCACGGAGTCCATCGTGCGCACGGCGAAGTTGAATACGGGCCTGCCCTGCAGGGTGAGGTGCGGAATCGGCACCTGGCCGGGAGCGGGAGCAACGCGCGTACCGCCCTCGCGGGCGATGAAGTTGTAGCCCGAGCCGTCGGCGCCGAGAATCGTCTCGCAGCGCACCGCAGGCCTTCCGTCCGAAGGAGCCGGCGGTTCTCCCGGCGCGTCGCCCACCACGACGGCGCCCGCGCCGTCGCCGAAGAGGATGCACGAGGCGCGGTCGTTCCAATCGACCACGCGCGTGAGGGTTTCGGAGCCTATCACGAGCACCTTTCGCCCGGGGTGGAGCGCGGCCCAGCCGCGGCCCTGCTCGAGGGCGTAAACGAAGCCGGCGCAGGCGGCCTGAAGATCGTAGGCGCCGGCCGTCTTGCATCCAAGGGCGTGCTGCACGAGGCAGGCGGTGGAGGGGAAGGTGTTGTAGTCGGGCGTAGAGGTGGCCACAATCACGAGACCGATCTCGTCCAGCTGCACGCCGGCGGACTCAATGGCCGCGCGCGCCGCCTTGACGGCCATGGACGACGTCGTGTCGTCCGCCCCGGCCATGTGGCGTGCGTGTATTCCCGTGTGGGAGAATATCCACTCGTCGGAGGTGTCGAGCGACTTCGCGAGGTCGTCGTTCGTCACCACCTTCGGCGGCAGATAGCTTCCTGTTCCTAGGATCTTGAGGCTCATTGCTGATTCCGCTTGTTGAATGTGATAAAATTATACCATACTGCGCGCCATGTTTCAACGCAATAAGTCATTCTCCCGATCTCTCGTTTCGGCGGCGGCGGAAGAAGTCCACGAGCACCGCTCGGCACGGCTCCTCCAGAACGCCCGTAACGACGGCAGGATGATGGTTGATTCCGGGATGGCCGAAGATGTCGAACACCGTGCCGCCGCCACGCTTCGGGTCCGAGACGCCCCATACGACGGCGTCCACGCGCGAGAGCACTATCGCGCCCGCGCACATCGGGCAAGGCTCCTTTGTGACGTAGAGGCGCGCACCGGTGAGGCGCCAGTTGCCACGCGCGGCGAAGGCGGACGAAAGCGCCAGCATCTCGGCGTGCGCCGTGGCGTCCACAAGCCCCTCCGCCTGGTTGTGCGCGCGCCCGAGGATGCGCGCGGCAGCTGGCGGGGCGGACTCGTCGGCCGGCACCTCCACCACCACGCACCCCGTGGGCACCTCGCCCGCCGCAGCGGCCATCTCGGCCTCGCGCAGCGCCATGCGCATGAAATACTCGTCGAACGCCGCGTCCATCGTCAGCCCAGAAGCGCCTCAAGCGCGAGGAGGTATCCCTTCGGACCAAACCCGCATATCTGCCCGACGCACGAGGACGCCGTGAGCGACTCGTGGCGGTACCCCTCCCGCGCGTACACGTTCGAGAGATGCACCTCCACCGTCGGCACCTCGCTCGCCGCTATCGCGTCGTGAAGCGCCACCGACTCGTGCGTGTACGCAGCCGGGTTGAGGATGATGCCGTCGTACGCTCCCCTCGCGCCGAGAATCGCCGCCGCGAGCTCGCCCTCCACGTCGCTCTGGAGGGCCGTCACCTCCGCGCCGCGTGAAACCGCAGCATTCTTCACCATCGCCACGATCTCCGCAAGCGTTGTACGCCCGTAGATCGCGGGCTCGCGCGTGCCAAGAAGCCCGAGGCTCGGTCCGTTGAGAAGCAGTATCTTCTTCATCCTTTGATCGCCTTTCCATTGCCCGCCTGGCGGGCGTTCATCGTTTCTCGAAAGCAAGGCAGCACTTGAAGCGCCCGCATGTGCCGTTGAGCGCGGCCGTGCTCTCGCCGCGGAAGCGCTCCGCTGTGAGATGCGCCGGATAGCGCGTCTGCCACGTGGCGCAGCAGCACGGCCTTCCGCACGGGCCTATTCCGCCCATCACGCTCACCTCGTCGCGCGGACCCATCTGCCATGCATTCACCGAAACCCCGTAGCGCCTTCTCACCTCGGCCACGGCCTGCGAGAGGTCTGGCTTCTGCACGCTCGTCACATACCGCAGAAAGAGCCGCGTCCGCCCGTACGAGAGCCTCGCGTACGGCACCCGCAGATCCGGTGCGCGCGCCTGCGCCGCCTGCGCGAACGCATTGCGCATCTCCGTAGAGAGCCGCTCGTTGTCCGCGATCTGCGAGTCGTCGCCGTCGTTCTTCAGGCGCAGCAGCTGGAAGCCCGGCACGCGCGAGCCATGCCGCTCCGGGTCGTATTCGGCGCAAGCCGTCACAAGGCCGATGTCCGCCCCGTAGTCGAGCGTCACGAGCGCATGCGCGCCCGGCGGTGGGCCTTCGCACACGCAGCGCACGAGGAAGACGCCCTTCTCGGGCATCACCACCTGCGCCACAACTATAGCGTCGTCCGTCATCGCTCCTCCTTCACCCCGAAGCGCAGACGGTCCGCAAGGAACATCAGAAGCGGCAGCTCCTGCATGTTCCTCGAAAGGGAAGTCGCAAACTCCTCGACGGCCTCCACGTTGCGCAGCGCCAAGGCGAGGGAGAGATTGGCCGCACGCGTCTCGAGAACGCCCCTTCTCGACTCGTTCAAGAGCGGCGCGCCGCGTTCGCCGTCGTCGTAGGAAGAGTGGGACGGCGGGTACGCCACGAGCGCCATCAGGTCGCGGAACCAGCTCATCAGGGTGGCGATGAAGTCGGCGCGGTATTCCTTGTAGCGCGACTCCACGAGGGCGCTGAAGGCGTCCTTGCCCGTCTCCTCTCCAGGCCCCTCGTCCGCCACGTCTACCTCGGCCTCCACTTCGTCCTGCGCCTTCCCCTTCAGCTTCTCGAGGACGGCGCACAGCCGCCCTGCGGCCGCAGCCTTGGCCGTGGCCGTGACGAGCCTGTCGCTCGCGAGGACGTTCAGCACCTCGGTGCGGTACGGCTCGGCAAGCGCGCGCGACTGCGCGTCCGCAAGATCGATGCGCTGGCAGCGCGAGACTATCGTGGGCAGCAGCTGTTCGGGCTGGTCGGTGAGCAGCAGGAAGAGCGTCTTCGGCGGAGGTTCCTCGAGCGTCTTCAGGAACGCGTTCGCGCTCTGATCGTTGAGCCTGTCGGCGCCGTATATGACGCCTGCCTTCCATCCGCCCTTGAACGCGGTGGTGGAAACAGGATCGACGAGGCGCGTGCGCACGGCGTCCACGGAGATGATGCGGCTCTTCTTCTCTGGGGCGAGGCGGTGCACGTCGGGATGGGCGCGCAGGTCGCCCTCTCCGAAGAGAAGGCGCAGCACGCGCTCGGCGAGTTCGCCGGCCATGCCGCGCAGGCCGCCCACCACAAGGTAGCCGTGCGCCGGCCGCCCGGCCGCCACAGCCCTTTCGATCAGCTTGTATGCCTCGTCAAGCTCCATTGCGCTACCTGACGAAGATTCTCAAGCCGATGTGCCGCGTGCGCAGCAGGCCTTCGCAACCGATCCCACCGCCATGCCCATCACGGCAGCGGCGGCCCACCTAGCGGCAGAAGACGCACGTATCCACAGAGCCGTTGTTCCAGTCATAGTTGTCAAGTCCATTATCATCATCCTCCATAGCGATACTGATGGAAAACTTGCTATATTTTACCACATTTCCGTCCTTCTGGGAAAGGAAACATGGAAATTGGGGGAAACAAAAGCGCCGCTCCCGAACGGAACGGCACTCTGTATTGTTCTTCGAGCCAGACGCGCAGCCTTCCACGTGCTAGGAATCACGTGCCGACGCGCGATGGCCGAAAATCGTCATTCTGCGCTCGCGCGCACCTTGCCTTCCTTGATGCGCTTCTCGATCACGGTCTTTGCGATCGAGGCGGGAACGGGCTCGTACTGCTTGAAGATCATCGTGAACGTGCCGCGGCCCTGGGTGACGGTGCGGATGGCGTTGGAGTAGCCGAACATCTCGCCCAGCGGGACGGTGGCCTTGATGAGCTTCACGCCGGCACGGTCCTCCATGCCCTCCACGCGGCCGCGACGCTGGTTGATGGAACCGTTCGCCGCGCCCATGTACGTCTCGGGCACTGCGACTTCCACGTCCATCATCGGCTCGAGGAGCTGCGGCTTCGCCTTGAGGAACGCCTGCTTGAAGCACTGCATCGCGCAGGTCACGAACGCGAATTCGTTCGAGTCGACCTCGTGGTAGGAGCCGAAGTACACGGTGGCCTTCACGTCCACCACGGGGAAGCCCGCGAGCGGACCCGCCTCGAGGGCCTTCTTCACGCCCTTCTCGACGGCCGGGATGTACTCGGTGGGGATCACGCCGCCCTTGATCTCGTTGACGAACTCGAAGCCCTTGCCGGGCTCCTGCGGCTCGAGGCGCAGGCACACGTGGGCGTACTGGCCGCGTCCGCCGGACTGCTTGACGTGCTTGTACTCGTTCTCGACCTTCGTCTGGATCGTCTCGCGGTAGGCCACCTGCGGCGCACCCACGTCACACGCCACGTTAAACTCGCGCTTCAGACGGTCGACGATGACTTCGAGGTAGAGCTCGCCCATGCCGGCGATGATCGTCTCGGAGGTCTCCTGATCGAAGGTCACGACGAAGGTGGGGTCTTCCATCGCGAGCGCATGGAGCGCCGTGCCGAGCTTCTCGTTGTCCTGGCGCGACTGCGGCTTCACGGCCACGGAGATCACGGGCGCGGGGAAGTCGATCGACTCGAGGGTGATCGGATGCTCGGGGTCGCAGAGCGTGTCGCCCGTGCGGGTCTCGGTGAGGCCCACGCACGCCACGATGTCGCCGGCGTGCGCCTCTTCGAGAGGCTCCTGCTTGGCGGCGTGCATGCGGAAGAGGCGGGAGATGCGCTGCTCGCGGTTGATCGTGGAGTCGAGCAGCTCGGCGCCGAGCTTGAGCGTGCCCGAGTAGACGCGCACGAAGGTGATCTTGCCGCCGGAACGGGGATCGTTCATGATCTTGAACGCAAGGCCGCAGAACGGCTCGGAGTCGGTGGGCTCGCGCTTGGCGGAAGGATCGTCGGCCGAGACGGCCGCGCCGGCGTCGATCGGCGAGGGCAGATAGTCGCACACGCCGTCAAGAAGCTGCTGCACGCCCTTGTCCTTGAAGGCCGAGCCGCAGAACGCCGGGGTGATCGTGCGGGCGATGCAGCCCTTGCGGATCGCCTTCTTGATCTCGTCGTTCGTGAGCTCCTCGCCGTCGAGGTACTTCATCATGAGCTCGTCGTCCTGCTCGGCGGCGCTCTCCATCATCTTGTGGCGGTACTCCTTGGCCTTCTCGACCATGTCGGCGGGAATCTCCTCCTCGGTCATCGTCTTGCCGAGGGTCTTCATGTCGTAGCGAATCGCCTTCATGGTGATGAGGTCCACGATGCCGCTGAACGTCTCGCCGGCGCCGATCGGAAGCACCATCGGAACGGGGTTCGCGCCGAGCTGGTTCTTCATCTGGTCCATCACGCTGTAGAAGTTCGCGCCGATGCGGTCCATCTTGTTGACGAACGCGATCTTCGGCACCTTGTACTTCTCGCTCTGGCGCCACACCTGCTCAGACTGCGGCTGCACGCCGCCCACCGCGCAGTAAAGGGCCACCGCGCCGTCGAGAACGCGCAGGGAGCGCTCCACCTCGGCCGTGAAGTCCACGTGTCCAGGAGTGTCGATCAGCGACAGGCGGTAGGCGCCCCACTGAACGCAGGTCGCGGCGGACTGGATGGTGATGCCGCGCTCCTGCTCCTGCACCATGAAGTCCATCGTCGCGGCGCCTTCATGCACCTCGCCGATCTTGTAGTTCTTGCCCGAATAGTAGAGAATACGCTCGGACGTCGTGGTCTTGCCGCCGTCGATGTGGGCCATGATGCCAAAGTTCCGCACATGGTCAAGCGGGAAGGGTTTTGCTGCCATTTCTGTGTACTCCTGGTGTGTTCAAAAAAGTGAGCGTATAGTTTATACTTTTTTGCAGGTGAAAATCAAGAGGGAATTTTAGAAAAATTCAAAGGCGCGCGGACGCAAGCGGAAATGCATTGCCATAGCGTCTGTTTTTTGGGATAATAGACGTGTTTTGGACAAAAAGAATGAACAATCGTAAGGACAATCACAGAAGAGGGCCGCAATGAGCGGACGAATCCCGCATACGCTGACTGAAGCCTGTCGGATCGGCTTAGAGTCGGCCCGCGTCAACGCCGTGCCTGGCCTGCTGCTGCAGGCCATCGCGCTCGCGCTCGTATTGGCGTACTACTCGATCGCCCCGTTCGAGTCGTTCCTCGAGACGCTCTCGAAGAGCCCGCTTCTCGCGGGGCCTGGCGGCGCCTTCGTCAGCCGAGCTTTCTTCGGCGGCATTCTTCCGGGCGCAATCATGGTCTCCTTCCCCGCGCTGCGTCCGCGCTTCCCGCTGCGCACGATTCTGGCCATGACGCTCTACTGGGGCGGCATGGGAGTGGTGGTGTACGGACTCTACGCCCTCCAGTCGATGATGTTCGGCGATGGCAACTCTCTGCGCGTTCTTCTCGCAAAGACTGCGTTCGACCAGCTCGTCTACACGGTGTTCGTCGCCTCAATGCCCAACGCAGCCTTCAACTTCGTCCTGTCGCGCGACCTTTCGCCGGCGCGTGTGCGCGCCGACTGGCCTGCGAACTTCACTCGCCAGATATGGATTCCCAACCTCCTCGCCAACTGGGTGGTGTGGTTTCCGGCCATGTTCCTCATCTACATTTTCCCGCGCCCCCTCCAGACGCACATATCAGGACTCGTTGGATGCTTCTGGACCCTGCTCTGCATACAGATCGGACTGCGCTCGTCATGAATAGCCGTGCGCCCGCACGCGCCAGAGCGTGAGAAACAGCACCGCGCCCGCAGCCGCCGTCGCAATCGTCACGAAAAGCGGCTCGCGCCACCCTCCGCAGGAGTGCGCAAGGTTTCCGAACACCTTCCCCGCC
>Ga0310695_10012994_pt1 | contig 11543 bp, 13 predicted proteins | sample RumenRJG_04DNA_FD_203882 | JGI IMG/M metagenome (GOLD analysis project Ga0310695, IMG submission 203882) | Bovine rumen microbial communities from Lethbridge, Alberta, Canada - RJG_04 (v2) (version 2) | ecosystem: Host-associated > Mammals > Digestive system > Stomach > Rumen | place: Canada... | reverse complement strand
CTGCGGTCTGTATTTTGACTGCTGCGCATTGGAACATGCTACGATTGCTGCTTTTTTCATGATCCTGTCTCCTGGCCTCCGATCTCGGCCTCGACCTCGACCTCTGGGGTAGTTTGTCCACACCTGTGGACAAACTACCCCAGAGGTCGATTTGTCATTCTGAACTTCCTTTTCTAATCGTTCCTTTTCCGTACCTCTCGTTGAGCTTGCCCATCATCGCGTCCAGTTTGTCCTGGCGCGCTTTTTTGGCTTGCGCAGCTTTCCGCGCTTTCTCCCGGGCTGCCTGTTCCGCCCTCTGGGCTTTCTCGGCTTCCGCCCTCCGGCTCTCCTCCTCTTCGTTGCGCTCCGCCCATTCGAAAAGGTCCATCTGGTGCACGGTCTTCTCCTTTTCCGCGAGCCGCGACACGCCGACTCCGATGAGCCGTATTGTAACTCCCTGAGCAAAGAGGCCCTCCGGCCCGCCCAGAAGCTGGTCTGCGAGAAGTAAAGCTGCCGCCTCTATATCTTTTGACCGATCTGTCATAGCCGGCAGCGACATCTGCCGGGAATGCCGCTCAAAATCCGATGATTTAATCTGAAAAGTAACCGTCTGGCCGACCAGACCGCTCTTCTGCAGCCTGCCCGCGACTTTGTCGGAAAGCATACAAATGACAGGAACGCCGTCCGTCTGGTAGTTCTCCCTGCCAATGTCCTCCGACAACGTGCGCTCGTTGGAAACACTCTTGGCCTGTTCCCGCTCCGCAACTACTTTGGACTTGCTGATTCCGTTGGCGCTGTTCCAGATGTAAGCGCCACTGCTCTGCCCCAGAAAAGACTGCAGAAGCGCTCTGTCCGCCGCCGCGGCATCGCCGATCGTATTGATTCCGATCAGCTGCAGCTTCTGCGCCGTCGACTTCCCGCAGCCGTGCAGCGCCTCGATGGGAAGCGGCCACATCTTGGCCGGAACTTCCTCGGGATACAGAGTATGCGTCCGGTCGGGCTTTTCAAAGTCACTCGCCATTTTTGCCAAAAGCTTGTTGCATGAAATTCCGACATTCACCGTGAATCCCAGCTCCGCCCTCACTTGATCGCGGATCTGCTGAGCCAGCGCTATCGCACGCTCGCGCTCGCCGGAGGTGCAAACTACCCCAGAGGTCTCTTGAGAAATGCAAGCCACCCCAGAGCTCTCTTGAGTGCAAATTACCCCAGAGGTCTCGTTGCACCCCACCTGGGGACAAACTACCCCAGAGGTCCCTTTCTCAGAAACCCTCTCTGTCACGTCCAGGTATGCCTCATCAATTGACACCTGCTGCAATAAGGGCGAATACCGGGAAAGGATCTCCATCAGTGCATGAGAATACTTCCGGTACGTCTCGAAATCCGGCGGCACCAGCACCAGCTGAGGGCATTTTTGCAATGCTTTGACAACCGGTTCCCCTGTCTGAACGCCGTATTTCTTGGCCGGAATGGATTTTGCCGTGATGATTCCGTGGCGCGTTTTGACATCGCCGCCCACACCTGAAGGAATTGTGCGCAGATCCACTGCATCAGGATCTTCCTCCAGGCGCTTGAGCGCCGACCATGACAAAAACGCGGAATTTACATCCACATGAAAAATAGTGCGTCTTTCAGATTCCATTTTGACCTCGAATGACCTCGACCTCGAATGACCTCTGGGGTAGTTTGTCGCTCAGAACCTCGTCCTGAATCCGGATTCATCCGCGACTGTCGGGACCTCTTTCTCGTCGATACTTTCAATCCTTACATACCGCCCGCGCTTGATGATCATATGTTTTAAAGACAGCATCACTCCTTCGAGCTGCTCTTCCGTTCCCTGAATTTCCATGGTTACAGATCCGTCCAGCTCATTTCTGACCCAGCCTGTAACGCCGATCAGATCGGCTGCGCGGCGTGTAAGGTATCGAAAGCCGACACCCTGCACCCGTCCATTGAACACAAATCTCTTACGAACCATCGAAAATCTCCTTATTAGGCCGGCTCGACCTCTGGGGTAGTTTGTCCACGCCTGTGGACAAACTACCCCAGAGGTCCCCTTAACTCCGTCACTTACCCCCGCTCAGCCTTGCTCCCATCTCAAAGGCCTTCTCCATATCCAAAGGGAACTGCTTTTTCCTCACTTCCCTCTTGTGCTCTTCGCTGAAGCTTGCCATATCAAATTTGCTGTAATCCGCTACCTGCAGGGTATCGCAGCTCGCGTAGACCTCAACCGCCCCGTTCAGCGCCTTAAAACTCTGCGCGACTTCCTTGGCCTTCTTCCCGTAAGCAAGCTTATAAAAAGCCTTCGGCGCATTCATTGTCAAAATAATGCCCACATTAACTTTCCCGGTAAAATAATTCGAATAATCGTCATAAGACAGCGCGCAGAAATGCAGCCGCTCGATCAGCCCTCGCACCTGACTGGTAATATCACCCAGATATATAGGAGAGCCTATGATCAGCGCGTCAGCCGCAAAAATGCGGTCGATCACCGGTGACAGATCATCCTTCCAAAAGCACTTGCACCTCTCTGCGCCCTTCCGCTTGCAGGCGAGGCACGACCGGCACCCGGTATAGGAAAGATCAAAACCTCCGCGCCGACCGATTCGGCCCCTCTTTTCGCTTCTTTCAGCAGCGTGGCCGTATTCCAGTTCTTTCTGGGACTGCCGTTCAGAATTATTGTTTTCATAATCTTTCCCTCCAAAATTCCACAAGTGGGTACAAACTACCCCAGAGGTCTCTTGCACCTTTACGCCCCATCTGGGTACAAACTACCCCAGAGGTCTCTTTCACAGAGGTCTCTTTCACCCCGTGCTTCATCAAACAAAATCCCCCTCATACAAATCCTTTGCTCATTCAAATCGTAGTCCCAGCTGTGGAATGACCCGCCCGCGCAATACTTAGCGGCGCTGCAGTCACGGCAAACAGCATTCCGCTCAGACAGCGGCTTGCGGAAAAGTTCAAACCGATTCTCCCAGACATCAACGAAACTGTCCGTTCCGATATTTCCCTGGATCGTCTCCGGCCGGCGCTCGATATCCAGGCACGCGCCGATGTCTCCGTTGCTCAGGATCCCGGCAACATACACGCCCGCATTGCACAGGAAATACCAGTCGCGCACTTCTCTCTCCCACTCAAGCCCCAGGTAGTGCGAGCACCCGTAAGTCACGGGGAAGTCCGCTACCCGCTTATCCCGAATGAAAGCAAAGAGCCTTCTCTGGTCCTCCGGCGTCAGCAGCAGATCCGGGTGCTCAAGCGCGCGGCCTATCGGTTCGAGTCCGATCACCCGCCAGGAGTCGATATCAACATCGCCAAAATATTCAAAGAGCGCGTCCAGTTCCCCTATATTTTGGTGGTTGACGACCGTCGTGATCTGTATCGAGTGAAACCCGCCTTCCTCGATCAGGTTGCGCACTCCCGCCATCGTCCGCTCAAACCCGCCGGGCATTCCACGCAGGCGGTCATGGGTTTCCGGCAGTCCGTCCACGCTGATCGAGATCGTGCCCATGCCGGCCTCGTGCAGCCTGCGCGCCACTTCACGGCTGATCAGCGTCCCGTTCGAAGTCATCCCCCATCGGAATCCCCGGTCGTGAATTTCCTGCGCCAGTTCAAAGAACTCCCCATAAAGCAGCGGCTCTCCGCCCGTCAGGCAGACCTGCGTCATCTTGTTCCCGTAGCGCGCCTCCACCTCATCGAGCACCCTCAGATACTCTCCGACCGGTAGGCCGTCCGGCGACTGCGGCGTGCATCGGCTTCCGCAATGAAAGCATGCCGAATTGCACTTCAGCGTCAGTTCAAAAAACAGCTGCCTCAACTGCGGCGCCTTATACAGCCTTTCCCGATATTCGCTCAGCTCGTCCAGCTGTTTTTTCTTTATGGACAGTATTTCCTTGCGGTCCACAGTGTTCTCCTATCTGATGCGTCATTCCCGCCTACTCCATATCCGAAGGCGGTCCGTAGACATCCTCATTCATATTATCATCAGGCACAAAGACCTCATTTGTCACGCCGGCAGCACTGTTCGCCTCACCGGCGGCTCCGGTTATTCCGGCCTCGCTATTCGTTCCGCCCGAACCGTTTTCTTCCTCCTTCTGTGTCTGAAACTCCTCCGGAGGACCGTAAACAGCCGGATTACTCTTATGGCAGGAAGTCGCGGAAACAACGACAGAACCTGCCAGCAGCGCGGCAACGGCGAGTTTTTTCTTCGATTTCTTCATGGCAGCCTCATTTCTCAGGAGACGCCTTTACTGTCTCCTGCATCCTCTTCACGGGCCTTGATCCCATTTTTAGCCAAGTGGTCTATCACTCTATAATCGTATCACACTCAGCAACACACCACCAAATCTTTGTTTTCGAGAAGCTTTTTGCCAATCTTATCGCCAACTCTGCAATATATTCACCTATTGACATACTAGGTTTATAGATTGTACAATATATCAACTTTAAACGCACACTATTTTGGAGAATCACCATGTTTCACATTGAGAATGATATCGTCCGTTCACTGCTTCTTAAGGGAAACTTCGGCCTGGAAAAAGAAAGCCTGAGGATCACGAGAGACGGCAATTTTGCTCTGAGCCTCCACCCTTTCCCGGACAACAAGAATATCGTCTATGATTTCTGCGAAAACCAGACTGAGATCAACACCGATGTGGCGCCCTCTGCCGAGGAAGCGGAGAAGCTTCTTGCATTCCATACATGTCAGGTTCACAAGAAGCTTGTCACTTTGGACGAGCCCGAGTATATGTGGCCCTTTTCCAATCCTCCCTATATCCGCAATGAGCGCGATATTCCCATCGCGCACCACAACTCCAAAGCGGAGTATTCGGAAGGTTACCGGGAATATTTGGCTAACCGCTACGGAAGGTATATGATGTCCTTGAGCGGGATCCACGTGAACTACTCTTTTTCCGACGAGCTGCTGAGAGCTGATTTTAATCTGAGCGGAGGCGGCAATTTCGAGGAGTACAAGAACAAAGTTTACCTTGATCTCGCCGCGGGTCTAGCCGCATACGGCTGGATCGTAACTGCTCTGACCGCGGCAAGTCCGCTTTTAGACGGAAGTTATCTTGAGCGGGGCAGGCGCGGCATCACTGCTTTCAATGGTCTTGCGAGCACAAGGTGCAGCGAGCTGGGTTACTGGAATTACTTTGTTCCGGTTTTCGACTACTCGGATATAAAGGCCTATGCCGCCAGCATCCGGCAGTACGTCGACGCGGGCCTCATCGTCTCTCCGACAGAGCTCTACTACCCTGTCCGCCTCAAGTCTTACGGAAAGAACAACCTGGACAGGCTCGCCGCGGAGGGCGTCAGCCATATCGAGCTGAGGACCGTTGACCTCAATCCTTATGAACTATCGGGGATCAACCTCAAGGACTTGAAATTCATCCAGCTTCTCTTTGCCTGGATCGCCTCAAATCCGAGAAAGGAACTCACTCTCAGGGACCAGGTCCAGGCCGCGCAGAATTTCAAGAAGGCCGCCCACTATGACCTCAAGACTGTCAAAATAGTGATTCCCAAAGGCAAATCCCTCTCCGTCGTGAAGACCGGATTCGAAGCCTTAGAGCAGATGAAAAAGTTCTATCGCGATTTCCCTGATGATGTCATGGAAATACTGGAATTCGAGGAAGAAAAGCTGAGGATCCCCGAGAAGAGATATGCCTGGATGATCAAAGAACAGTTTGAAGACGACTTCGCCGGCAAAGGACTTAAACTTGCCAAAGAACTTCAGGAGAGAATACTGACAAATGTGTGAACTTTTTGGACTGACCGGTCCTGATGAAATAGTCGTAAATGAATATCTCGAGACTTTCGCCAGCCACAGCGTGGACCACCCGAACGGATGGGGGATCGCTCTATTTTGCGGCAAAGAGGTCAACATCGAGAAAGAGCCCGTCGCCGCCTATCGGAGCAGTTATCTTAAAGAGCGCCTCAGAACACCGCTTCGCGCCGCGAACATGATGGCTCATATCCGCTTCGCGACCCGCGGCCACATGTCATACGAGAACTGCCATCCCTTTGTCAGACATGACGCGAGCGGAAGGGCCTGGACCTTTATGCACAACGGCACGATCTTCAACTGCCCTCTGCTCAGCAAATACCTGTATACCCAGAGCGGTCAGACGGACAGCGAGCGGATCCTGCTGTATATGATCGATCAGATCAACGCCGAGATCGAAAAGCAGGGGCGGATCCTCAAAGACAGCGAGCGCTTTGATGTGATCGACCGCGTGGTGCTCGAGATCACAGCCCACAACAAAGTCAATTTCATGCTCTACGACGGGAGCATGCTCTATGTGCATGATAATCTGAAAGGAAGTCTGTTCGTGCATCACCTTGAGCGCTCATTGCTGTTCGCGACCACACCGCTGAACAGTAAAAAATGGGAGCCTGTCGAGCCCTGCCGGCTCCAGGCCTACAAAAATGGCAGGCACGTTCTGTCAGGAACTGCCCACCAAAATGAATACATCGAAAATCCCGAAGACATGAAACTTATTTTTCTGGATTACGCACAGCTCTGATGCTGCACTGGCGCAAATCGAGTAGGATGCTCCTACTCGATTGACCGTTGGCCGCCAAATACATCTTCGTGCAAGCACGAGATGTGCTTGGCGGCTTATCGCGCAAAAAAAGCAGAGGCCGCCGCAATACGCGACGACCTCTGTTTTTCTATTCTTTGAAACGGATCTGCGTGATCACGCATGCATGATCAGGTAGATCGCAACCGACACGATCGTGCTGGTAAGTCCGATCGCCGCCTCATAAGGGATCACCTTCATGCGGTCGCCGATGGAAAGGTTGACCGCGCCGCCTGTGGCGTGGAAGAAAGAGCCGTGAGGCAGGGAATCCAGGACCGTTGCGCCGGCGTGGATCATAGCCGCTGCGGCAAGTCCGGAGACGCCGTTCGCAAGGAGTGTGGGGGCAAAAGTCTGAGCCGCCACAGTTGCACCGGCTGTCGTCGATGCAGTAGCTGCTGCCATCAGGATGCCGGCGAGAGGTGCCAGGACAAAAGCAGGCATGTTCATAGCTTCCAGAATGTTGGTAACATCATACTGCAGTGCAGAAGCTTTGATGATGCCGGCGATGGTGCCTGTTCCGATGAGGAGGATGGAGACGCCGACGACCTTGCTCAGGCCGAATTCCATGTACTCGACACAGTTCCTGACCTTGCCGGTCGCGATCATGCTGATGAATCCGCCCACAGGAAGCGCGATGAGGGGATCGATCGCGATTCCCGCAATAGGACGAAGCGCCAGCATGATGATAACTACGACCGGACCAAGAACAGCAGCGCCGAAACCGGGCAGATTCTTCTCTCCGGAACTCTCCATATCTGCGGAAGTGATCTCATCACCTGTCTTTTTGACCAACAAAGATGCCAGGAAAATTGTCATAGCAAGAGCAAACAATGCGGGAACGGCGTTTCTCATCATGACCGCCGTCAGATCCTGTTCAAAAGCCTCAGAGACCGCGATCGTATTGGGGTTGGGCGAGATGATGTTTCCCGCCTTTCCTCCGCCGATCATGGCCACGAGAATGCCGCTCTTGGACAGACCCGCTCTCTTGCCGATCGCCAGCGCGATAGGCGCAACAGTAATAACCGAGATGTCAATAAACACGCCTACCGCGCAGATGATCATCGTAGCAATGGCAATAGCGGCTACAGCCCTCTTCTCTCCCAGTTTCTCAACGATCGTCTCCGCTATCTTCTCCGCGGATCCCGTCTTGATCAGGGCGCCTGCAAGAATGCCGCTTGTCAGGATCCTGAGGACCGAAGACATCATGGATCCCGCGCCGCTCACCATCGTGCTGACAGTGTTTGCGAGTCCGCCGCCTCCGATCAGGCCGCCGATCAGCGCGCGTGCAGCTTCATGCCTGCATAAACCATGCGGAACATGCGGATCGCTCCCTTGTAGTAGAGCTCCTCGGCCTTCTCCAGTGCTGTTGCGAGCGGCATCGGTCTGTCAACCGTTGTCATGATGGAGTCGATTCCGTGCTCGTAGATCTGGTCATATCCTTTGCCGAGTCCGCCGCACAGAGCAACGACCGGGATGTCGTACTTGTTCGACCTGTCTCCTACGCCCTGCATTACTTTGCCAAAACAGCTCTGCCAGTCCGTTCTTCCCTCGCCTGTCACGACCAGGTCCACGCCCTTAAGCAGTGAGTCAAAATCGATCAGATCCAGAACAGTCTCGATACCGGACTTCATCTCCGCGTTCAGGTAGATCTTCAGCGCTGCGCCAAGGCCGCCTGCCGCGCCGGTTCCGGGAGTCTCGTCGGGGTTGATGCCGAACTTCTCGATGATCACGTCTCTGTAGTTGCACATTCCCTTCTCCAGGCGATCCAGGATCTCGGGAGTGCCGCCCTTCTGCTTGCCGAAAGTATAGGTTGCGCCATCTTTGCCGCAGAGCGGATTCGTGACATCGCACATAACCGTAAAGTGTGCTGCCTTTGCCTTCTCGTCGAGACCGCTCACGTCGATATCTGCCACTTTCTCGAGATCGCTGCCCTTGCCTTCGAGCTCATTTCCATCCGCATCCAGGAAGCGGATTCCCAGGGCGCGGGCAAAGCCCATGCCGCCATCATTTGTAGCGGAGCCGCCGATTGCGATCGAAATCTCTGTGAAGCCTGCGTCCAGCGCTGCTTTGACCAGCTCGCCGGTGCCATAAGTCGTTGTGTTGAGCGGGTTTCTCAGTTCCTCAGGTACCATGGGAAGACCGGAAGCCTGGGCCATCTCCAGAACAGCCTCTTTCTCGCTCAGCTTTCCGTAGTATGCATTGGCCTTCTCCATCAGCGGGCCGTGTACGTCTGCGTAGACTTTGACGCCCTTTCTTGCCAGGATCACCGCGTCAGTCGTGCCCTCGCCGCCGTCCGCGACCGGAACTCCGATCGTCTCGCAAGGCCCGAACACCTCGTGGGCTGCCTTCGTGAGAAGCTCCACTGTCTGCTCGCTGGAGATCGTTCCCTTGAAAGAATCAGAAGCAAATAAAAGTTTCATCGTTCCCCTCCTTTTTGTTGTTCTGCACCAAACCGTCTCTGTTCTGCATTTGGCGTGTTTCCGGATTTTTTGTTGACATTTTTCTTGGTTTTCGCTGCTGTTTTGTTCTCTCTTTTGTTTTCTTGATTATATTTTACCCAAATCCCTGATAATTCGTAGATTCCCTCAATATAAAAAGAGCGCACGCTTTTGTTCTTATGAAACAAAACGTGCGTTCCTGTTTTTTGTATCGGTAAATTTTCGACCGTAAACGGATTACTTACCGGTCTCCGGAGCTGCGGCTTCCGCCGGAACTGCCGCCAGCTTCCATTTTCTGTTCCAGATCTCGCGGATCTGCTCTGTTTTGGCATCGCGGAGTAACCAGAATGCCGCTGCTGCCATCACAGCCGCCATTGCGAGGTTGAAAACGTCCCCCCACCAGAATGCCCTGGCGGACATAATGCCGTTTTCCGAGACGTTGCTCTCGCAGGCAATCGCAATTATGTCATGCAGCGCATGGTAAAACATGCACGGCAGAATGCTTCCGGTTCGCAGATACACAGCTGCAAAGATAAAGCCGACGCTCACGGATCCGATCACCTGAAAAAGCGTCTGCAGAGGATCAGCGCCCGCAAAAATATTCGCCGCGTGGATCAGGCCGAATACAATTCCTGAAACCAGTGCAGCCTGCCTGAACAAATTCCTGTCCTTCCACTGGCGCATCAGAGTGCTGATGATCACGCCTCTGAATACGACTTCTTCTTTAATACCGGCTGTGAGTGAAACGAAGAGGATGGTCAACGTCAGCGGCTTAATACTGAAGCTGCCGTCGATCAGGTTAGGGGCATACGAGATCAGTACATAACCCAGCTCGATGAGGCCCAGAAGGAACCCCAGCGGAAGATCGCCCTTCAGCATTCCCTCGAACTCCGGCCTGAACCACCACTTATACAAAACCAGCGTGATCGCAGCGCCTGCAAAGAGTCCGACCGGCCCTGTTGCGACATCGTACCCGCTGATCACCATATGAATTCCGAAATTAATAATGACTTCGATGATTTCAAATAAAAGCATCCAAAAGATAGCCATAAGAATTGCGGCAACCACAGGGAATTTCTCAACAAACTTGTGCTGTCTCGTTTTTTGATTGTCCATTTCTAAATTACTCCTTACGATTAGTCATATATATTCTGTAGTTGGCTGCCCTGGCTTTAACTGCCGCCGAATAGCCGCGCGTCCGCGCGCAGGCACTTCATTTGAGGAATGCCTCGGTCTCTTTCATGACCCGTCTCAGTTCTTTCATATCCTCGAACACGTCCTTGCTCTCCAGAGAGTGGTTCGCGTGAGGGACCAGTCTGCAGGGAATGCCCCGCTCTTCGCATAGCGCGGGAATCCGGCTGTTCTCTTTGCCGACCCACGGATCGTCATCGCCGGTAAAAGCAATCGCTTCTCCGATCGGAAATCTGAAAGTATCTTCCAGCGGCGTGTAGAGAACCTGGCGGATCCGGGCTTTTGCCGAACTATCCGCCGCGATCTTAGCCGCCACGATCGTTCCAATACTCTTTCCGATGAACACAACATCGTCGTACTCCGTAAAGTCGACGCCTGCAAGCATCTCCTCAGCCTGGCGCAGCGCAATAAAAAACGACTCCTCCATCCGGTTCCGGTCGCCCTTCACCTTCGGTGGAAAGCCTTTATAATCCATAATACGGATCTCATATCCGTATTCCACGGCGATCCTTCTGCCAAAATATAGCAGCGGCTTGTCCGCCGTGTATCCGATTCCGGGAAAAATGACTGCCAGTTTATGTGCTTCTTTCTTCATGCTCTGTCACCCGCCTCGTCCGATTTCAATTTCAGTAGTTCCCATACTCTCAAATCCCCCGCGGCAATTCCCGCGCACTCAAATCCCCCGCGGCATCTGCCGCGGGGGAAACTGAATTTAAAGATAACTGACCGTCTCCGCCAGCGGCTTCCTGCTGCTGTGATTCGGAAGTGGGCCTGCGCCCTCCGCCGCGTAACCGAGGTCAAGCAGCATCAGGATCTCTTCGTTTTCCGGAAGGCCGATCGCTTCCGCCATCTTATCTGGGTCGAAGAAATTGATCCAGCAGCTGTCCACGCCTTCATCTGCCGCGGCCAGGATCATGTGGGTCGCCACGATCGTCGCGTCCTCCACGCCCGAATCGCGCTTTCCGCCCGGATATGTGAACACATTGTTTTTGTCGAAAGCTACTACCAGCACAACAGGTGCGCCATAGCGGCAGGGAGTTACGCCGTCAATCTTAGCCAGGATCTCTTCTGACTGAACGACGTACACATGTTGCTCCTGCAGGTTCTTGGCAGTGGGAGCAAGTCTTCCGGCTTCCAGGATCGCCTCAAGTTTCGCTGCTTCAAGCATGCGGGCGCTGTATTTTTTGCATGAATAACGATTCTTCACAACTTCTTTGAATTCCATGTTTTGCCTCCTTTGGCTTATTATTTGTTTCTTATTTGTCCTCTTCCAGATACCCGGACGCAAATGACCAGAAATCCCCCAGGTTTTCCAGCGTGAAAATATGCGGTTCCGAGTGAATATAGTGCTCGAGATTTC
>Ga0310695_10012993_pt1 | contig 11543 bp, 3 predicted proteins | sample RumenRJG_04DNA_FD_203882 | JGI IMG/M metagenome (GOLD analysis project Ga0310695, IMG submission 203882) | Bovine rumen microbial communities from Lethbridge, Alberta, Canada - RJG_04 (v2) (version 2) | ecosystem: Host-associated > Mammals > Digestive system > Stomach > Rumen | place: Canada... | reverse complement strand
TTGTTCCAAAAAATAATCCTTCAAGTAAATCAAAAAGACCAAAAAGTAATATGATTTTTAGAGGGAGAAAAGTTCATATTAATAATTCTAATGAAGAAAGATTAAATAATTATACTTTATTAACTTTTCAAATTTCATCTAATTGGGGAAATAATACAAAAATTAGTATTAATTCTATTACTTTATATAATATTGAAAATGAAATTATTAATATTGAAAAAGGAAAAATTGATAAAAATAATCCTTGGAATAGTAAATATTCAAAAAGTGAAATTAAGAAATTAAAAATATATTTTTTAAATACTCAAAAAGTAAAAAGTATTGAAATTTTTAATGGATTTAATGATTCTGGAATAAAAAATATTTGTATTATTCAAGATGAAAAATTTAATATTTGGAAAGGCGTTATTCCAAAAATTAATCAATTAAGTAATAAAACTTATAAAATTGAAATTGAACAATATAAATTTCATCATAATAAAAAAATTTTAAATAAAGAAAATAATAATAATAGTAATAAAGAATTAAAATTAGGTGAAGTTGAAATTAAAAAAGCTAATATTGATTTAATTGATGATGTAATAGAAAGAACTAAAAGAAAAGCTTTGACTAAAATAGAAAATGAAAATATTAATTTTGAATTATGTAATAAATTAAAAATTAATTTTATAAATAATTATGGAAATAATAGATTTGTTGGTTTAACTGGAATTGAATTTTTAGATGATAATAATAAAATAATTTCTTTAAATAAAAATATAAAAAGTATAAATTCAAATATTGGAAATTCAAAAGGACAAAATTTTATTTTAGATAAAAAAGTAATTCATAATTTATTCAATCCAAAAAATGAAATAAATAATCAAAAATATATGTTTTTAACATATTTTAAAAATGCATTTGTAGAAATATATTTTTCAAAATTTATAAAAATAAAACAAATAACAATTTACAATTATAATTGTCCTTATTTTTTAGATTGTTGTACAAAAGAATTAAAAATATCATTTTATAGAGATACAAAATTAATACATTCATATAATAAAATATTTCTATTAAAACCACCTGGAGAAGAAGGAATAGATTATAGTCAAAATATATTATTTCCATTTCAAAATAAAAGATTTCAAAAAGAAGTAAATAATAAAAATATTTTAAGTGAAAAATCAATATTTAATTTTTCATATTATTGTCCTTATTGCCCTTCTGGTTTTGTTATTAAAATTGAATTATTATCCACTTATGGTAATAAAGAATATATTGGTTTAAATTCAATTGAAATTATAAATGATAAAAATGAGAATATTTTTTTAAAAGGAAAAATATTTTTTTTTCCTGATAAAGTTATTATAAATCCAGGAGAACAAATTTTAGGAAATTTTTCTAATATAAATCAAAAAATAAATGGAGGAATGAATAGAATTATTATTATGTTTGATGATCTTGAAATTATTAATTGTATTAAATTTATTAATTATGAAAAATATAAAGATATTGCTGTTAAGGAAATTAAAATTTTAATTGATGAATATATTGTTTATGAAGGAAATATTAAAAATAAAGGAGAAACTATTATTGCATTTAATGAAAATTATTTAGATCAAGATTGTAATAAAGATAATTTTTTAGAAGAAAGATATGAAGTTTTGCAAACTTCTGATGCAAAGATTTTAAAGTTACAAAATTATTAAAAGATACAAATTGTTTATAATAATATTATAAATTAATTTTTTATATTTAAAAATTTTTATTTTAAAATTTTTGTATTAATATATGGATGATATAAAAATTTTTTTAAAAAACACTTCTTTGAATAAAAAATTATATAAATAAAATAAATTAAAATATAAAGTATATTATTTTATTAATTTTTGTTCTCATATTTTAAATCATCAATAGCATAAATTTACGATTTTTTTTGAAAATAAAAATAATTTATCATTCCATTTACTATCAAAATCTTCTTTAATATAATTATTAATTTCTTTTAAATTTCCATTACAATCTTGAATTTTTTGAATTAATTTATCCATTTTTTCTTTTGTAAGTTGATCACAAAAAAATCCATATTTAATACAAATATTAGAATAATTATTATTATTATTAACAACTTCGTTAGGTGTTGGTTTTTTCTTTAATTGATTACAATCAACTTCATCAGAAAATTCAATTTCTTTAACTTTAGAATTATTATTATATTTCAAACTAAAATAATTTTTTTTATTATGATAATCATTATTATTTAGATTATTTTTCTTATATAATTTAATTTTATCTTCAAATGATATAACATTATTATTAGAAATTTGTCTCATTGGAATAACCTCATTATCACCTTCTTTATTATTAATCATAACATTTTTATTATCATATGACTTTCCTTTAATTTGAAATAATTCTTTAGAATTATCTTGACTTGTTCCCCTAGAAACATTTGGTGAAGGTGACACATTAAAACTATTTAATTTCTTACTTATATCTTCTATTTTTTCATCATTTTCATTTTCATTAACATTATCACAATCATTATCAAATTTATTATTTCCATTACTTTTATCATCATTATTTTTATTATTAAAAAAACTCAAATTAAATAAAGAATAATAAGGTGAATTTTTACTAATATTATCATCAATATAACATTCATTCCAATCAATATATCTTTTAGTAAACCCAAATTTATTCATTTTATTAATAATAAAATCATATTCTAAAACTTCTTTAATTGAAGGTCTATTATTAGGATTTTTACATAATAATTTCGAAATTAGAATTTTCAAATCTTCAGAATAAGTTTTAGGAATAGGTAAAACTTCCCTTCCTTTAATTTTTTCAATTAATTCAGGAATAGTTTTCCCTTCAAATGGTTTTCTAAAAGTAGTCAATTCATATAAAACACATCCAAGCATCCACATATCAATTTTAAAATTATATTTTGATCCAGAACAAATTTCTGGACTTAAAAAATAAGGTGTTCCTAAAGGAGTTTTTGAAAAATCAAAACTATGTTCTAATAATTTAGAAATACCAAAATCACCAACTTTAATTATTCCTTCTGTAGTTAAAAAAATATTTTGACATTTTATATCTCTATGAATTATTCTTTTTGAATGCATATATCTTATTCCTTGACATATTTGAAGAAACCAATACCAAATTAAATCTTCTTCTATTTTTTTATTTTCATTTATATATTTTTTTATTTGATTTGTTAAATCACCTCCATCTGCATATTCCATTATTATATTTAATGTTGTTCCATTTTTTTTCTTATAACTTTTTTCATATTTTATTAAATTTGGATGATTTAATGTTTTAAATATTTCTATTTCATTTTTACTTACATCATTTTTTTCTTCTTCTTCATTGCTTAGTGTTACCTTTTTTAATGCGTAATATTGACCATTTTCTAATGATTTTATTTTGTATACTAAGGTCCCGCCTGAACCTTTTCCTATGAAATCAACTTTAATGTATTCTTCATCTTCTTCTTCTTCCATTTTTTTTTTTGGAGTTTTTTATATATTTTTTGTTTTTATAATATAATTAATTTTTTTTTTTTATTTTTTTAATTTTTTTTATATTTAGTTAAATTAATTTAAAATGTTACTCTATTTCTATAAATTATCATCAATTTTTTTATTTACTCTTAACAACATTTTTTTTCTTTGTTCATGTTATTATTATTATTTTCTTTGCTATTTTTAACATTATTTTCTTTATTGATATTATTATTATTGTCAATATAATCTTGATTAAAACTATTCTTATTTCTATTTTTTTCTTTAACAATAAATATAGATTTTTTTCTATTTTCTCTATTTCTAATTAATTCAGAATCATCAATACTAATTTGATTATTTAAAATTCTTTTTTGTAATTCATTTTCTTTATTAATATATTCTTTACCTAATTGATAAAAGACATTATAAACACTATTATAATCCTTAGCACTAGTTTCAAAAAAAGGAATATTTTTCTCTTTAGCATATTTTTCCCCATCAATTTTACTAACTACTTGCTTTTCAAATAAATCACTTTTATTTCCACATATTCCAATAATAATATTTTTTTTATTATTAATATCAGTAATTTGTTTATACCAATTATCTAATTTTAAAAAACTTTCTTTTGATGTACTATCATAAACTAAAATTGCAATATTTGAATTTTTCATAAATATTTTATTTATTGAAGCAAAAATTTCTTGTCCAATTGTATCCCATATTTCTAAATTTAATTTTACATTATCAATTTCTATTATTTTCTTAAATTTATCTACTGAAGTATTCATTAAATAATCTATTTTAAAACTTTTTTCTATTAATTGATGAATTAAACTTGTTTTTCCTACTTTACCATTACCAACAAGAATTACTTTTAAATTTGAATTCATCAATTAATTTGTTTTTTTTTAATATTTTTTTTTTTCTTATTTGTTTAAATTACATAAATTAAATAAATTTTTTTTATTTTTTTAGATTATATGATAATTAATATTTTTTCCCCTATTTAATTTTGAAATACCAAAAAGGGCTATAAAAATTAAAATAATAATAATTTAAAATAATGTCGTATAATCAAGCAATAGAATATAATTCTAATAATCAAAATAATATAAATAAAAAAGAAACAATGACAAGTGAACAAAAAAGACAAATTGTAGATGATTTATTTTCATCGGATTCTCAATTAAGTATTCAATCAAATGATAAAAATTTAAATTCTGAAAATAAAGTTTTTTTACAAAATAATAAATTACTCAATCCAATTATAAATAATCAAGAAAAGAAATATATTAATAATATCATAAATAATGATAATAATAATAATTTTAATGATAATAATAATTATAATAATTCTAATAATAATTATAATAATTTAGAAAATAATTTTAATATTAACAATCATATAAATCAACAGAATTTTAATAATCATTTTAATGATAATTTAGAAAATAATAATAAAAATAATAATGACCCAGTTAAATTAATAGATTTTAGTTTTACTGGGAATAGTGTCAAAAATTCATCAATCTTTTCAAATAATCAAAATAAAGATGGAGATAAAAAAGATGATATACTATTAGATTTACAAGAGGTTAAATTTTTTGAAAGTTTTAAAAATCAAAATAATGATTTTAATTCTCACGAAAGAAATAGTCTAAATGAAAAAGAAAAAATACAAAAAGAAGAATTAGAAAAAGAAAGATTAGAAAAATTAAGACAAGAAGAATTAGAAAAAGAAAGAATTGAAAAAATAAGACAAGAACAATTGGAAAAAGAAAGATTAGAACAATTAAGACAAGAAGAATTAGAAAAAGAAAAAATTGAAAAAATAAGACAAGAAGAATTAGAAAAAGAAAGATTAGAAAAATTAAGACAAGAAGAATTAGAAAAAGAAAAAATTGAAAAATTAAGACAAGAAGAATTAGAAAAAGAAAGATTAGAAAAAATAAGACAAGAAGAATTAGAAAAAGAAAGATTAGAAAAAATAAGACAAGAAGAATTAGAAAAAGAAAGAATTGAAAAATTAAAACAAGAAGAATTAGAAAAAGAAAGATTAGAAAAATTAAAACAAGAACAATTGGAAAAAGAAAGAATTGAAAAAATAAGACAAGAACAATTGGAAAAAGAAAGATTAGAAAAAGAAAGATTAGAAAAATTAAGACAAGAACAATTAGAAAAAGAAAGAATTGAAAAATTAAGACAAGAACAATTGGAAAAAGAAAGATTAGAAAAATTAAGACAAGAACAATTGGAAAAAGAAAGATTAGAAAAATTAAGACAAGAAGAATTAAGAAAACAACAATTAGAAAGAGAAAGGCAAGAAAAATTAAAACAAGAACAATTAGAAAGAGAAAGGCAAGAAAAATTAAGACAAGAAGAATTAGAAAAAGAAAGATTAGAAAAATTAAGACAAGAACAATTAGAAAAAGAAAGAATTGAAAAATTAAAACAAGAAGAATTAGAAAAAGAAAGAATTGAAAAATTAAAACAAGAAGAATTAGAAAAAGAAAGAATTGAAAAAATAAGACAAGAAGAATTAAGAAAACAACAATTAGAAAGAGAAAGGCAAGAAAAATTAAAACAAGAAGAATTAGAAAGAGAAAGGCAAGAAAAATTAAAACAAGAAGAATTAGAAAAAGAAAAAAGAAATAAAAGAAAAAAAGTAGATTTTGATAAAATAGATATACCAGAAGAACCAAAAAGAAATGAAGCGCCTTATCCTTTAGTAAATAAAAATGAAGAAAGAATAAGTACAAAACCAGAACAAAGAAATACATCTAATTTTAATGATAGTATTGAAATACCAGAAAAAGAAAAAGAACAAGATAAAATATTTTTAAAATTTAAAAAAAAAAAAGAAATTGAAAATCCATTTTTAAATAATAAAAGTATTGAAAAAAATAATCAAATAATTATAAAAGATTTAAATTTAAATAATATTAATTTAAAAAATATGCCGAAACATAATATTGAAAATAATAATAACAATAATAATATAAGTAACAATAATAATAATAATTTAAAAGATAAAAAAAATAAAAAAAAAAGAAATATAAATAGTGAAATTAACTTATTAAATGAAGAAAATGAAGGAATGATTCATCTTTCTCAAGAAACATTAACTAAAGAAATAGAAAAAGATGTTGGAATTAATATAAAACAATTTCTTAATTTATCACCAAGAAAAAAACAAAATTTTGAAAAAATTGAAAAAAAAATTAATATTGATGATAGTGATATTGATGGTGATTTTGGTGAAGATTATAAAGTTGATTCAAAAAATGAAATGATTAATAATAATATTAATAATAATATTAATAATAATATTAAAAATAATATTAATAATAGTAATGATATTAATAATAATGTTAATAATAATAATGATGATGAGGAATTATTTAATGAAGTTAAAATTATTAAATCTAATAAAAAGCATGATAAAAAAATAGAAAATATTCATAAATCAATTGAAAGTTTAAATAATAAAAATTTAGATAAAAATATACAAATTATAAGTTCAAAAGATAAAAAAAAAATAAATAAAAAAAAAATAGAAAATGAAAATAATAATTTATATCCTGAAATTACTAATTTTGATAACAAACCAGAAATAACATTTTTAGAATATTTGGGTCCTAAAAATTATTATACAATATGGGAAAATAAAGATTCAATTGAGAATAAAAAAAATGGTATTAATAATAATAATTATTTCCAAAATTATATTTTAAATGATTCAAGTATTTTTAATTTAATTCAAGAAGAAAATTTTTTAAAATATTATGAAATAATATCTCAAAATTATTTAGCAAATATTTCATTATTCCCAAATATTTTTTCATTCATTGATGTAAATCAAAAAAATCAAATTTATTTAAATATAAAAAAAGAATTTAATGAATTTTTAACTTATTTAATTTATCCTTCTTTTTTTTCAAATAAAGATTTTGAAACAATTTACCATATTAAAACAAATATATTTGAATCATTTAGATATTTAAATCCAGAAAATGGAGATTCATTTTATAGAGCATTTATTTTTTCATTATTTGAAAATTATATTATAAATCAAGAATTAGATTCATTTTGTATTATATTATTTGATATTTATAGATTGAATCAAATTAGTCCAATTTATGATGGATTAAATATTGAAAAATCACTTGTTATTTTTAATATTATTTATGATTTAATGAGAGCTGAACAATGGGATGATGCATATGAAATATTATTATTTTCATTTATTGAAATTGATAATTCTTTTGATCAAGTTTTAATAAGATATGTTAGATATTGTGTTTTTGGTTATTTAATTAATTTAGAAATTATTAATAGTTCAAATCAAAATGTTAAACATATGAAAAAAAATTTTAATTATAAATTAGGAATTATGTACTATAATGAACCAAATAGAAATGTTATTGATAGTTTATCAATTATTTTTAATGTTAATTTAAATATTTTTTATATTGAAGGAGATATGAAAGAATTTAAAAAAAAAGATTTTACAAGAATACAATCAAATCTTACAATTAATATTGGTTATTTTTATACAAATTATCATATTATATATCAAAATTCAAATAAAATAAAAAAAATATTTAATAAAAATAACCCAAATATAAATCATATTTTATCAGTAGAAAAAATAGAACAAAAAAAACAATGTTCAAAATGTAATACAAATTCAACATATGTGAATTTTCCAAAAGAAAAAAAATCAATATGTTCAAATTGTTTAGATCAAAAAATAATAGAAATACTAAAAGAAAGAATTCAATTATGTTTTCAAGAAAATTATATAAACTACTCATTTTATATGAGACCAATAAAAATAACAAAAGAAATACAAATAAGTGACTTAGATTACATTTATTTATTTAAAAATTCATTTACAGAAAAATGTTCCAAAACATTAATTTCATTATGTTATAAATGTACAAAAGATTTCCAAAATTTAATAGAATTAAGTTGTGGTTGTCATTATTGTAAAGAATGTTTATTAGATTTAATAAATATATCAACAGATTCAAAAATAATATTAAATGGTTTTGAAAAAAATTCAAAATCAAAAACAAAATGTCATTGTGGAAATGATTTTAATTTTGAAGATGCAATTGATAAAATTTCAGATATTAATTTTGATGAATATGAAAATAAAGCAGAAGAAAGAATGATAAATTATGTTGAAGAATTATGTTTAATTTGTTTAAAAAAATTTGAAAAAAATATGAATGTTCGTTCAAATCATAAAAAACCTTCTTATTATGAAATTGATATTATAATTCATAAACAATTTATTAAAGAAAATTATATGAAAGGTTTAGATTATGTTGATGAAAGACATATTATTTGTTCTGATTGTTTTGAAAAATTATCTGAAAATAAGGAAAAAAATAATTTTGTTGTTGATGGGAAAGAATATAAAATTTTAAATTGTTTAATTTGTGATATGAATCATTTAGTTGATAAAATTAAATGGAAAAAACTTTTACCTAAACCTGCTTGTAGTAAAGGATGCTTTGTATTTTAGAAAAAATAAAATTAGTTTTTATTTATATATTATTAATATAAGATTCCAATTATAAAAATTAATAATTATTTTTTAAATTTAAATTATTTCATTTTAATATTAGTTAAATATTATTTTTTTTATTAATTACTATTCTTTTTTTTCTTCTATTTCTATTTTTTCTTTGTCTGTATTTTCATTTTTTTCTTTTTTATCTTTATTTTTTAATTCTTCTTCTACTTTTTTCTTTTTTTCTTCTTCTATTTGTTTTTCTTTTTCTTGATTATATTTATCAAAAATACATAATTTTAAATTAATAAATTCTTTTAATAATTTCTTTGATGAAGCTCTTAAATTTAAATTTGAAGATTCCATAAAATCAATTAAATTATTAAAAACAATTTCTAATTCCTTCTCATTTAAAAACTTTAAAATTTTAGGAATAATATTATCAATTTGATTTTTAATTACATTTATAATTTGAGAATTTTCATCTTGATTTATATTATATTTTACAAATATTTTACCAAAATAATCAAAAGATGAAATTAAAGAATTATCAAATAACTCTTCTAAATTACCATATTTATCAAATATTGTTAATTGTATTTTTTCTAAAGCATTAAGCATTTCAATAGTTTGATTTGAATTAGAAATTTGAATTCCTTCAAAATTATTATCATAATAAATTTGAAGTATTTTTGAATAAATTTTAGAAATTTTTTTATATATTTCATTTAAATTATTAGAAGAAAATTGAATTAATGCATTTAAAAATGATGTATATGCACAACCAAATAATATAATATCTTTTAATTTTTTTTCATTTATTTTTGTTGATATATTTGTTAATAAATTTAATATAAATAAATTCTTTAATGATATTTTTTCAATAGTTGATTTTGATAATTTATTATTAAGAGATATTAAATTATTTGCTAAAATTCTTAAAACTAAAGAACTTTGTTTATTAAATAAACTTAAATCATGCATTGTTAATAAAAGATCTTCAAAGAAATAATTATAATTTAAAACATCTACATCTATTTTTCCTATTAATTCTTTGAATTTTTCTAAAAAAAATTCCATTCCTATTTCTAAATTTTTTTCATCAAATGATGATAAAATTTGTATTTTTTTACTTATTAAATTAACATCACTTTCTTTATCATAACTTTCTTTTATTTCTTTTATAAATTTAATAAGTTTATTTTTATTTTCTTCTTTAACTTCTTTCCCTTCACCAATAATTAATTGATATTTATCATCATTATTTTGTAATTCATTAATTTCATTTTCTAAAGAATTTTCAATATAAATTTGAATATTTTGATATTTATCATTAATATTTTCTCCAGTACTATAATCTTTATATAATTCTTTTATGTCATCTTGTTCAAAAATATCAATTCTATTATCATAATAATTAAATAATAATGTACATAAATGAGGTTTAAAAAAACAATAAAAAATATAAATAAAAGCATTAATATCTTCAGAAAAAATCATTTCTCTATTATGTGAAATAATTTCAAAAAGTAAATTTGAATATTCAATTACATCAACAGTGATTAAATCATCAAAACCATAAAAGAAAATTTTCAAAAATTCAAATTTTTTATTATTCTTACTTTGTCTTACAATATTTTTATTTTTCTCATCTTCTTTTTTTAAACTATCAGAATCTAACTTTTCAATAATTTTAGAAAATAAATTTAAAATAGTTTCAAAAGCATATTGTTTCATATTTTTATCAAGATACATATAACACAAACATTCAATATATCCTCTAAAAATATCAGGATTAGGATTATTATTAAAAATATTAAAATCATCATAAACTTTTTGTAACATATTCTTAATATCATCATTTATTTTAACATCTTTTCTTTTTAAACCTTCTTTTAAAATATTAAAAACTACAATCCAACCTGAATGAATATTTTTTGAATAAGTACCAACAATATAATGTAAATATGATAATATCATTTCACCTCTACTTGGTTCATTTTCAGTTTGAGAAAAAATAATTTCAAAAGGTCTAAAAAAATCCATTTGAAAATTAAAAACAGATAAATCTTGTTTTTGTAATAATTTACATATTATTTGTTTTAAATTATCTAATGAATCTCTCCATATATTTTCATGTTTAGAATGACTTATTACAGAAATAAAATGTTCTCCTATTAATTTCCATATTTTTACCCATTCTACTTGAATTCTTGATATATTAAATTCGGCAACTTCGACTAATTTTCTTAATGAATATTCTCTTGGTTTATAATAATGATTTAATTCATCATTTGATACATCACATAAACTTTTAACGAAATTTATTATTGTTTCTTCATCAAATAAATAAGTTTTACTGAATACATTATCACAGACAATATCAGAAATATTTTTATTTATAATTTCTTTATTTTGTAAAGTTAAATTAATTTCCTTTTCTAAATTCCTCATTTTACTTTTTCTTTTAATATCTTCAATAATAACAAAATTTTCAGTATTTTGATAATATT
>Ga0310695_10012991_pt1 | contig 11545 bp, 11 predicted proteins | sample RumenRJG_04DNA_FD_203882 | JGI IMG/M metagenome (GOLD analysis project Ga0310695, IMG submission 203882) | Bovine rumen microbial communities from Lethbridge, Alberta, Canada - RJG_04 (v2) (version 2) | ecosystem: Host-associated > Mammals > Digestive system > Stomach > Rumen | place: Canada... | reverse complement strand
CTCCTACGATGGCTCTTTCGAGGAAAACAGAAGGTCTGTAAGGATCATCATCAACATTGACCATCTTGTACGGAAGTTCGTCAAGAACCTCCGGCCCGCCGCCTTCATAAGCAAATCTCGCCACTTCTGTAAACACCTTGTGGCGCAGAAGGTTTTTTTCCGTAGCTATTCCTTTCATAAATGACTTGACCTCCTTGTCATTTCCGCTCAAAAGCAATCTCCGTTACATTATTGTTTTGATCTTGTCTACCATTCTGTCGAGATCCGATCTGTTTTCAAGTTCTGTTATAAGTTCCATCGCCTGAACGACATTATCCGTGATGATCCCGTCTGCATCGGAACACAGGAAGTGTCGCTGCGATTCTTTTTCATTTGCAGTCCATATAATAACCTGCTTGCCCTCTTCATGAATGGAATTTATAGCATCTGTAGTTGCCGATTCTTCCTCAAGGGCTAAATAATCACAATTAAGCCCTGCTGTGTTGCCGAACGATGCAAATGTAAGGAATCCCGTCTGCATCTCAGGGTATTGCGTCTCTATATAATCTATTACGTCATACTTAAGAGAGATCAGAACACATTCATCTTCCATATTATACAGCTTGATCAGGTGCACCGCGTCATCAGCCATTTTCTTGTCAGCTGTATTGCCCTTGAGTTCTGTAAACAGCACTATCCTCCCCTTACTGGCGATCAGCATCTCTTCAAAAGTAGGAACAGGCTCGCCGTCTATTGACAGTTTTTTTACCTCTCTCAGCGTCATTTCCTCAGGTTTTCTGTCAACTCCGGCCACACGCTTAAAAGTACTGTCGTGGTTAACTACATAGTTGCCATCCTTAGTTCTCTGTATGTCTATCTCGCTTCCGTATGCGCCTGCACTCCAGGCTTTCTCAAGTCCGGAGAGTGTATTCTCCCTGCCTTCATTTCCTCCCCCGCGGTGTGCTATGACCTTGACTTTGGTCTCCATCGGGAACATCTGATCAAAATGAACATTTACGAGGAATGTCAACGCGATCACCGCTATCAGCGTTATTACCGCAACCAGTTTGTAAACACTATAGCTTTCTTTTTCTTTCTCATCAAATTCAAATTCACTTCCCTGTTTGTAAGAGTAAAACAGCTGTGTCATCTTAAGCAGATACAGCGGAGTCCCGAGCAGATCGACCAGAGTAGAGAGGATCACGCCGGCGATAACAAAGAATATCGTCAGCGGTCTGCTTGCACTGGTCGGAATGGAAAGCACAGATATAATCTTAAGCGGAAGAAAAAGGCATATTATGGCCGCTAAAGCGATCGTAAATGCGATCGTCAGAATATATATAACATTCTGCTTCAGGTAATCCTTCCAGTTCAATCTTATGAGCCTTTTGGATTGCGCTCCCGCCTCCTTTATCGGAAGTTTGTCCAATATAACGCCATGAAGAATGAACAGATTTGCTATTCCTACGGACAGAAACAGAAGAACGGCAAAGCCTGACAGCAGCGAATACAGCACCGAGCCTTGTATGACAGAAGAGATGAAAGTAGGAATGTACAAACCCTCTGTCATTGTTATAGAAAGGCCTATCCCGAGGATCGGAGCAACCAGAGCGATATAGATCAATACTATGACCCCTCTGAGATTAATGAGCCTTTTGGTAGACTCATATCCGCCTCTTATGCTGTTTTTTACAGAAACCTTCTCGCCTCTCAATATCTCGCCGGTGAGTACGATCTTGGAATTGAGGTCGAGAGCTACATAAATGAACAGTGAAATAAAACCGAGAAGCATGATGCATAAGCCCTGCCATGTCGTGAACAGAAATTTCCAGTCACCTGAAGTCATAGCGACTCTTCCGCTGCTTTTAAGCAGTGCCTGAAAGATCCTGCCAAGCAGGAATATCCAGATCCCGATCAGTATTTTGGTAACGATCTGATAATTGAAAAGTGCAGGAAGGGCCTGGAAATACGGTCTTATATTGATCTTTTTCTTTTCTGTAGTCTTCATGATCTTTTGAGTCCTTATATTCAGTTCAATCAACTGATATTACTAATGGTTCTGTATTTTGGCATAGAAATGACCTGTCAGGTTGTCTGCCTGATCGGTTTATTGAAAACAGACATATCTATATGTTCAGTGACATATGCAGACTCGATATGCTCCAGTATCTTATAAGCAGCACCGCATGCAGCTGCGCAGTTTTTTATAACAATGCTGAAAACAGAAAACATTCCAACATAATCAGCAGACATTCCGAGTGACTGGAAAATAAGCGTATATCCCGCTGTAAGTCCCGGTGATGCCATGGAGAGTTCAACTGCAAGAAGCATAAGAATAAGCAGGAATGAAAAAGATACCGGTGTCCCTGTTATATCCGCAACAAGAAACGGAGCAAGCACGAAAGAAATTGTCAGTGCCGGATCAAGCATACCATCGCTCATCGGGACCCAGAATGATGTGTAATCCCGATCGATGCCAAGTTCCTTTTCTGATATTTCAGTAATGTAACTGCTTTCGGATCTGGACGAGCCAGCCAGCAGACAGCTTCTCACAACAGGCTTGATCTTGCTCCATATCACCGGAATATCTATACTGCATTTTTTATGCACTTTGAAGATCTTGAAAAGCACACATAGTGCCATACAGATGTATGTAGCTACAATGTATTTCCATCCCCTCAGGAAGATCGTGGTCTCCCCTCTGGCTACAATATTGAAAACACTGAGGAATGGCACGATCGGCAGGATCACCTTAATGGTTTCCATCAACCCCGCCAGCCACTCGAAGATCTGCGAAAGCATATCTGAAAGCCCTTTCGCCCTGTCTCCGAGCCGCAGCAATACTGCACCCATCCCGATACCCAGTATCACGATCTGAGGTATATTGTTTTCTACAAAAGGAGTCACAAAGCTGGTGGGGATAACATCCAGGGAGATCTCTATCAGTTTACCGGGATCAAAAGCGATATCGCGCCTTCCGAAGAATGGAAAGAATATTACTCCGAGAATATCTGAGAAAACTGCTATGCATAGCGTAGTTATCAGAAACCTTTTCAGCACTTTGCTCCCAAGGCCTGTGAACTCATCTAAACTGTCAAGTGCGCTGACCGCTCTGACGATGGAAAGGAAAACGATCGGTCCGAGAAGACCGGATAAGACAGCCAAAGCTACCGTGAGTACCGGTTCTGTGACTTCATTTACAATAAAAGCATTTGCCGCTTCAGGCAGCTGCAAGCATATCAGTCCCGCAACAAGCCCGCCTGTCACAGCCTGTATCATCGGCTGCTTCAGCATGTTGCTGCTGGTTCTCTTCTTTCCGGAACGGACAGTAACGATGTTATAACCTGATGTATATCGGTAAGTAAGTGCAGATTTCTGATCGAACAGGACTCTGTCTACAGTCTTAAGCTTTCTGCGTTCTTCAGCTCCGTCACCTTCTTCGAATATATCGTGTTTTTTGCCTTTGACACCGAATCTGAGTTCAGTCCGGCCTGAACGCTTTCTGACATGATATCTTATGGTACTTTCTTCGCCCAGAGAATCTCTGTAAAGATTCAAAATATCTGATGCGGTATCAATGAAAGTCTCTGCGTCTTCAGCAGACAGTTTGCACTTGTTCAGAGTCGTACGGCAATCTTCGATTATTATTCCTATGTTACTGTTTGTCAGTTCCATTCGTAAAACCGTCACCTGTAAACTGTAGTAATATAGCTATCATATATCAAGAATAACCCCTTCTGCCCCAGTACCCGGAATTGCCAGGAACGCGGATGATCCTGCTGTTCATGACATTTAATTATCTTATATTTATTATCTTCTTGTCAACTTTGATGCAGCAGCATCGGACTGTTTCCGAGCACCTTAATATATACAGATCTCCGAGCATCTGCACAGCTATAGATATACAGATCATGCAGTTAGCTGCAATACGCAGAAAGAAAAGAGCCGCTCAATTGAACGACTCTCTGTTGCCTGGAATAAGATCACTTTAGCCTCTTGAGGGATTTGGTCTGTTTATACCAGATCTATCTCTCTGTTATCTCTGTTCAATATGTGCTTTTCGACAGTGCCTCCAAGCTCTGACTTTATCATCTCAGCCAGGTGGTCTTATCCTGCATTAAGATCATCCAGCCTGTCTGCGCTGGTCATTTCAACGCACATAAATGCATTCTTAGTATCCTCTGTCAGCATCGTTCTGACAGACTCTCTCCAATGTTCAGCGTGAGCTTGACAGCGCATCACTGATCCGGATAGATACTCAGGAGACGATCCCGGATGCATGGAGCCAGCTGCTATACAACTCGAGCAAATGCTCAGTATAGCCCTGTCGCAGTGAGATCATGTGTCATATGATGCGAGAAGGTACAAGATACATTTCTCTCATCTTCGATATATCTTCATCCCTGAGTCCGAGTCCTTCATTCAGGAATATCCCGAAGTCCCCATATAGTTTTTCGACCATGTCATACGCAGCTTCAAGATATTCCTTTCTGGCACTGAACATATGCTTCAGTGCCACGCCGGTATTGGGATCAGCTGCTCCCGTCATCCTGAAGAACATTCCGATCATTCTTTGTATATCATCTTCGATCAGTTCATTAGTCCTGAGATAGTTCTGATTGATCGTGTCTCTGTCAGCACCGAGTATCTCAAGAACGATCGCAGTCGCGAATCCTGCCCTGTCCTTGCCTGCAGTACAATGCCACAGCACTGCCTTATCTCTGTCATCCAGCAGCAGATCCACGAACTGTCTGTACCCTCTTCGCGCAGACTCAGATGCCACGAATCCTTCGTATGTTCTGCACATATATTCAAGAGCTCCGTCAGGATCGTTAGCCAGCATCATAAAAGCTTCTTCATCTGACTTCTGATCTCTGCTGACGCCGGCTGCAAGGTCATCGATAATAGGGATGTGTATGTTTTCAACACCGGGAATATCAGGGTCCGGAGTTTCAGATCTCTCATTGTCGCTGCGGAAATCCACTACGACTGAAACCAGTTCGCCTATTCTCTCTATATCGCTTTCAGACCCTATACCGAGTCTGCCACTTCTTATCAGTCTGTCCGGAACGATCATGTAACCATCCTGTACGACTATCCCGCCAAGATCACGGGTATTATTAAGCTGTTCAAATTCTATCTTCTTCATAACTTATTATTTTCTACCCAAGAATTGCACTGCTTCAAAGAATGTTCATCCTCTATTTTTGTCATGATCCACAGCAAAGTCAAGTGCATTATCTACCATATAAAACCGGCCTGCATCGGCAATGCATTATTGATAAGCAGGATATTTGTGCAAAACAAAATTGCCCACCTGCATGTAGGTGAGCAACTTTGCTATTGTATTTAGGTTATTTAAAGAGGTTGTATATGGATGATCACCTTTTTTCGATTACCATGCGAGCATCATGTAGTCAAGGAGTTCCTGTTTGCTGCTGAGTGGCTTGAACCATGTGCTGGCATCGACTCTTTCCCAGACTTCATCTGCGCATTTAGCTACGAGTTCTTTGCTGACCTCGAGTCTTGACTGGCTGAGTCTGGTAGGTACACCGAGTTCCTCAACGAATGCCTCATAGCGCTTGAGACCTTCTCTAGCTGCTGTCATATCATCGAGTGCAGGATTTACTCCCCATACATTCTTAGCCCATCTTGCAAATCTATATGCGGTCTGGTCATTGAGTGCGTACTTGAACCATGCAAGCGACATGATTGCTACTCCTGCACCATGCGGGAATCCGAAATAAGTGCTGACCACGCGCTCTGTAGCATGGATATTGCCAACAAATTTTCTTCCCTGATCTGACAGATGTGCGATCGACAGCTGGGCTGCCCACAGAAGCTGCGCTCTTGATTCGTAAGCATTAGGTACAAGCATTACCTTTCTTCCGTGTTCAACACATGTCCTCTGGATCGTCTCTGAGATACCATCCTGCATGCTTCCTGTGCTGTGGCTGAAATATCCTTCATATGAATGTGACATGATATCCAGTATTCCGCATGCGGTAGGGAATTTTGGAACTGTATATGTATATGTAGGGTCGGTGAATACTGCTACAGGTCTCAGTGCATCGCTGCGGTAATCAAGCTTGAGCTGTTTCTCGTGGTTTTCGATAACTGCTACATTTGAGACCTCCGAGCCACTTGCCGCGATCGTAGGGATAGTTATGAGCGGCAGTACGCCTTCTTCCTTCTTTCCCTGTGTTGAGAGAGACTCGATCTTCTCTGCGGCCTCGAATACATCCCAACAGCTGCCATCATGAGTTATTGTGAGGCAGATAGCACCCTCTTTTGCGAAGACCTTAGCCATGTCAAGTCCCATTCCATAGCTTGCTCCTGTGATAAGAGCGATCTTTCCGTCAAGCATTTTTTCCTTCATGGTTTTCCTCCTGATAGTAATTATTGATTATTGTGGTAAAAACTGACTTATTTAATATCTGATGGATCAGACGTTTGCTATCTGAACTGATAGCTTGACATGCTTGCCTTAGCAAACGCGGTTGTTTTGAAGATCCATGCGCCGTTCTTTGCATCATTAGTGCAGATATACAGCTCGTTGGTTCCCGGACGAATAGCAGTATGTGTAACGCCGAGGTTGTCTCCTGTTTCTCTTCCCTTGAGCAGGATCTGTCCGATAAGCCATCCATTCTTATTGAATACCAGCACTCTTCCCTGTCCGTAGATCGCTACGTAGAGATTGTCATCATCGTCGATCTCGCAGGAATCGCATACTCCGCCGCCTGTGAAATAATAAGGAACGTTTACAGCGAATGGTGCGATATCTGTAGGGCCGCCGTCCGGTGCCAGAGTGACCTTCAGAAGTCTCATAGCTGTGGACTCTGTGATCCATACTGTCTTCTCATCCTTGGAAAGAGCTACGCCGTTAGGGCAGCAAAGCTTATCCAGGAGAGGTGTGACGCTTCCGTCCGGTGCAACATAGTACACACCGCCGTCAGGATCACTTACATTGCCGTGCATATGTGTATAGTAGTAACCGCCTTTTGAATCGAAGCACATATCGTCAACGATAGGTCCTTCAAGCTCGACTTTGTAATCAGTCCCGTCCGGATTGCATGAGAATACGTATCCTGTTTCAAATACAGGACCTACGCTAGGGATGAATATCCTGCCGTTCTTGTGAGGTTTTACGGAAGACATGGCTCTCTTCTCAGGATCTTCGAAAACAACTACATCCTCTTTCGTGTCGCAGTTCACCTTGTGAAGCTTGCTGGCAGGACCGCCGGCCTCTACAAACCAGAGATAACCGTCTCTATCGAAGTTAGTTCCTTCAAGATCGCTGAAGCATGTCTGCTCTACCTTGAGCCATGGCTCTGCCACTACAGTCTGTACAGCTGCCTCATTTGCCGGGATAGGTGCTATCTTGTCTTCAGGTCCGTATGTAAGTACATTGTTACTCATAATTAATCTCCTATTTTTCAACGGTATTAACTTTCTGAGTGATCATGTCTAAATTATGGATTGCGTTTCTTCCGAAGTAAAATATAGGTTTTCATTCGAAAATCTCTATGATGGAAATGATAGTATTTCTCTATCACGATCGATCAGCTTTTGATATATGACGTTTTCGCACACAAAAAGGGAGCCTTTACCACTGCTCCCTTTCAAGAACCACGTATTATCTATTTTTTACAGCTTCTTTATAACAGCAGCCGGAACGCCACCGACTACCGTATCAGGTGGTACATCCCTGGTCACAACGGCTCCTGCAGCGATGACCGCGTTGTCTCCAACGGTCACACCTTTTGTTATGACAACATTGGACCCGATCCACACATTTTTGCCGATCCTGATCGGTACCGGATGCATAAGATGCCTTTTCTCCGGATCAAGGTCATGATCGAGCGTTGCAAGCACCACATTATGACCGATGAAAGTCATATCTCCTATACTTATGCCGCCCTGGTCCTGGAATTTGCAGTCGGCGTTTATGAAAACATGATCACCGACACTTATGTTTTTTCCAAAATCAGTATAGAACGGGGGGGTAAGCCTGAAGCCCTCTCCGACCGGTTTAGACGTGATCTGCCTGAACAGATCTGATATCTCATCAGGCTCGTGCCATACATTGTTGATCTCAAACAGAAGTCTTCTGTTTTCCGCGATATAAGATCTCATTGCAGATATGACATCCGGATCTGCCCCGATTGTTTCTCCGCGATCGAATATTTCCAGTAGTTTACTGAGTTCCATTGTATGCTTTTCCTTACACAGGCTGTACAATAACCTTGCACCTGTATTTCTTTTTCCTGTACTTTGCTGTTATCGTTACTGTCCCGGGCTTTTTTGCTCTGATTTTGCCCTTTGACACTTTTGCTATTTTTTTATTTGATGTGCTCCACTTGACTTTTTTTGCATTTACTCCTGTCAGTTTAATGGTCTGGGACTGCCCGGGATCCAATGTCAGGCTGGTTTCAGTCAATCTGATCGTTTTCTTTTTAGAAAACTTTACGATGACCTTTCCTCTTCCCGCAGCTTTCTTCAATCCTTTAGGGTCTGTGATCCGCCCGACAGGAGTGTATTCGTATGACGTATTGAACGATCTATAGAATAAGACCAGGCAGTCGGATCCATACAGCATGATGTCCCCGGCATTGATCCTTCTGACCTTTTTTTCATCAGTCGGGAAATCCCGATCCAGATACTTGTACTTCTCATTACCGTTAAGTTCGGACATTTTATATTTTACCGGTATCGTTTCAAGAAGCGCATTTGCTGCCCGGTTGTCATAGAACTCGCACTCAAAAGACTTGTTCCCTACCTTGACATTTACCACAGTTCCGCTCTCTGCATCAGCATGCACTGCCTGAAAGCATACAGCGATCAGTGAAATACATAATGTTACAAATAGTCTTTTACCTGTTTTCTTCATTTTGCATCTCCGATCAACCAAGAGCAAATGTTATTCGGCTGTAATGGTAACTGTGATGCCTCTGCCGCTCAGCAGTTCCCTGAGTTCAGAAGCCGACTTGTCTGTGATCTTTCCCAGTCTTGTGTAAGACCATGAATTCGAGCCGTAGAATATCACCATATGATCAGATGTATAGAGCATGATATCCCCGGCATGAGTCTTGATGCTCGTATCATTGCTTGGGAGAGTCGTACCTATAGGACCTACCTGCTCAAAGCCCCCGTAGGCATTCATCTCTATTGTCACATCACCCTGTGAAGCCAGCTCCGACAGAGCTTTGACCGAATCATTGTTTTCCCAGGATACTTTGACATCTGTATCGTTGATCCTCATTTTCATAGCAAACGCCTCCTCATCAGCATCGGTTTCTGTATCATTGGATGATCCTGCTTCCTGTGTGTCTGCTGTCTCTGCATTGCCTTGGTCAACAGGACCGGGTATATCCTGATCCTGTGCGCATGCAGACAGAGCAAAGATGCAAAGCAGAAGCAATATGCTGAACATCAATAGTTTTCTGACGGGTTTCATAATGAGCCCCTTTCCCGGATATCGGACAGACTATACATTTATGCCAAGATTGTATGCTTCATCCAATGCTTTATGGCCTGAGATATCGCCATTATCTGTAACACCACCGGCGAAAACTGATCCCGCAAAGCGGCTCTTAGGGAAGCAGGCGATCCAGCCCTTGAGTCCGGTGATTGCTCTTTCGCATGCACTTGCATCTTCTTCTGCAGCTGTGGAAAGCATGTAAATATCACGGAATTTATAGTCCTTCACAAACAAAGCATTAGCCCTGTCTATCATTGTCTTCATCTGACCTGTCATTTCATAGTAATAGATCGGAGTTGCCCATACTATGACTTCTGCTTCTGCGATTTTCTCAGTGATCCCGATCGCATCGTCATTTATTATGCATCTTCCGGTCTTCTGACATGCAAAGCATCCTCTGCAGAATGCGATCTGCTTGTCTGCCAGACTCACGATCTCGACTGCATTACCAGCTTCTTCTGCTCCTTTTGCAAAAGCTCGCGCCATCAAGTCAGAATTGCCGTTTTTTCTCATGCTTGTGCTTATTATCAGTACTTTTTTACTCATGTTTATGTCTCCCGATTGATGGAGACAGAGAACCGTCCCCTGTCTCCTATGCATAGATTCCTACAGATATTTCTCGAAGAATTCCTGGACCTTGTCGAAAGGAATCGCGTTATTGCTTCCGCCGTCATACAGATCTGTATGAACAGCGCCCTCGATCACCATGAACTCCTTATTCTGAGTATACTTGCTGTCAGCGATCATGTTGTCATATGCATCCTTACCGAAGTAGAACGAATGCGCTTTGTTGCCATGCATGATCAGAACAGCACTTCTGATCTCATTGGAATACTTGAGTATCGGCTGATTGATGAAAGATTCGCATCCGATCACGTTCCAGCCGCCGTTTGAATTGAGGGATCTTGCATGATATCCGCGGTCAGTCTTGTAGTAGTCGTAATAATCTGCTACGAAGAAAGGTGCATCTTCAGGCAGTGGATCAACAACTCCTCCGCCAAGTGCATATTCTCCATTCTTCAGATCCTCCAGTCTCTGCGCACAAAGTGCAGCCTTAGCATTATATCTGTCTTCTTCGCTGTCCTGGGCATCAAAGTATCCTTTTGCATTGACACGTGTCATGTCATACATTGTAGATGCAAGAGTTGCCTTTACTCTGGTATCGAGTGCAGCCGCATTGATTGCCATTCCGCCCCATCCGCAGATTCCAATGATCCCGATACGGTCAGGATCGACCTTATCACAAAGTGACAGGAAGTCTACAGCTGCCATGAAATCTTCTGTATTGATGTCCGGAGAAGCCATGAATCTCGGCTGTCCGCCGCTCTCACCAGTAAATGATGGATCAAATGCTACAGTAATGAATCCTCTCTCAGCCATTGTCTGTGCATACAGTCCTGAGCACTGCTCCTTAACTGCACCAAAAGGTCCACATACGGCGATAGCCGGCAGCTTTCCTTCTGCATCTTTAGGAACATACATGTCTGCTGCAAGTGTGATACCATAGCGATTGACAAAAATCACTTTGCAGTGATCGACTTTCTCACTCTTAGCAAAAGTTTTATCCCATTCCTGTACAAGGCTGAGTTCTTCTTTTCTGATCATTTCTTCTTCCTCCTGTTTTATAATTAATTATTTGTTTATCTGTAGCTATTTGCCGGGTCTGCCTGATTCCCCGTGCGGCGTATAAGACGGTCCATACAATCGATCTTTCTCTGCCTTTCATGCAGATCCTCTATCATAATGCATCTGCATTTACGCAGGCATATCAGGATCTCTTCATCCATACCTGCCTCGTGCATCCTCATGACTCTGTCTGTGTCAGCACTGCCGCAGCCCGCAGCCTTCATATCTTCGATTATCTTTTTGATCTCTGTATCTTTCATATCTGAATAATACACAGTTGCAAAGTTATTCGCTAATGAATAAAATGAATGTGTGACATTCTATAAATGAATATCATAGCGCTTAAGAAAATATTGTTTTCAAATCTCGTTTTCAGGAGATCATTATCATGGAGATAAGACATTTAAGATATTTCCTTGCTGTTGCAAGAGAGGAAAATATGACAAGAGCAGCGGAGAT
>Ga0310695_10012990_pt1 | contig 11545 bp, 7 predicted proteins | sample RumenRJG_04DNA_FD_203882 | JGI IMG/M metagenome (GOLD analysis project Ga0310695, IMG submission 203882) | Bovine rumen microbial communities from Lethbridge, Alberta, Canada - RJG_04 (v2) (version 2) | ecosystem: Host-associated > Mammals > Digestive system > Stomach > Rumen | place: Canada... | reverse complement strand
TGGCTTATCTGCGCGACCTATTTTATAATAAGGTGAAAGCAGAGACTTTCAACTTTAATTCCCTACACTTTCCCTACCTCAACGCTACTCAGGAGGATGCTGTAAACAAGGTGCTGAGAGCCAAGGATGTAGCCATCGTTCATGGACCTCCAGGAACAGGAAAGACAACAACACTAGTAGAAGCCATCTACGAAACATTGCGACGCGAAAGCCAGGTATTGGTTTGCGCACAGAGCAACATGGCCGTCGACTGGATATCAGAGAAGTTGGTTGACCGTGGTGTAAACGTATTAAGAATAGGTAATCCCACGCGCGTGAACGACAAGATGCTATCGTTTACATACGAACGACGTTTCGAGGCGCATCCAGACTACGAGATGCTATGGGCACTACGAAAGGCCATTCGTGAGGTAAGAGCTAACCGAAAGAAGGGCGACCAGAAGTTTCATCAGAAGGTAGAACGACTGAAGGAACGCGCTACAGAACTAGAACTGCGCATAAAGAACGACCTGTTTAGTGAGGCACGAGTGATAGCTTGCACACTGGTAGGTTCGACAAGTCATCTGCTAGATGGTCAGAAGTTTGGCACACTTTTCATCGACGAAGCCGCACAAGCCCTCGAAGCCGCATGCTGGATACCTATACGCAGAGTGTCGAGAGTAATACTGGCTGGCGACCACTGCCAGCTACCCCCAACCGTAAAGTGCTACGAGGCGCTGAAGGCAGGACTGGGCAAAACACTGATGGAACGCATAGTAGATAACAAGCCCGAAGTGGTGACGCTGCTAAAGATGCAGTATCGTATGAACGAGGAGATAATGCGATTCTCGAGCGACTGGTTCTACAACAATCAGGTGGAGAGCGCTCCTGACGTAAAGTATCGCAGCATTCTCGATCTGGATATCCCAATGTCATGGATAGATACATCACAGTTCGACTTCCCTGAGGATAGCGGAATATCGTTCAAGGAGGAGTTTGTGGGCGAGAGTTTCGGTCGTATCAACAAGGCCGAGGCTGAACTAACCATGCTTGCTCTGCAACAATACTTCGAGAAGATTGGTAAGGAGCGAATACTGAACGAGCGCATAGATGTGGGCGTAATATCGCCTTATCGCGCCCAAGTACAGTATCTGCGCCAGCAACTTAAGAAGCGCGAATTCTTCAAGCCCTATCGCGGGCTTATAAGTGTAAACACCGTCGACGGATTCCAAGGTCAGGAACGCGACATAATAATGATTTCGCTAGTACGATCTAACGATGACGGACAGATAGGTTTCTTGCGCGATTTGCGACGTATGAATGTGGCAATAACCCGCGCCCGCATGAAGCTGATTATACTTGGCGATGCCTCTACCCTGACTCGCCATCCGTTCTATAAGAAGTTGTACGAATATATCGAAGCGCTCTAAAAAAACTTTATAAATGTTTGTGAGTTTCGTAAAAATATATTAATTTTGCAGCGATGATTAAGATAAAGAGAGTTGAAACCAAACGTGAACTGAAGCAGTTCGTACAGTTCTATTACGACCTTTACAGGGGTTGCGATAGTGCTGTGCCATATCTCTTTTCTGATGAGATGTCAACACTTCGTCGCGACAAGAATCCTTCGTTCGAATGCTGTGAAGCAGAATATTTCCTGGCATATAAAGATGGTGAGATTGTAGGCCGAGTGGCGGCTATTATCAACCATCGCGCCAACGAGCGCTGGAATTGCCATCAGGTACGATTCGGCTGGTTCGACTTTATCGATGACCCTGAGGTAAGTAAAGCTTTGCTAAAAGCAGTAGAAGATTGGGGTAAGGCCAAGAGTATGACCGAGATTGCAGGCCCGTTGGGCTTTATCGATACCGACCGTGAAGGAATGCTGGTAGACGGTTTCGACCAGTTGGCCACCATGTACATCAACTACAACCATCCTTATTACCCCAAGCACATTGAGGCTTTGGACGGATTCTATAAGGATAATGATTACGTGGAGTGCAAGGTAAAAGTGCCCGAAGTAGTGCCTGATAAGTTTGCAAAAATCACAGAGATGGTTCGCAAGCGCTATGGCCTTAGAGTGCACAAGTTTACCCGCAAAGAGTTGGTTAGCGAAGGCTGGGGCCGCGAGGTATTCCATCTGCTTAACGCCACATATAAGGATCTGTATGGATTCTCAGAACTCTCTCAGCGTCAGATAGATAAACTAGTAAATGATTATATCAAGATAGCCGACCTGAATCTTGTCACAGGCATAATGGATGGCGATAAGATGGTGGGCTTTGGTGTTACATTCCCTTCGTTCTCACGCACTCTGCAGCGTACTCGCGACGGACGCTTCCTGCCATTCGGATGGTGGGAACTGCTTAAAACACTGAAATGGCACAATACCGATACTGTAGACTTGCTATTGATTGGTGTATTGCCAGAGTATCGCGGCAAGGGCGCCAATGCACTTATCTTCGACGATCTAATCCGTCAGTTCCAGCGCTATGGCTTTAAGTGGGCCGAGACTGGACCACAGATGGAGTCGAACGAGGGTGTACTCTCGCAGTGGCAATATCTTGAGGCCACTATTCACCGTCGTCATCGTTGTTACCGTAAAAAGTTATAATTATGGATATGACCTTGGAGTTTGTATTGCGCATCTTCGTAGCAGCACTGCTTGGAGGTGCTATCGGCTTGGAGCGTGAGTATCGCGCCAAGGAGGCCGGACTACGCACACACTTTCTGGTAGCTTTAGGATCGGCATTGTTTATGGTTGTATCGGCCTATGGCTTCGAGGGGGCTATGCATACTCCTGAGCATCGTTGGGACGTATCGCGAGTGGCTGCTCAGGTTGTGTCTGGTATCGGTTTTATTGGTGCCGGCACCATTATCTTCCATAAGAGCGAGAATGTGGTTCGCGGACTTACTACCGCAGCAGGACTCTGGGTTACAGCTGCCATCGGACTGGCATGTGGAGGCGGAATGTATGTCCTATCCATCGCATCTACAGTACTGGTGCTGGTTGGACTTGAGGCATTCAACTTTATACTTCGTAAGATTGATAAACACAAGAAATAAATAAACCCCTCGCGATTGGCGAGGGGTTTATTTGTTTGTTTACTTGAAGATCTTCTGTGCAAACATGGTGAGATAAATACGCCAGTTGCGCCAGATGTGACCACCGTCAGTCTCTACATATTCATATTTATAACCTTTGCTGTCCCAGTAGTTGCGCAGGTCGACTGTGCTCTGATAAAGGAAATCAGTCTTACCCATACCCATCCAGTAGAGCTTTGGCTTGCTGCCGAAGAGCTTAGCACTCTGCTGTGCGAAGGTTGGATTGTTTTCTATCTGCTTAGCAAACGAATCCTGGTAGCCGCCATTAGCTAAGTGCAGACCTGCAGAGAACAGTCCGAAGTAGTCAAACTTGTTAGGATAAAGCAGGCTTACGTGGAAGGTATGTCCACCACCCATTGACAGACCGCAGATTGCTCTGTGCGAACGATCCTTGAGTGTGCGATAGTTGGCATCTACATAATTTACGATATCCATAAAACTCTCTGGGATAGAGGCTGCAGCAGGAGCAGTAGGACCTGTACCACCATCGCGGAATCCAGGAGTGTACATACCCCATGACCACTCACCAGGAGCAGCCTGACAGTTAGGATTACCATTAGGCATAACTACGATCATTGGCTTAGCCTTACCTGTAGCAATCAGGTTGTCGAGAATCTGTGCGGCACGACCCAGCTCGCTCCAAGCGTTCTCATCGCCACCAGCACCATGCAGGAGATAGAGCACTGGATACTTGCCACCCTTGTCGTAACCAGCAGGAGTATAGATAGTCATACGACGCTGCATCTTCAGTGTAGGACTATTGTACCAAACCTTGCTCAGGTTTCCGTGGGGAACCTCGTTTACCTTATACAGATCGCCCTTGTCGCCCTTCTGGTCGCTAACGATAAAGATATTGGTGAACGATACGATATCTCGGTTTACGTAAATGTTAGCAGGATCTTTCACACCAGTCATACCATCGATATTGAACGTATAGCTATACATCTCTGGGGCCAACTTATCGGTAGTATAGCTCCATACGCCATTCTTACCTTCCTTCAGTTGGGCTACTCCTGGAGCATCATACTTGCCATAGCCAGGAATCTCGATAGGCTGTGTGGGCAAGAAATCGCCAGTAACCTCTACCTTAACTGCCTTGGGAGCAAAGAGGTTGAATGTAACAGTTCCGTCGGCATTAACCACGGGTGATTGAACACTTGCACTGTTGAAGAGTTTCTCCTGTGCCTGAGCGCCAGCGCAGCACATAGCTGCCAGCGCTAAAGTCATGATTTTTTTGTTCATACGATTGTTATATTACCTTTTTAATAAGTTAAGTTTCACATTGGGTTTCATCACATTATTAACCTTCTTGCTCCATGCCTTGACATTTGCTGAAGCCTTAGCTTCAATATCATTAGCCGAAGAACAAATCAGGAATGTGTAGCGACCTGCATCGGTTTTCCAGGCCGAAGCCTTCTCGTTGAACGATGCTAAGTCTTCAACCTTTACCTGCATGGTAACAGTCTCAGTCTGTCCAGGCTGCAGCAAGCTGGTCTTGGCATAGTTGCGCAGTTCCTTATCAGGCTTGTTCAGCTTCTTGCTGTTAGGTGCAGCAACAAAGAGCTCTACCACGTTGCGACCAGCCTTTGCGCCTGTATTCTTTACGTCAACCTTAACTGTATATACACCGTTTGCCTCGCTTACACTCATGTTGGTATAACTGAAGGTGGTGTAGCTAAGACCAAAGCCGAATGGATAAGCAACGGCCTTGCCAAAGCTGTCGAAGTAGCGATAGCCTACGTAGATATCTTCCTCGTAGTTAGTGTAGTCGATATTTGCCTGAGGCTTGCGCTCCTTTGGAGCCTGATCCTTATTGTACCCCCACATAAACATTGCGCCAAGAGTCTTGTCGTCTACATTGCTGGGGAAGTTCTTGTCGGCATAAGCATCACCATACTTCACCTGGAATGTCATTGGCAGTTTACCACTTGGGTTAACCTTGCCAGAGAGAACATCAGCTATGCTGAAACCACTCTCCTGTCCACCCTGCCATGTGCAAACCAGAGCATCAATCTGATTCTGCCATGAAGCTACATCGATAGGACTGCAGATATCGAGCAATACCACTACCTGCTTGCCCTTAGCGTGATAAGCCTCGCTTACGGCCTTAATAAGCTTAGCTTCACCCTCCTTCAGATAGAAGTCGGCCTCGCTGCGATCGGCAGCCTCACCGCTCTTTCGCCCCAGTGAGATGATAGCCACATCGCTACCATTGATAGCTGCATTCAGCTCATCGGCAGTAAACCGCTTCTCCTCAGCACGTGCAGGAGGTGTGAGCGAGAATGGTGGACGACCGTTGGGGAACAAGCGTTTCTCCTCGGCTGCAATATACTGAGTATATGTGCTTATGAGTGGCTTGTAAACCTCGTATCCAGCCGAACGCAGACCCTCAACGAGCGATACCGTGTAGTGACCTACGCTAGTTCCACCAAAGCCAGAACCACCAGAAATCCAGTCATAACTGGTGCAACCGAACAGAGCTACACGCTTGCCTGTGAGAGGCAGTATGCCACTATTCTTAAGTAGTACTATACCATCTGCACCAACCTGTCGAACCACCTGGGCATGAGCCTTAAGATTTGGCTCGTTGCTGTATTTATATCCTTTAAAGTTGTGAGTCTTTACCACATATTCTAATATACGCTTAACGTTGGCATCAAGAACCTCCATAGGCAGTTTGCCGCTCTTGGCAGCCTCAAGTATTGCCTTGTACTGCTTGTCCTGTCCAGGCTGAAGCATATCGTTGCCTGCCAGCATAGCTGCTACAGCGTCATCGCCAGCATTCCAGTCGCTAACAAACATACCCTTCCATCCCCACTCGTCGCGCACGATTGTGGTAAGCAGTTCGCGGTTCTGCAGAGCGTATGGACCGTTAAGCTTGTTGTACGATGTCATAATGGTCCAGGGATTGCTCTCCTTTACCATAATCTCAAAAGCCTTGAGATAGATTTCGCGCAGAGCACGCTGAGATACCTGCGAGATATTGTTATTACGATTAGTCTCCTGATTATTAGCCACAAAGTGCTTTGGACAAGCAGCTGTACCTTCGCTCTGCACACCCTTTACATATCCAGCAGCAATGGTACCAGAGAGGTATGGATCCTCTGAGTAGTACTCATGATTGCGGCCACACAGCGGGTTACGGATAAGGTTCATTGCTGGCGACAGGATCCAGTCGAGTCCGAACTCACGCACCTCGTTGCCGATACCCTGTCCAACCTTGAATGCTGCCTCGCGATCCCAAGTAGAAGCGAGAGTCATCGAAGCCATAAAATCGGTAGGATAATAATCATTATGATCCCACGCACGTGTAGCGTTCATACGCAATCCCTGCTGAGAATCGGCGCAATAGGTCTCAGGGATACCCAAACGATTAACTGAGAATGTACTACCTGCTGTGCCAGGGAATTTGGCGTCGTCGTTGAAATGCATGCCGCGTCCCAGCACCAAGTGGCACTTTTCCTCGAGGGTCAACGCCTTAACAACCTCGTCGATGTTTTCTGCCCTGAGTTGCTGGGCCGACACACTTGCGCTGTAGCCGAATGATGTTGCTACAGCTATCACAACCAAACTAATCTGATGAAACGAAATTTTCATTGTTCTTAATTATACTATTTTAGTTATTATTTGATTCTGGTTTCTGGGTGCAAAGTTAAGGATCATCCGCAAAAAAGCTTTTCTGCTGCGTCCGTTTAATTTTCATTGTTGTTCAAAAAAGTCTAGCGGTTTTCTGATTTGTTCAAAACCTTTCGTTTTTGTTCAAAAAAGCAGGGATTTTAGTTCCCTGCCTTTCCTATCTTAAATATAATTCGGTTGTCAGGTTTAGTATCCCACTGCACTTGCCATACCCTGCCATCTATCTGGTCGAGCATTATAAAATTGTAGATGTTTGTGGTAGGATACAGGAAGAATCTACCTGGCTGTTCATCCTCGGGCTGCACAAGCGGATACACCTCGCTATCAAGCTTCACCTCCACACGCTCATCGCGACTCATACCATACTGCACGATGGTAATCTCACCTGTAGCAGTGTTGAGCTTCAGAAACACAAAGATGTTCTGCGTAGGGAACAACTGGAACTTAGCGTTCTGGTTCTGAATCATCGTTGTAGCCACCTGTACAGGAGGCTTGTCTTGTGCAAACACCGTCATCGACATCATGCACATCAGGATAATCATTAGTTTCTTCATAACTATACATATTTAAAAGTTAAACACATTCCGCCGGCAAATATAAGGATTATATCTGAAAGTTGCAAGTATTTTTGCAACAAATCACAAAAACAGTCGCAGATGTATAATAATTGCAAAAGTATTTGGATTATTCGGATAAAGTATGTAATTTTGCAGCCGAAATGATTCTTTGAAGAAAAATTTAACTATTGATAGAGTATGAGAAATTTATTTTTTAAAGGTTTTGCAGCCATTACTATGGGGCTGACAATGACCGCCTGCATGCAGGAATTTGATTACGAAGAGCAGGAGCAGCAAGCCTCGCTCAACAACGCCCAGCAAACACTAGGTTTCTACATCCCCGACAATCAGGATTGGGTGATGTCGTCAAATGTAAGCGTAAATATCCCCATCAACTTTGAAGATGGCGAAACTTACACTGTTAAGGTGTACTCAAACGATCCCTTGATGGATGCCAAAGGATATGTATTGGCAAAAGAGACCGTAGCTAACGGACAGAACTTTACCACTACATTCCGTGCACCATCATACAAGCATGCATATAGCATCGGTATTACAAACAGTAAAGGCGAAACGATGTATCGTACAGCATATCTTGAGAACGGACAACTGACAGAATTCGTTGAGGACCAACCCATTGAAATAGACGAAGAACAAGTTAACGCTTCAAGAACTCGAGCAATTACTGTAAAAGGAAATACATATGACACTTTTAATTTCCCAACTGATGAAGAACTGGCAGCAGCTTTCCCTACGGAAGACGACATTCCCGCTTCAGCATTAGAAATCGCGGAATTAACTGGAAATTTATATTTTGTTTATAAGGACAACAGCACTGGCCGCAATTACAAAGTAACAAAGCCTGGCAGTATCAGTATTGGTGGCACCTGGGACAACGACAAAGATAAGTCGAAAGCCAACAATGTATATGTAAATGTAGACGGTGACGTAACAATCAGCCGTAATGGTGCCGAATACATTAACCTCTATATTATAAATGGAAATGTAACTCTTGACAGCAACTTTGGACAATGCGGAGGTCTAATTTCTGTTGCAGCAGGTGCTACACTTAACGATTCGCGAAAAGAATTAGCACACAATGGAGGCATCAAACTATACAATAAAGGTACCGTTAACGCCACAAACAGCTCAGAAGGATACGACATCAACAACAACGCAGCCTTCTACAACGAGGGAACATGTAATATTTCCGGCCCAATGAAATATAGTGCCGGTGCAGGTAACACCTCATTTTTTATCAACATGGGAGACGATGCTAAATTAAGCGCTCCTTCAATGACATTGAACTCGACTTGCCACTTCTATTCTGGTGGTACAGTCAACATTGCTGGCGAGACCAAGGTTACACAGGCTGGTATCGTATGGATCAACAATGGCCATTACACAACGAACACAATGGTATTCAGCGCCAAGAATGGTACATTCTATAACTATTGCCAGCTAATTGTGAAAGACCAATGTAACTTTACAGATGGTCTCTTCAACATGATGCAAGGCAGTTATGCAGAGATTAACCGTGCTGTGTTCAACAACTTCAGAGTGAACATGTACAACGCCTCTGGATTCAACGTTAAGAATGGTTCTAAATGGGGACGTCAGGGAGCCGACTTTATCGGTACACATCAGATGCAGGGGTTCATAGCCAGCGACGACAATGCTAGATGCTTTGTTCGTTTGGCTGGTGAGACTCAGGTTCCTGCTTATACTGGCTACGCATTTAATGTACAAGGAGCCAATCTTACGCTTGCATATCAGAGTATGAAATTCTATAAAGATTTCAATGGTATCAATGAATACTCTACTTACAATAGTGTAACCTACTCGAATGAAACCACAGCTGAGCAACTAGCCGCAAATAATGATGGCGACAAGACATGGAACCTACATAACGTCACAAATATCGTGACAGGTAGCGATTTCGAATCTGTGAAAGCAGAAACAAAGACTGGCGAGTGTTCTGCTACATGGACAACTCCTGGTAATCCTAGCATTGAGGAAGAAAACAACTCATGGACTTACGCATTCGAGGACAATAAGACAAAATGCGACTTCGACCTGAACGACGTGGTTATTCAGGTAAGAGAGAGTGAGACTGACGATACCAAACTGATTGTGAAGCTTGTAGCCGCTGGTTGCGAATACGACAACTATGTATGGCTTGGCGAGACTCCTATTGTTTGGGAAGGCGGAGCTGAGGTCCACGATGCTTTTGGCGTAACCCATGGTGTGATGGTTAATACTGGCAACAACAAAGGAGTTGACATGACCCCAGTAGAAGTAACTATCGACAAACCTGCCAACTTCGACTTTCAGAGTGCCGACTTCAAGATTCGTCCATTCAGAATCAATTCGAATCCTAACGATGAGGCAAATGCCACATCTGGATATATCTCAATCGTGAAGCAGGGTGTAAACACAGGACTCTGGGGCCCATTAGGACTTGCAATTCCTGCAAAGTGGAAGTGGCCTAAGGAGCGCTACACCGTTAACTACGCATATCCACAATTTACTGATTGGGGCAAGGAACCAGACCTAACCCTAAGAGCTGATGAAGCAGGATGGTACGAGAATCCTGCATCAGGATTAGTTTACGGAGAATAATTTTTAAACTCTAGTATAGTTAAATTTTTAGGAGGGGTGTTCACGTGATGTGAATGCCCCTCCAATCTTTATTAATATCTGTAAAAATCGTTTAGAACGTGAGTTGCGTGTTAGGGTACTGATACCAGTCGTGGAAACTATTGTGATTCTCAGCCCATTCGCCAAAGCTGTGGCCTATAGTGGTATAAGCACCAAACATAGCAACCGCACCACTCTCTGTACGCTTGCGGTAGCCTATTTCTGTACCCTCAAGCGGATAAAGGAAATCAGCATCAGGAACCATTAGAGCCCAAGGCAGATCCTTGAACGAAGGAACAAAATAGTCGTGAAGTACCTTAGCACCCTTGAACTGCTCTGTATGAGTCTCCCATGTTCCAGCGTTATAATCTGTTATTATAAATGGATCGAGAGTATCTAGCGTAAAGTAATTGAGTGCCGAAGCATCCTTGAATGTTACAATATAACTAAGGCTGCGAGGTGCACGTAGCTGATAGTCATCTCCAGAACTTGTAGATACATTATACTTCTTACGCTGGAACAGACCATAATCAGCACTTAGATTGAATGCCATTGCCCAGTGGGCATCGCAGAACAAGTTGAGCACAGCCTCGTGATTCTGCCCCTCTATAAAAGGAATGGTATCCTTGTGGAAATAAAGCATCTGGGTATTTATTCCGTCATTAAATGACTTATCTGTGATATATACAGAGTCAATATCCTGATAACGATATCCTACTAATCGGATACAACCAGCAATCTGCTTTACGGCACCCACAGCAGACATTGTAACATTTACAGAAATCTTGTTCTCTGCAATACGCTCTTGCGAAATACGCAGCACGACATCATTATAATCGTAGTCGCCGGGCTCTGGATAGTTCTCTTCGAACAGGAAAGAATAAGTTTGTGGCTTAAGCGATGAAAGAGGCTTGCCCGTTGTTGTCTCAGTGAAATCGACGGAAGTCTGCGATGTAGAAACAGATGTTACTGCATAATTGCCATTACCATCCACCAAGGCAGCATATATAGATGACTGCAGATATGGTACACTAAGCGAAACAGAACCCGACTGCCCGCTTTGCACGAACACGGTATTCATCAGCTCAGCCGATTTGTCCGTAAGGGGGTCGGCTGTATAGAACCTGAGTTGCTCGTAACTAGAGCCCGATGGCACCTGATAACGCAAAGTTTTTGACTGTGTGAGCATCCACATGTGCTGTTGATCTACGCTATCTACTGCCGAGTAGTAATGTATCAACTCACCATGCCTCTCTTCGTCGTACACATTCTTGTTGCACGACACCATTGTTAAGGAGGTTGCGATGCTAGCTATAAGTGTAATAATCAGACTTTTACGCATAATAATATCTGTTTTTGCGGCCAAAATTACAAAATAATGCTGACGTGGCAAAGTAATTTTAGAAGATTAACGCAAATCGGCCTTAAAATAAGGGCAATACGAATAAGAATGGGGAATTTTGAAAAATGATGGTGTGCAAATTTGGGAGGATTGATGAAGGAGTTAGGTTGCCAAATCGTAACCCGTTTACGACCTCGTTGACAGTTAAACATTTCTAAATCCGTAGGGTGTAAAATCGCAGAATAACGAACTTCACTCCGATTGGTTTTCAATGACACGAACTGCA
>Ga0310695_10012989_pt1 | contig 11546 bp, 6 predicted proteins | sample RumenRJG_04DNA_FD_203882 | JGI IMG/M metagenome (GOLD analysis project Ga0310695, IMG submission 203882) | Bovine rumen microbial communities from Lethbridge, Alberta, Canada - RJG_04 (v2) (version 2) | ecosystem: Host-associated > Mammals > Digestive system > Stomach > Rumen | place: Canada... | reverse complement strand
AGAAGCTCACTCATTAGAAGTATTAGGATTACCTGAAGGTGTAACTGTATCTTATGAAAACAATGGTAAAATCGATGCTGGTACATATGAAGTAATCGCTAAATTAGAGGATACAACTGGTAATTATGAAATACCTAATGAATTAAAAGCTACACTTATAATCAATAAAAAAGATTTAACAAGCGACATAGAGTTTGTTTCTAAGAATGTTACTTATGATGGAGAAACTCATTCATTAGAAGTAGTAGGTTTACCTGAAGGTGTAAATGTATCTTATGAAAATAATGGCAAGATAAATGTAGGCACATATGAAGTTGTAGCAAAATTAGAAGATACTACAGGTAACTACATAGTGCCATCTGTATTAAATTCAACAATTAAAATAGATAAGATAAAAATATCATTAGTTCATAATACAATAAATTTAAAATATACTAGTGAAGAACTAGAAGTAATTCCTCTATTTACTAATATATTTAAAGATGTTAGCGTATCATATAATCTTCAAATGGAAGATGATATGATAAAGGAAGCAAAAATGTAAATGTATTAAATGATATTTATGAACTTGAAGATAGTCTTTTAACAGTTATAGTTGAAAAAGAATTATTTACGATTACATTTAAAAATGAAAACTATAATGATAAAGTATATGAAGTATATTTTGGTGATGATTTAGTACTAAATAATCCACCATTTGAGAAGGTAGGATATAATCCTATCTATGATATTGATTTAACTGAATTAGTTAATATTAGATCAAATAAAGTAGTTAATGTATCTTTTGAAGCAATGAAGTTTAAATTAACCTATAATCTAGGTATTGATACATCAGAAGATAAAACAATAGATGTATATTATGATCAAGAAGTAACTTTATCATATTTAAATCTATTAGGATATAAGTTTATAGGTTATGCTGAAGACGATTCAAGCGAATTAAAGAATTTTTATTTCACATATAAATACTTAGATGATGTTAAGCTATATGCAAAATATAAGTGCATTTATACATATACAATCAATAGCTATAATAATGGAGCTACTATAACAGGATTAGATTCAGATAATTTAAACATTAAGGACTTAAATATCCCTGAATATATTTATGTTTGGAAGAATAATACTTGTACTAAACATGAAGTAATTAGTATAGGTAGTCAAGCTTTCTATAATAATAAAACTATAGAAACTATTTCTATTCCAAAAACAATAAAATCAATTAATGATAAAGCATTCTATGGTTGTAGTAATGTTAATTTGATAAACTATGATGCACCAAATATTACAAATTCTTCAACTACAACATATATTTCAAATAATATAGGATCAAAGGTATATGATACAAAAGGATTAAAACTAATAATAGGTGAGAGTGTTGAATCTATTCCTAGCTATTTTATGGATAGCTCATATATAACAGAAATATTTGCATTTGATGCAGTTTCACTAAAAACCATAGGAAATTATGCTTTTAGTGGTTTAACTTATTTGACTAATATAACACTTCCTAATTCGATTGAAAGCATAGGTGATTATGCCTTCTATAACTGCAAAAGTATGGAACTTGATATGTCAGTACTTACAAATTTAAAGACTATAGGTGAACATGCTTTTTCTCAATGTAAGACATTAGATAATATTACAATTGGTGAGAATATGACATCACTTGGTAAAAGTGCATTTTACAGTTGTTATAACGTTAAAACTATAAATTATTTGGCTATCAATTTGGTGAATTCATCAACAATGGAAGTAGGTGATTCTTCATTAGGCTTAAAACTTATTATAGGTGAAAAAGTAGAGAATATACCTTCTTATATGTTCTCAGAAAGTAATATTTACTATAGTGTTATTTCTGAAATTGATGCATCTAATGCTAAAAATTTAAAAACTATAGGAGAAAAAGCCTTTTATTCTATTACAACACTAAAAAGCGTTTCATTATCCGAATCATTAGAAGAAATAGGTGATTATGCCTTTTATAACTGTAAAAGTATGGAACTTGATATGTCAGTACTTGCAAATTTAAAGACTATAGGTACATATGCGTTTAGTCAATGTAAAGCACTAGAGAGTATTGTAATTGAAGAAAATGTTACTTCAATTGGTAAAAATGCATTTAATAGTTGTACTAATGTAAATAGTATTTATTATTATGCTAAGAAGATTTCAAACACTACAACAACTTCAGTCATTGCTAATAATTTGGGTGAAAATGTATATCAAACAAAAGGCTTAAAGCTAGTTATTGGTTCTAGAGTTGAAACTATACCAAATTATTTTATGGATAGTTCATATATAACAGAAATATTTGCATTTGATGCAGTTTCACTAAAAAACATAGGAAATTATGCTTTTAGTGGGTTAACTTATTTGACTAATATAACACTTCCTAATTCGATTGAAAGCATAGGTGATTATGCCTTCAGTAACTGTAAAAGTATGGAACTTGATATGTCAGTACTTACAAATTTAAAGACTATAGGTGAACATGCTTTTTCTCAATGTAAGACATTAGATAATATTACAATTGGTGAGAATATGACATCACTTGGTAAAAGTGCATTTTACAGTTGTTATAACGTTAAAACTATAAATTATTTGGCTATTAATTTGGTGAATTCATCAAAAATTATTGTAGATGATTCTTCATTAGGCTTAAAACTTGTTATAGGTGAAAAAGTAGAGAATATTCCTTCCTATATGTTCTCAGATGGTAACACTAGTTGTAGTTATATTACTGAAATTGATGCATCTAATGCTAAAAATTTAAAAACTATAGGAGAAAACGCCTTTTATAATATTACAACACTAAAAAGCGTTTCATTATCCGAATCATTAGAAGAAATAGGTGATTATGCCTTTGGTAACTGTAAAAGTATGGAACTTGATATGTCAGTACTTACAAATTTAAAGACTATAGGTTCACATGCGTTTTATCAATGCAAGGGATTAGTTAATATTACTTTTGGTGAAAAATTAACAACAATAGGAGCATATGCATTTTATAATTGCAGTAATATAACTTCGATTACATTACATAATTCGATTCAGACAATTGAAGAATATGCCTTTTATAATTGTAGCAATTTAATGTATGTATATTTTTATGGAACCCAAGAAGATTGGAATTCAATTTCCATTGGAAAAAGTAATTCATGTCTTACAGATGCGACAATTGTTTATAAGTAATATCTTAATGAAACAAATAGTTAAATCTAATTGTAAAATTTGTTCTATGAAATATAAAAACGTATTCCTAATATGAGTTTTTTAAAAAATAGACATGTAAGGAAGACCTGAGCTTTAAAATAAATTAGAAACTGAAATAGAAAGCCTAGAGCATGTGCATTGCTTTAGGCTTTTTACATATCTTATCGATTTACTGGAGTTCATATGCAATCCAATAGATGAAAAGCTGATTCTAATCCTAAGCATCCTACACCTGATGTGATATCTAAAATAGCAGAACATTACAATAAATATAAAAATAGAAAATAAATATCGAAAAAATATAGTAATTATGGTAGACTAAAAATAGTTTTGAAAGACGTTGATTTCATGTTAAGATTTGATGCACAAAACTGAATTTCCAGTGTTAATTTTGAAATCGAAAGAAAGGATAAATCAATTATTTTATAAATTTGATTGATACTATTAAATATGATATATACATTTGAAATGAGTGAACTAGGCTTTATTTTTACTACAAATGATTTCATACTTGATCAAAAAATCCAAGATGAATCATTGGAATGCTATTTAGCAAATAAATATGAGTATTTATACCAATTGGCATTTATTAAAGAAGAAAATATTAAAGAAAAAAGCGCAAAATATTTATACAATATTTCTTTAACCTTCAAAGAAAAAATATTAAATAGTCCCGAAATTGAATTTTTAAGGGAAAATATAGAATTGACGTATTCTGATGATGAAATAAGAAAATTACTTGACTATGTCCCATTTGTTGTGGGGTATGAGCTAATAAATGAAGAATGGATTATTAATTTATTAAATAGATTAAAGGAAGTATTTTCATCAGAAATAAAGGAATATAAAGGTACTGTAAATAGCTATTTATTTGAAAAGGATAAAACGGTAAAAATTCCTGAAAAAATATATTTTCATTTGGTGGAGAATAAAGAGGATTTGGAATATCCATTTGCGTTTTTAGCAACATATGTGACGAATGTAAATGGTAAAATAAAACATAAACCACTTAGTTATTCATTATACGAATATAGAAATGATACAAAGCGAGCATTAACTTTATTAAGTACATTAAATAAAGCGAAAGAAGTGTCAAAATTTGTTAATGATTTAATGTGTAATGACCATAATGATATCATGCACCCGATAAAATTGAGGGCAGATGAAGCATATCTATTTTTAACTGAAGTAAAAAAACTAGAAGAAGTTGGTATTTATTCAAGAATTCCAAATTGGTGGCGGAATCGTACGAGAAGTAGTATTAAAATGTCCGTTAAGATTGGCGAAAAGGAAAATAGTGTTTTGGGATTTGATTCCTTATTGTCATTAAATCCATATTTATCTATTGATGGGGTAAAACTAACCAAAAAAGAGATTAAAGAGATTCTTGAATTATCTGATGGATTGGCATTGATTAAAGGGAAATGGGTTGAAATTGATCATGAAAAACTAGAACAATTATTACATAAGCTTGATGAAAATGATACAAATATTTCATTTCTAAATGCGCTTAGAATGTCGATGGAAGAAAATGATGATGATATGGATTCTATTTATGTATCGCAGGGTAAATGGATAAAAAATCTACTTGATGAATTAAAGAATGCGAATAAAATACAAAATGAAATTGTTCCTCAGACTCTAAACGCAACATTAAGACCATATCAGGAAAAAGGGTATTCATGGCTTAGACTTTTAGATAGATTATCTATTGGCGGGTGTATAGCTGATGATATGGGTTTAGGTAAAACAATACAGGTTTTGACATTTTTGGAATCTAAAAGAATTGAAAATAATAAGAATTATAATTTATTAGTTGTTCCAGCATCATTGCTTGGAAATTGGGAAAATGAAATATTGCGTTTTACGCCTTTATTAGATTATAAAATTGTACACAATAATGTATTGCCTGCAAATATTCCCTTTTTAATGATTACTACATATTCGATGCTATCAAGAATTAAGGGATTAAATGAAATAAAATTTGACATCGTCATTTTAGATGAAGCTCAAGCGATCAAAAACCCAAACACGAAGCAAACGAAATTATCTAAATCATTGAATGCAAGAATAAAGTTTAGCATGACGGGTACACCAATTGAAAATGATTTATCGAATTTGTGGTCGATTTTTGATTATCAGGATAAAGGCTTACTTGGAAGCGAAAAAGAATTTAAACATTTTTGTAGTGATATCGATTCAAAACCATATAAATACCAGAAATTAAAAAATATGATATCTCCATTTCTATTAAGAAGGGTTAAAACAGATAAAAGTATTATTAAAGATTTACCTGAGAAGATTGAAAAAATAGATTATGTCGAATTATCGAAAAAACAGGTTGTACACTACAATGAGGTTTTAAAGGATTTAGAAAATAAATTATTTGAATCTGATGGAATTCAGAGAAAAGGACTCATCTTATCTACAATTTTAAAATTAAAACAAATTTGTAATCATCCAAATCAATATTTAGGCTTATGCAATGATTATTTTGAAATGGAAGATAGTGGTAAATTTGTTATGCTAAAAGAGATTTGCGAAGCAATTTATCAAAAAAGAGAAAGAGTATTAATATTTACACAATTTAAAGAAATAATAGAGCCATTAAATAGTTTTTTATTTGAGGTTTTTAAAACTAAGGGATTGGTTTTACATGGGTCAATTAATGTAAATAAAAGAAAAGAAATTGTTGAACAATTCCAAAGTGATGAATATATCCCATATATGATTATTTCGATTAAAGCTGGTGGTACAGGCTTAAATTTAACCAAAGCCAATCATGTTATTCATTTCGATAGGTGGTGGAATCCAGCGGTTGAAAATCAAGCAACAGATAGAGCTTTCAGAATAGGTCAAAAGAGAAATGTGGTTGTTCATAAATTCATTTCTAGAAATACTGTTGAAGAAAAAATAGATGAATTAATCAATTCAAAATTAAAGCTGGTATCCGATGTAATTGGTGATACATCAGAAAAATGGATTACAGAAATGAATAATGAAGAAATTATGAATCTACTTAAGTTGGAGGGATAAAAATGAGTTATAGCTATTATGATTATTCTTATACAACTATGGATGATTTAAAAAGATTAGCTAAAAAATCGACCGAAAGATTAACAAAAAAGGGATTAATTCTTGAGCCTGTTCATTTAGCTGGTAATAAGATTGCTAAAAATTGGTGGGGTATTTCATGGATCAACAATCTTGAAAAGTATTCGGATTATAGTAATCGATTACCAAGAGGAAAAAAATATCTTAAATCCGATTGTATACTTGATTTAAAGATAAAAAAAGGAAAAATAGATGCAATCGTTCAAGGCTCATCATCTAAGCCTTATGAAGTATGTGTCAATATCGAAGTTTTAAATAAAGAAAAAATAGAAGACATAGTTAAATTATGTGAAAATAAAATTGAAAGTATAGAAGACTTAATCAATGGGAAATTTCCGGATACGTTAAAAGAGGTTTTTATTGGCAAAAACGGATTATTTCCAAGCCCTCATGAAATTAAATTTAATTGTTCTTGCCCAGATTATGCATCACTTTGTAAGCATGTTGCGAGTGTATTATATGCCATAGGCGCTAAATTTGATAAGGATCCTAGATTATTTTTTGAATTAAGAGGAATAGATGTGAATCAATTAATAAAAAAAGCTGTTGATAATTCAATCGAAAAATTATTGATTGAAAAAAACAAAAGTGAAAGAGTAATTGCCGAAGAAGACATTGATAGATTATTTGGAATTTGATCGTAGATTGTCACATTATATAAATCTAAAATTAGCAAAATTAATTTTAATTTTTGTAGAATAATGAAATCATATCTTTTTCATTTTTATAAACTATTTAACTAAGAGAAAATCTTTACACTTGAATTCTTTATTGTAAAGGTATATACTATAGCGGTAATTGAATAAGATAGTTCGTAATCCATCCTATCTTTAAATAAAACTAGGGAACAAAAGAGTGTTTTTTAGTTGCACTCTTTTTATTTTTTGTGAGGAGTGATAGTATGAATCCCTTAAAAAAGATTAAAATATGGTTTATAGATACACTTGAATGGTTCTTTGATTTTCATGATTGGAAGATGCTACTTAGAAGCATTCCTGGTGTAGTTACAATGCTATTTATAATGGCGACAATCACTATGAATTTAGCTGCAAATAAAATTGTTTGGAGTGGATTATATATTAATGACATTCCATTTGTGTCCATTACAGGAGGAATATTCCTATCCTGGGCAGTTTTCTTGGTAATGGATATTGTAACAAAGACATATGGTACAAAGGCTGCAATTAAGCTAACGGTTTTAGGTGCATTAGTGAATGCTATTGCGGTTGTATTTTTAGCACTTATTGCATTATTTCCAGCAAAATATCCATTTGAAGGTGCAAGTAATATTTTTGATACATTATTTGGCTTTGAGGCTAATGCTGCTCCACAGCCATGGCAAATATTAATATCATCTACAATTGCATATATTATATCTGGTATTATAAATGCGATTATTAATGGACTATTTGGTAAAATATTCAAGAAGAATCCAGATGGTAAGCTTGCTTTTTATTGCAGAAGCTATGTAAGTACCATATTTGGTCAGTTTGTTGATAATTTTGTTTTTGGTGCTTTAGCATTCGCGGTTTTTGCGAAGTTTTATACCTTCCCAACATTAATTGGCATTGCACTTGTAGGTGCATTAATCGAATTATTCTTCGAAATATTCTTTAGCCCTATTGGCTATAGAATATGTAAAAAATGGCAATCCGAAGGAGTAGGAAAGGATTATTTTGATTATTGCAAGGAAATGGAATTACGTAAGGATCCTTCAAGATTTGAATTTGATAAGGAGGTAAATCTATGAGCGAAATAAAATTAGAATATTTATCCGCACTTGAAATAGGTGAATTAGTGAATTCAAGGAAAATCACACCAACAGAGGTGCTAAGATATTTTGAAAAGAGAATAAAGGAAAGAAATCAATCCATTAATGCATTTACCTATACAAGATTTGATTTAGCCTATATAGAAGCAAAAAAGCTAGAAGAAAGATTAGAAAAGGGAGAATACTTGGGCATTTTTGCAGGAGTTCCCTTTGGCTTAAAGGATTTCTTACCAAGCAAAAGGGGCTGGACACATTCCTATGGTGGAGTGAAATGCTTAGTAAGCACGGATGAATACGACAGCTTATTTTGTGAAGTAATGGAACAAGAGGGTGGTATTGCTGTTGGTAAAACGAATGCCCCATCCTATGGCTTTAGTGGAACAACGGATAACAAGATGTATGGTGCAACCTCTACCCCATTTAACACATTATATAATGCTGGAGGCTCCTCTGGTGGTAGTGCAGCTGCAGTTGCGGATGGCTTACTACCTATTTCAGAGGGAGGAGATGCAGGAGGATCCATTCGAGTACCAGCTTCTTGCTGTAATTTGGTAGGCTTTAAGGCAGGCTTTGGGTCTATTCCATTATTCAGTAGACCAGATGCATATTCTGCATCTCATCCTTATTGCGTTGGTGGTGGATTAGTAAAAACGGTAAGTGATGCGATTGCCTTATATAAGCTTATGGCAAAGGTAGACCCTAAGGATCCATATAATAATATGGTATTAAGACAAAATGAAGATATAGATAGCTATATAAAAGAAAATCATGCCTTAAGAATTGCCTTTACCTATGATTTTGATTTATTTGAGGTAGATGAAGAAGTAAAAAGAATCGTTTACGATGCAGCAAAGCGTTTTATGGATAAGGGCTATATCGTTGAAGAGGTTCATTTTAATTTTAAGCATACAGCAAATGAGCTTTCCTCCCTTTGGTCTAAGGGAATTACCATCGATTGTGCCTTAGATATTAATCATAAAAAGGAAAAGGGAATAGATTATTTTAAGGATCATTTAGAGGATTTCCCAGAGGAATTCATTTATTATAAGAATGTTTGTGATCATTTAGGCATTGAGGATTTATATGAGTTCAATTTAGCTAGAACGGATATTTTAGATAATTTTGAGGATGTATTTAAAAAATATGATTTAATTCTTTCACCAGTTTGTTGCTGTCTTCCTGTAAAAAATAATCCAAAGGGCTTTACAAAGGGACCAGAAGAAATCAATGGTAAAAAAGTGGATTCCTTAATTGGCTGGTGCCAAACGTATTTGGCTAATTTTGTAAGCTATCCAGCGATTTCTATTCCTGCAGGATTGGCATCTCATAATTTACCTGTAGGTATGCAAATTATTGGTAAGAGATTTGAAGAAAAAATGGTTTTAAAGGCAGCTAAGGATTTTGAAGAAATTAAGCCTTGGAAAGATAATTATTCGATTCCATTTAATAGAGAGATAAAATAAGTATTAGATTATGAAATAGAGCCCTTTAAAAGCATGAAAACACTTTTAATATTTAATTTTAGTGATACAAAGTATTTAATACTTTTTATCTTTGAAATTAAGTGATATAATACATTTGGTTAAAAAATACATTTATTAAAGGAGAAATAAGATGAAGAATTTATCACCACTTCAAATGGCAAGATACCAATACACTCCAAAGCTACCTGGAATGTTAAGAAATGGTATTGCTGATATTTGTGTTAAGGAAGGCTTACCTACTGAATCTGTTGCAGATCAGGAGAAGATTAAGGCATTATTCCCTAATACTTATGGCGAAAAGGAAATTACATTCGAAAAGGGCAAGAATACATCTTTAGCTAAAAAGCAGGTTGTAGGTGTAATTCTATCTGGTGGACAGGCACCTGGTGGACACAATGTAATTTGTGGTTTATATGATGCACTTAAGGCTACAGATAAGAATAATGTTCTTTTAGGATTTAAGAATGGTCCTTCTGGACTTTTAGATGATGATTATATTGAATTCACAGATGAATATATCAACGAATACAGAAATACTGGTGGATTTGATATTATTGGTTCTGGTAGAACTAAGCTTGAAACTAAGGAGCAATTTAAGGTTGCTGCTGAAGTTGCAAAGAAGCATGGTATTACTGCAATTGTTATTATTGGTGGAGATGACTCCAACACAAATGCTGCAGTATTAGCTGAATATTTTGCTGCTAATAATACTGGCGTACAGGTTATTGGTTGTCCTAAGACTATCGATGGTGACTTAAAGAATGAGGATATTGAATGCTCCTTCGGATTCGATACAGCTACTAAGACTTATTCTGAGGTTATCGGTAATATTGAAAGAGATGCAAACTCTGCAAAGAAGTATTGGCATTTCGTTAAGGTAATGGGCCGTAGTGCTTCTCACGTTGCACTTGAGTGTGCTCTTGAGACTCAGCCTAATATCTGCTTAATCTCTGAGGAGGTTGCTGCAAAGAAGATGAGCTTATCTCAAATTGCAGATTATATTGCTGATTCTGTTGAGGCTCGTAGCCAAAAGGGTATGAACTTCGGTGTTGCAATTATTCCAGAAGGTGTTGTTGAATTTGTTCCTGAATTCTCAGTATTAATTGCTGAAATCAATGAATTACTTGCAGGTGCAAAGGCTGATGCATTCAACGCTTTAGCTACTTGGAAGGAAAAGTATGAATTCATTAAGAAGGGCTTAACTGCTGCTTCCTTTGCTGTATTTGAAATTTTACCTGAAACTATTCAGCAGCAATTATTCTTAGAGCGTGACCCTCATGGTAACGTTCAGGTTTCCCTAATTGAGTCTGAAAAGCTATTCAGTGCTTTAGTTAAGGCTAAGCTTGCTGAAAGAAAGAAGGCTGGAACTTACAAGGGTAAGTTCAATGCACTACATCATTTCTTCGGTTATGAAGGAAGATGTGCATTCCCATCTAACTTTGATGCAGATTATTGCTATTCCTTAGGTTACAATGCATTCATGCTAATTCAGTATGGCTTCAATGGCTACCTATCTAAGGTATCTAATCTATCTAAGCCAGCTGAGGAATGGGTTGCAGGTGGTATGCCTATTACAAAGATGATGAATATGGAAAGACGTCATGGTGAAGACAAGCCAGTTATTAAGAAGGCTTTAGTTGAGCTTGATGGTGCTCCATTCAAGTATTTCGAAGCTCATAGAGCACAGTGGGCTGTTGAAACTGCATATACTTATCCAGGTGCTATTCAGTACTTTGGACCAAGTGAGGTATGCGACCGCACAACAGTTACTCTTGCTTTAGAGAAGGGTATTTTAAAGTAATAAAAGATGATGCATAGGCTATGGCTTATGCATTTTTCTTGTGTGCCGGGCATGGCACTTATCTTACTGGTGAAAGTCCAGTCACGGGTATTTACCGCCAAGTGTAGTGAACCTCAAGCCGTTAGGAGTAATCCTATGGGTGAAGGAAGAGGTGTAACAA